>Ga0153921_1001496_pt1 | contig 10371 bp, 10 predicted proteins | sample TSNJ005MetaG_FD_104691 | JGI IMG/M metagenome (GOLD analysis project Ga0153921, IMG submission 104691) | Attine ant fungus gardens microbial communities from New Jersey, USA - TSNJ005 MetaG | ecosystem: Host-associated > Fungi > Mycelium > Unclassified | place: USA: New Jersey, Brendon T. Byrne... | reverse complement strand
CGAGGCTTTCGTTGTCGCGAATCCAATGAATATCGATGGGCCCACGGCTCTCCCTTGAAAAATGGGGCGCAATATAAATCGCCGCCGGCGGTTTACGCGCCTGCGCTGGGCCAGAGCTGTAACGAAATGTCCTGCCAGAGAGAAAGAATAGTCTTACAGCGTGTTTGGCAAGATAAATCCGCCCCGTGTAGGAGCTGCCGAAGGCTGCGATCTTTTGATCTTGGTTTTGGTCTTGAAAAACAAAATCAAAAGATCGCAGCCTTCGGCAGCTCCTACACGGGGAGAGTGATATTTAGTTTTTAAATAATGGTCGGGAAATCTGATTTGCCGATACGCGCGCCGCGCCGCCTAATAGACAGCCTCCGCTATCCAGAGTCTGCCGATGGAAAACGTCCGCGCCACTTCCCGCCCCGCTGTCTGGCTGATGCTCGGCATCATCCTCGTCGCGCTCAATCTGCGCCCGTCCATGGCGGCCGTCGGCCCCTTGCTGTCGGCCATACGCGGCGACATTGCGCTGAGTTTCAGCATGGCTTCGCTGCTGACCATGCTACCGGTGATGGCGATGGGGCTGGCGATGTTTTTCGGCATCGGCATCAGCCGACGTCTGGGCGAGCAGCGCACGGTGATGGTGTCGCTGCTGATTATCGGGCTGGCGACGCTGTCGCGGCTGTGGCTCGACTCGGCGGCGCAGTTGATTGGCAGCGCAGTGCTGGCCGGCGTTGGCATTGCCCTGATTCAGGCGTTGATGCCGGCGCTGATCAAGTCACGCTTCCCCGACCATGTGGCGCTGTGCATGGGGTTGTACGTCACCGCGATCATGGGCGGCGCGGCGTTGGCTGCCTCGTTTGCCCCGTTGGTGATGGTGCAGACCGGCAGCTGGCGCATCGGGCTGGCATTCTGGGCCGCACTGACGTTGTTGGCGCTGCTGGTCTGGTGGACGCAATCGCCCACGTCATCCAGCCAGAGCACGCCTGTAGGAAAAGAGTCCTTCACGGGTAATCCCCGCGCCTGGCTACTGGCAATCTTCTTCGGCCTTGGCACAGCGTCCTACACCTGCGTACTCGCGTGGCTGGCGCCGTACTACGTGGAACAAGGCTGGAGCGAACAACACGCCGGGCTGCTGCTGGGTTTTCTGACGGCGATGGAAGTGATTTCCGGGCTGCTGACACCGGCCATCGCCAACCGCAGCCGTGATCGGCGTTCAGTCCTGACGGCGTTGCTGCTGCTGATCATTGCCGGCTTCTGCGGACTCATCCTCAGCCCGCAGCACCTGAGCCTGCTGTGGCCTTGTCTACTGGGGCTGGGCATTGGCGGGTTGTTCCCGATGAGCCTGATCGTTTCGCTCGATCATCTCGACAACCCGCAACGCGCGGGCAGCCTGACCGCATTCGTACAAGGCATCGGCTACTTGATCGCCGGGCTATCGCCGCTGCTGGCCGGGATCATTCGCGACCGGCTGGGCAGCTTTGAGTGGGCGTGGTGGTCGCTGGCGGCGGTGATGGTCGTGATGTTGCTGATGGTGCTGCGCTTCAACCCTTCGCAGTACGCCCGACACATCCGTTGAACCGAAATGACGATGCCGGGCTAGAGGCTTCTTGCCATCTTTCACAGGTTTGTCCGGCCGCGTCGTGTTGCTAAAACTTTCTGTCCCACAACCGACATTGAAAAGTCCTACAGGGCTTTCTCCTAGCACCATCGTTCCGTTAGGATCGTTCGCACACGTTTGCGCGGTAACGGCGCAAGGAGCACAGCGAGACGGAACGGATGCTGAACAGTAACTTGCTTAGAAAGCTCGACATGCAGGACCTCATGGTGTTTGTCGCCGTGTATGAGCAAAGCAGCGTCACGGACGTCTCGGAGACGCTGTGCGTCAGTCAGTCCACCGTCAGTTACTGCCTGAAAAAACTGCGCACCAGTTTCGAAGACGATCTGTTCATCAACACCCGCACAGGCATGCGCCCCACCTACAAGGCCGGCACCATGTACGGCCATGTGCAGAAAATCCTCGAAAGCATCAACCTGTGCCACGCCGGCGCCCCGGCCTTCGACCCGACCCGGCAAGCCGTGACCTTCAATATCTGCGCCCCGGAATACTTCGAGCAACTGGTGCTGCCGCGCCTGTTGAAGCGTTTCGACTTCGACGATTTGCCGGTGGTGGTCAACATGCACAAGTTCGAGACCGACGTGCCTGCCGATGAACTGCGCGACGGCAGCCTCGACCTGGTGATCTGTTTCGGCCCCAACTTCCATCGCAATCACACCGATCTGAAATCGCGCATGCTGCTGGAGGATGATCTGGTCTGCGTCTTCGACAAGCGCGCCACGCCACTGGAACCGCGTCTGAGCCTGCAGGCGTTCACCGAACGCCGACACGTGTTTCCGACACCGTGGACCTCGACCACCAACATGGTCGACGGCTGGCTGGCGCGTCAGGCGCAGAAACGGCAGATCGTTGCGCGCTCCAACAGCTACAGCGCAGCCTTGAAGATGATCACCGGCACCGACTTCATCCTCACCCTGCCCCGGCGCATCCAGCGCCTGCTGACCAAAGAGACGGTGTTCAACCACTGCGAGGCGCCGAACGGTCTGCCGGGGTTCACGCTCGACATGCAGTGGAGCCAGAACGCCGATCAGGACAGCGCCAACGTCTGGCTGCGCGAACAGGTGATCAAGGTGTGCAGTGAGCTGGAAGCGGCCTGAGTCCTACACGCCGATGGCAGTCTTGGTGTAGGAATCGCGATCGATATCCAGCAACTCCACGCACAACTGCACTTCAACCCCGGCCGGCCACTCGCACAGATCCTGCAACACCGCCAGCAGGCTCTCCGAGAGCTGCTTCTTTATCTGTGGCGAACGCCCGCTGAGCAGCGCCAGCTTCACGTGAACAAAGGCGCGCTCGCCCATGCCGGTTCCGACCTTGAACGTCTCGACCTTCACCGCCCGGCTCTTGATATCGAACTCCGCTGCGAACTGACCAGAACCCACCAGCGTATTGTTGAGCCGGATCAGCGCCACATCGGCATTGAGTTGCGGCAGATTGGCGGTGTATTCCAAATGCAGGTGTGGCATTCAAGTGCTCCAGTCAGTCGGCAGAAAGGTCGTACATATACCACAGCACCGCCCTACTCTCCTGCGGCTTTTTCTGCGGTTATCGAGGCCGGTGTCTGACGCAATGCCAGACTTTCCCACAGCGCAACGAGCACCACGATCGCCGTAGTCAGCGCCCCGAGCATCAACGCCGAAAACCACTGGTGCAGCGCCAGCGGCAGTGCCAGCGCGAGCAACACCAGCCCCGCCACATGCGACAAGGGCGGCAGCGGCCGGTCGGACATGACCCACTTAAATAGCGCATTGCCCAACAGAAACAGCCAAGGCCCGCCCACGATCACCAGGATCCCGGCGTCATTGGCGTGATCCGGATGCACCAGCACCAGTTCGTCGGCCACCGCACTGACAATCACCCCGGCAACAATCAGCACGTGCAGGTAGGTGTAGGCGATGCGCGCCTGGCGTCCCGGGTCGCTCGAATGCGCGATGCGGTGATGGGCGCGCTCGGCGCCGCTGTCGAAGTACACCCACCACATGCCGATGCTGCCCAGTACCGCCACCAGAAACGCGATGACCCCGGTGAAACTCAGCGTCAGTTCGGCAAACGTCGCACCGGTGACCAGCAACGATTCGCCCAGGGCGATGATCACGAACAGTGCGCAACGCTCGGCCATGTGGTTGCCTTCGACGTTCCAGTCGCTCAACGACGAACGCCCCAGTCCCGGCACCCAGAAATACAGCGAAGGCGAGATCAGCTCGATCAACAGCGCCAGCGTCCAGCACAGTAGACGCTGCTGTCCGTCGAGAAAGGCTCCAGCGATCCAGAACACTCCGGAAAGCATCAACCACGCCAGAATCCGCTGGAAGTTGCGGGTCATGCTCAACGACTCGCCGCGCACCGCCCAGATCGCAGACAGCGTGCGCCCGACCTGCATGAACACGAACGCCGCGGCAAACATCAGCCCGCGCTCAGTGAAAGCCTTGGGGATCGAGGACGACAGCAGCAGACCGGCGATCATCAGCCCGAACAGGCCTAGACGAATCGGCAATTTTTCCGGGTCGAGCCAGTTGGTGATCCACGAAGTGAAAATCCATACCCACCACACCGCGACCATCAACAGCGCCACCTGCACCGCGCCCAGGATCGACAAATGTGCGAGCAGCGAATGCGAGAGCTGAGTCACGGCGAACACGAACACCAGATCGAAAAACAGCTCGACCATGCCGACCTTGCCACTGTCGAGACTGCCGCGCCCACGCAGCAACGAACGGGAAATGCTCATCGGACAGGTCTCCAGCCGGGGTCATTGCCATTGAGCAAAGCAGGCAGACGAGACAAACGCAAAGCCCGTGGGAGCGAGCCCGCTCGCGAAGACATCGTGTCAGGCGACATCAATGGTGTCTGACACAGCGCTTTCGCGAGCAGGCTCGCTCCCACAGGGGAGGTTTGTGGTGTTTTCAGGGCGCGGTCAGTGGCCGCTCGCTCATGAACGCCTCAAGCCGCGAGCGCAGCCAGCGCTCGGCCGGATCGCTGTCGACATGGCTGAGCCAGACCATCGACAGATCCAGCATCGGCGTTTTGAACGGGAACGGTTCCTTGAACAGCCTCCCGGAGGCAGCCATGGCTTCGGCGGTATAGTCCGGCAGGCTGGCGATCAGATCAGTACCGGCCAGCAACGCCGGCAGCGCGCTGTATTGCGGCACCGACAACACCACATGCCGGGTGCGACCGATTTCCGCCAGCCATTCATCGGCATAGCCGCTGATGTTGGCCGTATGCGACACCAGCACGTGCGGACGTGAGCAGTATTCATCGAGAGTCAGCGGCGAATCGGAGGCATCGGCGCGCAGGATGCTCGGCTGGATATGCCGCAGCAATTTGCGCTTGGCATTGGCCGGCAAACCCCGGGTCTGGCTGATACCGACGGTGATGTCGCCGGCGGCCAGCAGGTCGGGGATGCGCCAGTAATCGACGTGTTGCACCACGAATACCACGCTGGGAGCCTCTTGGCGCAGCGCCCGCAACAACGGAGGCAACAGACCGAACTCGACGTCATCGGACAGGCCGATGCGAAACGTCATGTTACTCACGGCCGGATCGAAGTCGTGGGTCAGGCTCAGGGCCACAGACAGTGAGTCGAGGGCCGGCGACAGGTATTTGAACAGTTCCTCGGCTCGGGCAGTCGGCTCCATGCGGTGGCCGACGCGGATAAACAGCGGATCGTTGAACATCGCGCGCAAGCGATTGAGCGCCGAACTGATGGTCGGCTGGCCGAGAAACAGCTTCTCCGCCGCCCGGGTCACGTTGCGTTCGAGCATCAAGGTCTCGAACACCACCATCAGGTTGATGTCGGCCTTGCGTAATTCATTTCGATTCATCCATTGCCCCCCGGTCCCAGACTGGAGGGCAGTGTAGAAAGGCCTTGGGTATGGCGTCCATCACCACGATTGCTCAATTTACCGTCAGCTGCCTGATGCCAACGGCCATGACCCTTGTATCGTCGTTGAGCCCCAACTGCTGCGGACTGATGGCGTCCGGCAGTTGCAGCTCGATCGTCAGTCGATCATCGTCCTTCAGGCGCTGACTGAGCGCAGCACTGATCGGAATGTCCAGACGGTTAGCCTGGAATTGCGTCAGTTGCGTGGACAGCACCTGCTGGCTATTCAAGCTCACAATGACCCGCTGGCCAAGATGTTGTGGCTGGATGAATGCCAACGCATCGATGACGATTGAACGCGCCTGCGGCGACACCCGCAAAACGATTTGCGCCCGCTGCCCCTGTGACCATGTGCCCCAGTTCTCCGGCGTCGACCAGCCGTCGGCCAGTTGCCGCGTTTTATGAAAGAACGTTAGCGCCTGCCCGGGTTGAAGAAGTGGAATCAGCGACATCTGCCGTCCTTCATCATGGACGGACAGGCATTGCGCACAACGTTTCCAGCCAGGTGCGAGCACTACCACGCCATCCACTCGCGTCAGCAGGTCGGTGTCGCTGTTGATGCTTTTGGCGGCTGCCTCCACCACCTCATCGTCGAGGATGTACAGCGAGTCCGTGTCGTACTGACCCGACTCAAACATGCCTCGAGCCTTCTGTTGGGCCTCGGCCGTCGCCGATGTACTCATGCGCCCCAGATAGACTGCGTCGGTTTTCATGCCTTGGGTGGCTGCGAAACCGGCCACCATCTGCCAGCGATCCGGCTGATTCTGCGGCGGCAGAATACGCACCTTGGCGTAATGCGCAGCCGCGCTGGCCCAGAACGGATCCTGCATCGGCGTGCTCCAGAGCGAAGCTGGTGCAACCGTTTTGCCCTGCCTCAGGCCCATCCAGCCGTTACGGGTGTCGACCACTTGCACCGTCACCGCCAACGCCAGCAAAGCGATGGCCACGCGCGGACGATAACCGCGCACCACCAGGAAAATCAGGGCCAGGCTCAGCGCATAGAACACGGGCCAGAACATCCGTCCCGACGCACGAAAGATATTCGCCAGGCCAATGATTATTTTCGGCAGCGGGTAGTGAGCCGTCCATGCGCCGACTCCGATCTGGTTTGAAAGGGCAAACAGGAACAGGCCAGACAATGCCAGCAACAGCCAAGGCCTGGCACGTAGCTCATTGCTCACGGCCTGCCTGTTCCTCAGCCAGGCAATCAACGACAGCGGCGCCAACAACAGCACGCCCAGACCGAGGTAATTGAAACCTTCGTAGTCGCCACTGCCCTTCGGCAGATCAGGCAGGATCAACGACCAGCCCGCCGGGTCGACGGGCGACAGCAGATTCATTCGGTACAGACCGAAACCTCCGGAGGCCGCGCCATCGGCAATGGCAAAGTAGCCCGCCTGCCAGCAACACACACTCACCAGGGTGAAGAGCGTCACACCTTCAATCAGACTCTGGCGACGGATCAATTGTTGGCTGAACGTCTTGCCGAGCAGATCCGCCACCCAGATCAGCGCGACCATCGCCAACAAGTACGCATGCACCAACGCTGTCACCGCCAATAGCGTGCCCCACGCCAGACGGCGGCGATGCAGATTCGGCAGCAGGGTCAGATACAGTGCGGCGAGGATCAGAAAATGTCCGGCAAGGGAAAGGTGTCCGCCCATGCGCAGGAACATTGGCGGCGAAAACACCAGCAGCGCGGTGCCCAGCAAGCGAATCAGCGGCTGGGCGGTTATCAGCCCGAGCAGTTTCCAGGCGAACCAGGCTTGCAGTACAAAACACGCAAGCAGCCACATTCCGAAATACTGAAAGGTCTCCGGCAGCCATGCGCTGAAGGGTTTGAACAGCAGCGCCAACAGCGGATTGGAGTCGGAAAAAATAATCGAACTGCCCAGTTCCAGCCCATAGAACGGGTTGAGTCCGACCGGAAACGTCCAGGGCGAATGCCGAAAGAATTCCCAGCCCAGATAATGCGTTGCTGGATCGCCCTGCTCCAGCCAGGCAATGTTTTGCGGATCCAGCGCCTGCGGCCCGATCACGACAAAAAACATCAGCACACCCAACATCAGCGGCAGTAAAGAAAGTACCGAATGCTTTGGCGCGGGGCTCATCGATAGGTCCAGAAATTGTGCAAGACGAAGGTGAACGCTGGAATCGTCAGTGCCACCGCGACGATGCCCAACAGATAATTCAACCCGGCCATCTGCGCGGCCCAGGCGACAAACATCGCCAACAGAAAACCGCACGCCGATACCGATAAAAATCGCAGCAATGTTCTGCCGTGCAGTCGGGCCGAGAAACTCCAGGTGGTGTTGATCACGTAAGACACCACCGTCGCCACGGTAAATGCCACACCGTTGGCCAGCGGCGGTTGAGGCGCAACGAAATTGATGAACAGCACCGCCACCAGCGCATGCAGCGCGGTGACGAACAGACCGGTCACGGCAAAGCGCAGACCGCGCTGGATCAACGCTTTCTTGTCGCTTGAGGTCACGGTTTTTGCGCCAGCACAAACACGCTCAGGCCGGCCAGACGGTTGCGGCCCATCAACGGCAGTTCAAGGCTGCACAACGTCTTGAGCACGCCGTTGACCAAGGGATGATGGCGTTTGAGCTGAGACTGCGGCGCTGCGGCATGCGGCCCTTTGGGCAGCAACCGCAACGCCGCCGCGATTGGAAACACCGCGCCGAAAAAGTAAGCGCCGCGCTGCACGCTCAAACCGGCGTCACGGGCCAGGGTTTCAAACTGTGGCAGGGTGTAACGGCGCTTGTGCTCGAGAAAGTCATCGTGACCACTCCACAGGAACTGGAAGGCCGGCACGGTCATCAGAAAACGGCTGCCGGACGGCACCTTATCGACGTAAGCCTTGAGCAGACCGAGGTCGTCATCCACATGCTCCAGAACGTCCATGAGCAGCACCAGATCAGCGTCGATGGCTTCGATGTCGCGGCGGTAATGCACCGGTTTGCCGGCGGTGGTCGCATCGGAATCGACGGGGTAACTGATGTCGACGCACCACGCCTCCCGCGCAGCGGTTCGAGTCAGCAGGTGATGGGAGAAAAAACCCGAGCCGGCACCCACGTCGAGAATCCGTGTGATCGGTGCATCACCGAGCAGACGCCGAGTCGCCGCCGCTTTGGAGCAGTAATACCAATGCTCACCGATGCTGTCGCCGAGGATATCGGTTTCCTTGAGATCCATCTGTCAGTCCTTCGGGTCGTAGACACGGCGCACCAGAAAAACCGGCCGGCGTTTGGATTCGATATAAGTGCGGCCCAGGTATTCGCCGAGCACGCCGATGCCGATCAGTTGCAGGCCACCCAGAAAGGTCACGGCGACCATCAACGAGGCATAACCCGGCATGTCGATGCCATGGATCAGCGTGCGCACCACGATGAAAATGGCAAACGCGAAAGACACCAGTGAAACCATCGCGCCGATGTACGTCCAGATTCGCAGAGGCTCGGTGCTGAAACTGGTGATGCCTTCCAGCGCGAAATTCCACAGCCGCCAGCCATTGAATTTGCTCTGCCCGGCGATACGCTCGGGCCGCTCGTAGTCGACATGCGTGGTGCGAAACCCGACCCAGGCGAACAGGCCTTTCATGAAGCGCCGGGACTCGGGCAGGGTCAGCAGCGCATCCACCACGCAGCGGTCCATCAGACGGAAGTCGCCGACATTCTCCGGCAGGGGTTGCTCGGCAATCCTGTTGTGCAGACGGTAGAACCAGTGAGCCGAGGTCTGCTTCGCCCAGGTGTCGCTGTGGCGGCTGACGCGATGGCCGAGCACGACTTCGTAGCCATCGCGCCAGCGCTCGATCATTTGCAGGATGACTTCAGGGGGATCCTGCAGATCGGCGTCGATGGGAACAATGATCTGGCCGGAAGCCGTCTGCAGCCCGGCAGACAACGCTGCCTCCTTGCCGAAGTTGCGGCTCAGGTCGACGATGCGCAACCGTGAGTCCTGCAACTGACGATCGAGCAGGCGTTGCAACGTGGCATCCGTACTGCCGTCGTTGACGAACACCAGTTCCAGGTCGATGGAAGCCTGCTGCCGAAAGACTTCATCGATGCGCAGGAGAAAGCCGTCAAGGCTGTCTTCTTCGTTGAAAACAGGGACAACCAGCGACAACTTCACCGGTGCAGCCTGCTGCGTTCCGTGCTGAGTCAAGGGAGTGCTCTTTTTATAGTGGTTTTCGGTCGCCGAACACTATTCGACGCCATGAGCCGTCCCGTATTAAGCAGTAGCGACGATAGCGATGCAAGGGCGAAACGGTGACATTTTGACCAATCGGGATGCCAAACCGCACGCTCTAGCCCGCACTCTAGGGAAACATTTTCCAACGATTGGAAACAAATCCCCGATAGCCAAAAAGTCCTGCTCCGCTAGGCTTGCGACAATGCGTCACAAAGGCTGTCGCAGTCACCCATCGCATGGAGCGAACTGAATGTATTTCGAGATATACCGCCAATCCAGAGGCACCCCAAGCACCGGCAAAGGACAATGGCGCTGGAGGCTGAGAGCGGGAAACCACGAGACCATCGCCAGCGGCGAGTCGTACGTGAACAAGGCGGACTGCCTGCATGTGATCGAACTGATCAAGGCTGTGCAGGGCGAGACGCCAGTGAAGGAAATATAACGGCCCGACTGGCCCGTTGAAGCCATCAAGGCCGCGCAGATGAACGTCTGCGCGGCCTTGATTATGCGGATGGCGAAAAGCAAAAAAGCCCCGCAACTTCTCAGCTGCGGGGCTTTTTCATGTATGGCGGAGAGATAGGGATTCGAACCCTAGGTACCGGTGAAGGTACAACGGATTTCGAATCCGTCCCATTCGGCCACTCTGGCATCTCTCCAACGGCGCGCATCATAACAGCCTGTTTCCTGG
>Ga0153921_1001495_pt1 | contig 10372 bp, 11 predicted proteins | sample TSNJ005MetaG_FD_104691 | JGI IMG/M metagenome (GOLD analysis project Ga0153921, IMG submission 104691) | Attine ant fungus gardens microbial communities from New Jersey, USA - TSNJ005 MetaG | ecosystem: Host-associated > Fungi > Mycelium > Unclassified | place: USA: New Jersey, Brendon T. Byrne... | reverse complement strand
TCTCAACGGAATCTTCTTCCCCGCACCGTCTCCAGTCAGTGCCATGTCCTACGTTGCGCTCGCAACCATCACGCCGGCCACTATCGCCTTTTACCTGATGGGGCGTCGAAGCCACGCTGACGCCTCCCAGCCGCCACCTCACCTGAACTCGGAACGAGCGACGGCCCGAGAGCAGTAGACGAACCTCAAATTCAAGCCACCAAACCGGCTTCCCCGTCGCGAGGCACGGGCCCACCGGTGCATGAAGACCACGCCACCTAACCTGCACTGGAACTAAAAGCGGAAGCGCCGTCGGCGCCAATTTGCTCGAGTTGGATCAGTGGGCCAAAGACATGGTCCTTGAAGCCGTCGCTACGTCGCGTACGCGTCATCCTTCGGACGCAGCCCCTTCGGCTACTACGCGTGCGCGGCAGCCAACAACGCTGTGGCGCATGGAATGCCCTTCGACCATGCACTCGCTGACGGAGACCCTCGGATCGACACTGAGCGATTCCGGATTCCTGATCAACACCGAATTCGGAGTCCTCGGCATCAGGCCGACATCAGGACCCACATACTCGAACACCGGCCGACCTGGGCGGGAATACACACTATGCCCAGGCCTGCTGCCAGCCCTGGAATCCTGGGTCATGACTGACGCAGACGGCCATGATCCAATGTCGAGGCGTTCGACGCGGCTGATTCCGTACGCGGCAAAAGAATCGCAGGCATGTTCTCAACCGCTCAATATCGGAACGCCCTTTCTGGGAACTCGTGTTCGGGGTCATCGGCTCGCGAATGCTCGAGCGCGGTGCCCACGCCCGACATGCGAACATTCGCATACTCGACTTTGACAATCATTTACATTAAGCAGTAGATCTATACCCATGCACCTCAACACCCGCATGTCGCGGCGCCTCACCCTTGCCACATCAGTTGGCCTCTCACTCGCCCTCGTTACGGGCTGCTCGTCCGACAACAAGGACTCGGCCCCGTCGGAGACCACCACGACAACCGCGTCCGCACCCACCGAACAAGCTTCGGCAACACCACGTCTCGCAGTCTCCTACGACGGTGGCGTCCTGGTGCTGGATGCAACGTCGCTCGACGTGGTCGGCGAGACCAAGATCGACGGCTTCACGCGACTCAACCCGGCCGGCGACGGTCGCCACGTCATGATCTCGTCGGGTGAGGCATTCAAGGTGCTCGATACCGGCACGTGGTCCTCGGCCCACGGCGACCATTCCCACTACTACACAGCCGATCCCGCGATGTCCGAGGTCGAGTTCGCAGCCAACGAACCCGGACACGTTGTACGCCATGCCGGAAAGACTGTCCTCTTCAACGACGGCTCGGGACTCGTCGAGATCTTCGATCCGGCGCAACTGGCAAAGCGCCAACCTCGCGTCGAGACGTACACCACGCCAGAACCCCATCACGGCGTTGCGGTCGCACTTGCCGACGGCAGCCTGTTGACGACCATCGGAAATTCGGAGTCCCGCAACGGCATTGCAATCCTCGATGCCGACCGCAAGGAAATCCTGCGCAACGAACAGTGCCCCGGTGTCCACGGCGAAGCAGTCGCTGCCGGCGAAGCCATCGTACTGGGCTGCCAGGACGGGTTGCTCGTGTACAAGAACGGAGCGATCACCAAGGTCCAGAGTCCGGATGCATACGGCCGCATCGGAAATCAAGCAGGTTCGGAGGAGTCGGACATCGTCCTGGGTGACTACAAGACTGACAAGGACGCCGAACTCGAACGTCCGCAACGGGTCTCGCTGACCAACACGACGACGTCCGAACTCAAGCTCGTCGACCTCGGCACCAGCTACACCTTCCGCTCACTCGGCCGCGGACCGCACGGAGAGGCACTGGTGCTCGGCACCGACGGCGCCATCCACGTCATCGACCCGAACACCGGCGTCGTCACCAAGAAGATCGCCGTCATCGACGCATGGACCGAGCCCACCAAGTGGCAAGAGCCCAGGCCGGCACTCTTCGTGGAAGACCACACCGCGTACGTCACCGATCCCACGTCGAAGAAGCTGATCGCCGTCGACCTCGAAGACGGCAGCATCCTGACCGAGACCACCCTCGATCACGCCCCCAACGAATTGACCGGTGTCACCGGCTGATTCAGATCCTCATCTCAGCTCTGCTGGAGCTGAGCGATGAGCAGGACCACGACTGACAGCGATACAAGTCAGCGTGGAATAACTCTGCGTAGAAGTTCGTTGTAGAGGGTGTCGGTGTTCGATTCTTTGCCCCGGGTACCACCCCAGAATTGCCACTTCGAGTGGCCACTTGCCGAGAGGCGCAAGACGGGCACCGACGCGCTGGAGCCGCTGGACACCTTTCGGTGCCAGCGGCTTTGTCGTCTGAATGATCAGGCCGGGTTTTCGCCGGCAGCGACGTCGAGGATCCACGTCACCCCGAACGCATCGGTTAGCATGCCGAATCCGGGGCTCCACGCCGCCGCGGCAAGACCCTCGATGATGGATCCACCGACAGAGAGTTTGGCCCAGTAACCCTGCACCTCTTCGAGCGATTCACCGCGAACCGAGACGAAGAACGGTTGGTCGGTGATCGTGGTGCCGTTCTCACGGTGCGTCGTGCCGGCATTGGCGGTCGAACCGCCCGACTGTCCTGGGATGTCGTACGCCATCACGCTGAAGCCGTCCGCGGTTTCGACTTGGCCGAACACAATGTTCTCAGCGCCAGGCACATCCTTGGGCATTCCGAAGTCGCCGTAGGTTGCGATCGTGACCTGGCCACCGAAGACGGACTGGTAGAACTCCAGAGCCGCGCGGGCGTCTCCGCGGAAGTTGAGGTGGGTCGTTGTCTTGATGCTCATGTCTGCTCCTAGTACGAACGTCGCCCGGGTTTTCCCTGACAACGTCGACTCTCACAGCCGTATAGGACTGTTTTCGTCCTAGACTCGTCGTAGTCTCACGACATGGCGACCACCACTCGGCTCTTGAATCTGCTGTCCCTCTTGCAGACGAGGCGCGACTGGCCGGGCGCTCTACTCGCCGAGCGGCTCGACATCAGCCACCGCACGGTCCGCCGCGACATCGACCGCCTCCGGGAGATGGGTTACAGCATTGCGGCGACCATGGGCCCGGACGGCGGATACCGACTCGACGCCGGCAGCGAGCTACCACCCCTGCTGTTCGACGACGATCAGGTCATCGCCTTGGCAGTCGCTCTGCAGGCGGCGACGCTGACCGGCGTCGGCATCGAAGAGGACGCAGTGCGTGCGCTGACCACCGTGCGACAAGTGATGCCGTCGCGCCTGCGTCATCGCCTCGACGCACTCACGTTCACCACGATTTCGACCGATTCCAGCGACGCAGACTCGGTGTCCCCTGAGGTGCTCGTAGCGATTTCCGCAGCGGTGCGCGCTCGCGAGGTGCTCCGCTTCGACTACTCGAACGGCCGCTCAACTGACAACATCGAAATAACACCCCCACGCCGCGTGGAGCCACATCATCTGGTGACCTCCAAGCGTCGCTGGTACCTCGTCGCGTGGGATCTCGAGCGAGACGACTGGCGAATCTTCCGCGCCGATCGCATCACCCCACGCATCCCGAACGGCCCGCAGTTCACACCGAAGGAGATCCCCGGCGGTGACGTGAGCGAATACGTGGCCGCGTGCTTCAAGGGATCGGAACATATCAACAAATGGCCGTGCCACGGCAAGGTCGTTCTCCATCGACCAGCCAGTTATGTTCTTCCCTTTGTCGAGGACGGCGCCGTCGAAGATCTTGGCCCCGACCAGTGCAGCCTCGAAGCCGGATCATGGTCCTGGACGGCGCTGGCAGCCTCCTTCAACCGATTCGACACCGACATCGATGTCGTCGGCCCGGCAGAGCTGAACCACGCTTTCGCACAACTCGCCGCCCGCAATGCCGCGACTGCTGCGAGTTAGGCAGTCGTCGCGAATGAGATCCAGGTCTCCAACACAACCGTGCGTTCGTGAGTTCATGTAGGTTTCAAGTCCTCAGAGGACCTGAGGACTTGAAGACCTGAACGAAGGGATGCCCAAGGAGATGAAGAAGGGGCAAGTTGCGTTTCTCACCGGCACACACGTCGTGAACGATCTGTACCAGGGGGCTGTGCCTGCACTGTTGCCGTTCATGATGCTGGAACGCGGATATTCCTACTCCGCGGTTGCCGGAATCACGCTCGCCGCGACCGGACTATCCAGTGTCGTGCAACCCGCATTCGGCATGCTGGTCGATCGAAAGAGCCGGAATTGGCTGGTACCCACAGGTTTTGTGACGGCCGCAACGGGAATTGTCGTGGCCGCGATGAGCACCACCTACATCGTCACTTGGCTGGCAATTGCTTTGGCCGGCATCGGCATTGCCGCATACCATCCGCCCGCCACAAATTTGGCACGCGCAGCTGGAGGTCACTCGCAGAAGGCCATGAGCGTGTTCTCCGTGGGCGGCACGTTGGGAGCCTCACTGGCGCCACCGTTCGTCACGCTCGTGGTCGGTTCGCTCGGATTGTCCGCCGGCTACCTGCTCGCAGTTCCTGCAGTGGTAGCGGCTATTTGGTGGATCGTCGCCCAATCACGACCAGCCGGCACGGGCACGGACGCCGAATCAGCCCAATCGTTGAGTTCGCAGCTAGCAGCGAACGGTCCCGTGTCAGATGATTGGCGCTCGTTCACCCGACTCGTGCTGGTAACGGTGTGTTGGTCAATTCCATATGTGACCACGCTGTCGTTGGTCTCACCGTACGTACTCAACGGACTGAACGGATCGTCCTCGAGTGCAGCAATCGTGTTGTCCTCCTTCACCTTGGCGGGAGCGGCCGGCACGCTACTGGGCGGAGTCCTCGCGGACCGTCGTGGTCGACGTGCATCCATCCGACTCGGTTACCTGCTTGCGGTACCTTCACTGGCATTGCTCGCCGCGGCTCCGAACGTGGCAATTGCCGAACTTGGAATCGTCTGTCTCGGATTCGCGATGTTCTTGCCCTTCGCGCCACAGGTGACGTTGGCGCAGGACTACCTACCGAACCGCCCAGGCACAGCAAGTGGGGTGACCCTCGGACTCGCAATGTCAGTGGGAGGCATCGCCTCTCCGCTGTTCGGTTACCTGGCAGATCACTTCGGACCGCGCATGGCGATCGGGGCGACAACTGCAGTGCTGTTGGTCGGAGCCGTCATCGCATTCACCTTGCGCGATCGACGCCTCGACCCGGAGGACGAGACGGAGCGCGAACTGGACGTCATCGCCCTTCGATAAACCATAAGACGGCCCCGTAGTCTGAAGATTCATCGGAGGACATGAAGTGTCACTCGGTGGGCCGCTCCACGGCGGTTCACCGAGTCAGTCAGGAGCAGACACATGGCAGTGCGCCAGGTCAAGCAGCAGTCACTGGTACAGAAAGCCGCAGACGAACTTGCGCGCCTCATCGGCGACGGCGAGTGGCCGGTCGGGACGAAAATCCCGAACGAGCAGGATCTGAGCACGCTCCTCGGAGTCGGGCGTTCGACCGGCAGGGAAGCCGTGCGTGCACTGATCGCGTCAGGACAGCTCTACTCTCATCAAGGATCCGGCACCTACGTCATGTCCTCGACTCCGGTCACAGAACTCGAGCGAGAACTCAAACGCTCGGACCGCCGCGAAGTCTACGAAGTACGCAGGCTTCTGGAAGTGGAAGCGGGCCGCCTGGCTGCCATACGTCGGACCTCTGCCGACGTCGACCTGTTACGGGCAGCACTCGCAGCCCGTGAAAATGCTTCGACACCAACAGGATTTGTCGACGCTGACATGGAACTACATCGCGCCGTGGTGAATGCTGCGCACAACAGCGTGTTGTCGATGGTGTTCGATTCATTCATCGAAACGCTCCGCAACTCGGCCCTGGACGTGATCACCGACGTCACGGCACGAAACCCCCAATCCATCGACGACGAAGCCGCTGCCCACCGAGATCTGGTGGAAGCAATCGTCGCGGGTGATGCCGACGCTGCCAGCGCGGCGACGCGCAGGAACATGGACGGGCTCGACTGACCCTCTCTATCGTTGTCAGGCATGACGTCCACATCGCTCCCTCCACGGGGTCTCCGGATCGGTCTGTCCGCCATCGCGTGGCTCAACCTGCTCTCTGCGCTCGTAGGAATGGCGGGCCTGACGATCGGCGGCGGGATGGGCCTGCCTCCTGAGTGGATCGAGGGAACCGTCTTCCCTTCATATTTCTGGCCCGGAATCCTCCTCGGCGTTGTCGTCGGAGGCATCCAAGCCGCCGCGCTCTTCGCTCAGCACAACAGGTTCCGCCTGGCATGGGGCCTGCACGCCGCCGCCGGCCTGACGATGATGTTCTGGATCTTCGTCGAAATCGCCATGATCCTCGTCTGGTCGCCGCTGCAAGGCATCTTCTTCACCACTGGATTGGCCCAGACGATCCTCGCCGTTCTCGCACTCGGCGCCTGGCCCCGCCCCTTCCTCCAACGAACCGACAGCCATCACGGTCAGTGACGAATTACATTGGGATAGAAGGTCACTAGGACCGACCTCGATGCTCTCCATCGCCCAATCCAGCTCGACCCCGACCGTCAACTGAAATCTGTTCAGCCGATGAGGTCTTTCGAGAAGTTCAGCGAGTCGAAAGACCTGTTCGCTACGAGTTCCAATTGCCTCTGTGTTGCACCGTCTCGGGCGCGCTGAGACATGCCTTGGATGACTACACCGATGAACTCGGCAAGGTCCTCGGGATCGGAGTCAGCGGGCATGAGTCCGTTGGCGATATCGGCTGCGATCCTCTGCGACAGCAACACCACGTTGGCATTTCGCATGTCGCGCAATCGGTTTGCTATGTGACTGTTGGCGTCGGTCACGCTGACCGCCGCGCTGATGATCAGACAACCACCCGGACAAGACTCGTCGGTGTAATGGGACGCCGCGTCGTTCAAGAGGCGGCGAATCAATTCGGATGCCTCGCGCTCTTCGGCGAACGCCCGGTCCATGAAGTCGCCGCGAGTCGCGTTGTAGTGATCGACGGCGGCAAAGAACACTCCTTCCTTGCCGCCGAAAGCACTGTAGAGACTCGGTGGATTTATCTGCATCGCAGCAGTCAACATGGCAACGGATGTCCCCTCGTAGCCGTGCTCCCAGAAGGCATACATCGCCTTGTCCAAGGCCGCGTCTACGTCGAACTTCCGCCCTTGTCCCGGCACCCCGGCCATGCAACCTCCCAATTCCGCAGCATCTACCGATCCAAATGTGATCTATTCTACTCTTGTAGCGATCACTATGCGAATGTCCTACTGTTCTCCTCGAAAGTTCATTTCGTTCACTGAAGTCCCGCCGTACTGCTGACACAGCTCGCGAACGCTCTTTCACACCGTCTAGGGGGATCGACATGCGTAGTGCCGCTTCATTCAAACTGGGTCTCAGCCACAGCGCGGCCACCGATTCGACATGGAAGGTCGAAGCGGTCAAACAGGTCGAGTATCACGTGATTGCCGCACGAAATCTGTTCGCCAAGGACAGCACTCGACTACTCGACGGGTGCAGCGCAGCGTCGCTACCCCGCGGAGACCGACGCTTGATCATCATCGACGCGAACGTCGACCGAATTCACGGGGATAGAATTCGAGGCTACTTCGAACACCACGGAATACGAGCATCCTTCGTACCGATGCGAGCCGACGAGACGGTCAAAGAGTGGGGTTCTGCGATGCGGGTGGTCGACGCGATGAACGGATTCGGCATCGACCGACGCAGGGAGCCGGTAATCGCGATCGGCGGGGGTGTTCTACTCGACATTGTCGGTTTCGCCGCGAGCGTCTACCGCCGCGGAACGCCGTACATCCGGGTCCCCACCACACTGATCGGCCTCGTCGACGCCGGGGTCGGCGTCAAGACCGGAGTCAACTACGGCATGGGCAAGAATCGACTGGGGACGTATGCACCGGCCCTGGCAACTTTTGTCGACCGAGCATTCCTGCGTACCCTCGACAACCGACACTTGTCCAACGGCCTTGCCGAGATACTCAAGATGGCCTTGATCAAATCCCTCGACCTCTTCGAACTGCTGGAAATCTTCGGGGAACGATTGATCGATGACAGGTTTCAGGGCTCTTCCGACGAACTCGACACAGCAGCAACACAAGTCATCGCCGAGTCGATCCACCTGATGCTCGAGGAACTGCAGCCCAATCTGTGGGAATCCTGCCTCGAACGCTGCGTCGACTACGGCCACACATTCTCGCCCACGCTCGAGATGGAAGCACTACCGGAACTTCTGCACGGTGAAGCCGTAGCTGTCGACATGGCATTGACGTCTGCACTGGGTTATTTGCGGGGAAGTATCAGTGAAGCTGAACTTGATCGCGTCCTGACTGTAATGAGGCGCCTCGGCCTTCCCACCTGGAACGACGTCTTGTCCACACCGGGCGTCCTCGGCGCCGCATTGGCCGACACAGTGCGTCATCGGGACGGGCGGCAACGGCTGCCTTTGCCGGTCGGGATCGGTGGACACCACTTCGTCAATGATGTCACGATCGACGGAATCAACTCTGCCTCCGCCCTTTTGAACAGGAAGAGCGACGAGCTACGCGTCCGTGAGACGTCGGTGACGAAGGTCGCATCATGAGGTGGGGCGGCCTCTACATCGAAGGCTTCGGCTCATACCTACCGGACAGGCGGGAACAAGCCTCCGACATGGTGACCGAAGGACGGTTCGATCCCGTCGAACAGCAGAAGGCCGGACAGACTTCGGTTGCAGTGTCGGACCCTGATATCGGCGAATCCGCGCCGGAGATGGCAGTCTTCGCAGGCAGAGCTGCGTTGGCCGACAGCGGAATCAGCAGCAACGAAATCGACCTACTCGTGCATGCAGTGGTTCTGCACAACGGCCTGGAGGCGTGGAACTGCGGCGCCTACATTCAGAACGAACTTGGCATCGACGACTGCCTGCCGATCGAGATCCGAACAGCCTGCGCCGGAGCAATCGTCGGAATCGAACTGATCGGCCGCTGGTTCGACGGACACGGCAAAGGCCTGGTAACTGCATCCGACGCTTGGCGTCTCCCCCTGTTCGACCGGTGGAATTCCGACAGCGGTCTCGCCTACGGAGACGGCGCGGCCGCTGCTGTCATCGGCCCGGATCCGGGTCCCTTTCGTATTCTTTCGACTTCCGTAGTCACTGATGCACACCTCGAGCAGATGCACCGCGGGCACGAGCGCACAAGCATGCCTGTCTACGGCACCGCCGACCCGATCGATCTCCGAGCACGGGTGGGGGGCTTCACCGAGACTCACTCCATCGACGAGTTCTGGTCACGCAACGCGGCCGCTCTGTCTCGATGCGCTGAAACAGCTTTGGGTGATGCCGCCACTCATCACGGTGACATCGCCACCTGGATCGTACCGAATTTCGGCAACGTCCTACTCCGCAAACAATGTTTCGAGCCGCTGAAGATCCGCGCCGAGCAGACCTTGGTCGAACTCGGCAGAACCATCGGCCACACCGGTGCTGCCGACCCACTACTGGGCCTCGACCTGCTCCGCCGCAGCAAGGCCCTGCACCCCGGAGACCGGATCATGCTCACCGGCATCGGCGTCGGGTTCACATGGGGATGCGCAGTCGTCGAATACACCGGATACGAGAAGGGATAGGCCATGGTGGTCGAAACTCCGCACGAATTGACGACAACGGCTCGCTCTACCAACGCGAATGCCGCAATAATCTGGATGCTCCTGGCAGTGTTCGGCGTCGGCACTGTCGAATACCTTGTGGCCGGCGTACTTCCGGACATCTCCACCGACCTCGGGGTCAGCACCTCCACAGCCGGACTGCTCGTCACCATCTATGCCGTCACAGTGGTCATCGGTGGCCCTCTACTGACGATCGCTACCACCAGGGTGCCGCGGACACCTCTCATCGCGGCTCTGATGGCTCTCTTCGTCATCGGCAACATCGGAACTGCGCTGGCACCGAACTTCGCAACCATGGTGATATTTCGGATCATCACTGCTCTGCCACACGCGACGTTCTTCGCTCTGTGCCTGGTGCTGGCGACGTCGTTGGTGGCGCCTGAATTCCAAGGGCGTGTGATCGCCCGCGTCACCCTCGGACTGAACCTAGCGACGGTCCTCGGCGTCCCCTTGGGAACTCTCATCGGTACACAACTGGGTTGGCGCTGGTCTTTTGCGATCATCGCCGTTTTCCAACTGCTGGTCACCGCTGCGCTGATCGCCTCGACGCGCAACGCCGCTCCCTCGCACCAGACCGGCAACGTCAGCTCAGAGCTACGGGTGTTCACCCGGGGCCCAGTTCTGTGGGCGATCGGGCTGACCGCTCTCAGTCAGGCAGCGCTTTTCGTGGTGTTCACCTACATCTCGCCGTATCTCACCGAGCATGCCGGCAT
>Ga0153921_1001494_pt1 | contig 10390 bp, 11 predicted proteins | sample TSNJ005MetaG_FD_104691 | JGI IMG/M metagenome (GOLD analysis project Ga0153921, IMG submission 104691) | Attine ant fungus gardens microbial communities from New Jersey, USA - TSNJ005 MetaG | ecosystem: Host-associated > Fungi > Mycelium > Unclassified | place: USA: New Jersey, Brendon T. Byrne... | reverse complement strand
TTTACCGGCCCCGGGAGCTCCCAGCAGAATGACGCGCATCGATGTGCTCCTCAATTTTTTATAGAGATGACGCTCGGATTCGCCGCGTGGGGCCAATCTCGGAAATTTTGGGTCCAGGCCGCACAAACGGCCAAAGGCTGATCAAGATACACAGCAGGCCCAAACCACACAAGCCGCCGAAAGTAGGAGAAACCCGCGCCGCGCTGGCTTTATAGGCAGGTACAACCCTGACAGCAAAACGCCGGTCGCCAATTTTACGGCGACCGGCGCGGGGTATCTGCAAGCTATTGAGAACACGCCATAAATGTCAGCCGGTGTTGCGCAAACCAGCGGCAATACCGGCCACAGACACCAGCAGCGCCTGTTCCAGAGGGCTGTCCTGTGCCGCTTCCTGTTGTCGCGATCGGGCCAGCAATTCGGCCTGCAGCAGGTGCAACGGGTCCAGGTAGGTGTTGCGCAGGCGGATGAACTCAAGCGTATCGGGGCTGTGGGCCAGCAGCTGAGACTGGCCAGTCAGGCCAAGCACCACACTGCACGCCTGCGACAATAGGTCGCGTAAGTGCGCGCCCAATGGCAGCAGATCGGGCTGCACCAATCGCTCGTCATACAGCCGGGCGATGTCGGCGTCGGCCTTGGCCAGCACCATTTCCAGCATATCGATGCGCGTACGGAAGAACGGCCACTGCTCGCGCATCTGCCCCAGCAACTCGCCTTCGCCCCGCTCCAGGGCATTGTTCAACGCCGCTTCCCAGCCGAGCCAGGCGGGCAGCATCAGGCGTGTCTGGGTCCAGCCGAAGATCCACGGGATCGCCCGCAGGCTTTCAATGCCACCAGCCCGGCGCTTGGCCGGACGACTGCCCAGGGGCAAGCGACCCAGTTCCTGCTCCGGGGTCGACTGGCGGAAATACTCGACGAACTGCGGATTTTCCCGCACCACGGCGCGGTAAGCACTGACACCGTCGGCGGCCAATTCGTCCATCAAGTGGCGCCAGGCCGGCTCCGGTGGTGGCGGTGGCAGCAAGGTTGCCTCCAGCACCGCCGCCAGGTACAGGTTGAGGTTCTGCTCGGCGATGTCCGGCAGGCCGAACTTGAAGCGGATCATCTCGCCCTGCTCAGTGGTACGGAAACGCCCCGCCACCGACCCAGGAGGCTGCGACAGAATCGCCGCGTGAGCCGGGCCGCCGCCGCGGCCTACGGTGCCGCCACGACCGTGGAACAGCAGCAGTTCGACTTGTTGTTCGCGGCAGATTTCCACCAGCCGTTCCTGGGCCCGGTATTGCGCCCAGGCGGCGGCGGTAGTGCCCGCGTCCTTGGCCGAATCCGAGTAGCCGATCATTACTTCCTGCGGGCCCTGCAGGCGGGCGCGGTAGCCCGGCAACAGCAGCAGTTTCTCGATCACCGGGCCGGCGTTGTCCAGGTCAGCCAGGGTCTCGAACAACGGCACCACACGCATCGGCCGTTGTACGCCGGACTCCTTGAGCAGCAGTTGCACGGCCAACACGTCCGACGCGGCGCCGGCCATGGAGATGACGTAGGAACCCAGGGACGCAGCCGGTGCGGCAGCGATTTCCTTACAGGTGTTCAGCACTTCGGCGGTGTCTGCCGAAGGCTTGAAGTAGCCCGGCAACAAGGGTCGACGGTTGGCCAGTTCCTTCATCAGGAAGCTGATGCGCGCCTCTTCGTCCCAATCCTCGTACCGGCCAAGGCCCAGGTAGTCGGTGATTTCGGTCATGGCCGCGCAGTGGCGGGTGGAATCCTGGCGTACGTCGAGGCGCACCAGGAACAGCCCGAACGTGACCGCCCGACGCAAGCAATCCAGCAGCGGGCCGTCGGCAATCACGCCCATGCCGCAGCTATGCAGCGACTCGTAGCACAGTTGCAAAGGCTCGAGCAGGTCGCGGTTGTTTTGCAGCACATCGGCGGGCGCCGGCGTGGTGCTGGTCAACGAGGTGTGGGCCCATTGGCGTGTGGCGCGCAGCCGCTCACGCAATTGCTTGAGCAACGCCCGGTAAGGTTCGACGCTGTCACCCACCTTGACCTGCAATGCCGGGCTGGCCTGTTGCATCGACAGTTCGGAGGCGAGGTGGTCGATGTCGCGCAAGTACAGGTCAGCCGCCATCCAGCGCGCCAGCAACAGCACTTCGCGGGTGACCGGGGCGGTGACGTTGGGGTTGCCGTCGCGGTCGCCGCCCATCCAGGAAGCGAAGCGAATCGGCGCGGCCTCCAGAGGCAGGCGCAGGCCGGTAGCCGCGTGCAAGGCGTGATCGGCCTTGCGCAAATAATTCGGGATGGCGTGCCACAACGAATGCTCGATCACCGCAAAGCCCCACTTGGCTTCGTCTACCGGCGTGGGCCGGGTGCGGCGGATTTCTTCGGTGTGCCAGGCTTCGGCGATCAGGCGTTGCAGGCGATTGCGGATCTGCTCGCGCTCGGCGGTGGTGAGGTCGCGGTGATCCTGCAGGGCCAGTTGTGCGGCGATGGCGTCGTATTTCTGGATCAGGGTGCGGCGGGCGACTTCGGTGGGGTGAGCGGTGAGCACCAGTTCGATTTCCAACCGACCCAACTGGCGCGCCAGGGATTCGCTGCTGTGGCCTTCACTCTGCAGGCGCGCCAGCAGTTCCGGCAGCACCCGCGACTCGAACGGCGCCGGGGTTGATTCATCACGGCGGTGGATCAACTGATACTGTTCGGCGATATTGGCCAGGTTGAGAAACTGGTTGAAGGCCCGCGCCACCGGCAGCAGTTCGTCTTCCTTGAGTTGATTGAGGCTGGCGCTCAGCTCTTCGCCGGCCACCTGCTCCGAGGCTGCGCCACGGCGGTCGGCCTTGGCGCCTTTACGGATCTGCTCGATCTTGTCGAGGAATTCATCGCCGTACTGTTCTCGAATCGTGTTGCCCAACAGTTCACCCAGCAGGTGAACATCCTCACGCAAACGTGCATCGATATCGCTCATCAGCCAATCTCCAGCAGAAAATCCGGGACGCTTTGATCTTCAAGAGTGCCGCCCACGGCGACGTCTTACAAGGAACTTTAAACCTTGTGAGTTGCAGCTAGTCTCAACAGTAAGCCGCAGCGTTATCCGCGCTGGCCGGCTGGTCACTCATCATCGCCCGCGTACCGTGGGCTCCATTGAGGTTGCCATGAAAATCCGAGAACTGGCCCAGCATTGGGAAGAAAACGCCAAGGGTCGCCTGACCAAAACCGAATACGCCATCCATCTGGACGTGGAAGCCGCCGCCAGGCTGGCGGCGATCTCCGAGATGTACCCCAAACGCAATACCGAAGAACTGCTCGGCGAGTTGATTGGCGCAGCCCTCGAAGAGCTGGAAGCGAGCTTTCCCTACATCAAGGGCAAGCAGGTGATTGCCACCGATGAGGAAGGCGATCCGCTGTATGAGGATGTCGGCCCAACCCCACGTTTTCTCAGCCTGTCACGGCGTTACCTGCACGATTTGTCAGCTCAGTCCGACAAGCAGAAACACTAGTAAACCTGCGCCTCAAACCCCTTAACCTCCCGTATTCAGGGCCTCCCACAGGCCCTGGATACCGCTGCGCCATGCAAAAGTTCCAACTTTTAAACGCTGACCGTTCAGTCAAATATTTTTTTAGGCAAATCGCCATCTTCGCTGAACTATTCAAAAAAGCCTCCGGTCACAGCCAGTAAGCCATCACTTGGAACAGCCGTTTGAATAGGCGTCCTGAGCTAACCGCCGGGCCCCGCAGACACTGCAAGCCGGAGATGGATTTGATGTTTTTCAGGAGTTACCTAATGGAGTTGAAGACGATGAAGACCAGCACTGCCAAAACCTCGTTTAACCACCTGCGCGGGCTTAAATTGGCCGCGCTGGCAATCGGCACCAGCTTCGTACTGGCTGGCTGCGCCGGCAACCCGCCGACCGAGCAATACGCTGTGACCCAATCTGCGGTGAACAGCGCTGTCAGCGCCGGCGGTACCGAGTTCGCAGCCGTGGAGATGAAGTCTGCCCAGGACAAACTGAAGCAAGCTGAAATCGCCATGCACGACAAGAACTACGACGAAGCCCGTCGCCTGGCCGAACAGTCCGAGTGGGACGCTCGCGTAGCAGAGCGTAAAGCCCAGGCTGCCAAGGCCGAACAGGCTGTGAAGGATTCCCAGAAAGCTGTTCAGGAGCTGCGTCAGGAAGGCATGCGCCCGGCTGTGATCCAGCCGCAACAGTAAGCCGCCGCCCCTGATTGCATTGCACCCGAAACCGAATTGAAAGGACGACACGACTATGCGTAAACAATTGATGATCCCTGCCCTGCTGGCGATGAGCGTTGCTCTGGCGGCTTGCTCCACCCCGCCGAACCAGAACCTGGAAAATGCTCGGACCAACTTCTCGGCCCTGCAAGCCAACCCGCAAGCCACCAAGGTAGCGGCGCTGGAAACCAAAGACGCCAGCGACTGGCTGGACAAGGCTGACAAGGCCTACCGCGACAAGGAAGACCAGAAGAAGGTCGACCAACTGGCCTACCTGACCAACCAGCGCGTTGAAGTGGCCAAGGACACCATCGTCCTGCGTGAGTCCGAAGCCAAGCTGAAAAACGCCGGTGACGAACGTGCCCGCGCCCTGCTGCAGGCCCGTGACGCGCAGATCAAGCAACTGCAAGACAGCTTGAACGCCAAGCAGACTGATCGCGGCACACTGGTGACCTTTGGTGACGTGCTGTTCGCCACCAACAAGTCAGACCTCAAGTCCAGCGGCCTGGTGAACATCACCAAGCTGGCGCAGTTCCTGCGCGATAACCCGGACCGTAAAGTGATCGTCGAAGGCTACACCGACAGCACCGGTTCCGACTCGTACAACCAGAGCCTGTCCGAACGCCGCGCCGCTTCCGTACAGCGCGCACTGGCCAACCAGGGTGTGGATATCTCGCGCATCGTGACCCAGGGCTATGGCAAGGAATACCCGGTTGCCGATAACGGCAGCGTTTCGGGCCGCGCCATGAACCGCCGCGTTGAAGTGACCATCTCCAACGACAACCAGCCGGTCAAGCCACGTTCTTCGATGGCCAACTGATCGATTGATGCTGGAAAAAAACCCACGTTACTGTGGGTTTTTTTTCGGGTCGTCGAACCGGACAGGTCGGTTGGGATCCTCGGCTGGTAGCTCTATCTTCCCGCCGTAGCCATGTTCCGACAGCTTGTCGAGCAAGTGCTTGAGCTTATGATCCTCGGCGTCAAGCATCTCCAGCTTCTCGTGCCCCCTGAGCATGTTCACCATGTTGCTTATTGCAGCAATATCTATCGCCACCTTCTCGCCCCGACTCGTGTAAATCACATCGCTTCTGTGGTGCGTTACGCAATACGGTTCCAGATATTTCCATCATCAACTACGACTGCACCGGAGGGCCCAGCCCGCACACCACGCCGCCCGCTCCGTCGCTGCATGATCGTTTGAGGCCGCATGAAAAATCCCGCCAAATGGCGGGATTCTTTTATTTGCAGGCCAGGAATCAAGAGGTCCCAGTGCGCTTCAAGAGCATCGGGTCAGTAGCTTACTGGCGCCGAGTTATCCTGCTCCGGAGCCGCCTGCCCTTTGAGTTGGGCCAGCTCCGCCTCGAGCCTCTTGAGCCTTTCCTCAAGGCTTTCTTCGCCCTGCGCGCCCTGTGCACCACCGCCTCCTTGGGCGATCTGGTTCTTCAACTTCTGAATCTCTTGTTCCAATTGCTGAAGTCGCGAATCACCTCCCCCCGCACCGGCAGTGAATGGGGAAGACGAGTTGTTTACGCGAGGAATGTCCATTCAAGTGACTCCAAATTAAGTATCCGAGATAACCGATCCAGCGCTGCTGGCCAGTACGGAATCTGTGGTAATCCACTTAAAATGGTTCCAGACCTTTCCCACTTGGCTCGCGCTACTGCTCCAATTGCGGCGTTTCCTGCCCCATGCAACGCACTGCCTGCTTCTTGCTGTTGACCAGTACGCCGGTCAGCCCTTTCTGTTCGGTATCAAACAGCACCAGCACGCCATCAACGCATTGCGCCACCTGGGCGGCCGGGGTCAGGGAGATTTTGTAGTCCTCGCCCGGCACGGTCTTGAGCATGGTGAAGTCGCTGAGCAGCAACGCATCCTCGGGCTTGGCGAAGTGCAAATAGCCGTAGTACCACAGGCAGCCAACGGTACCGATGATGGTGCCGATGCCGGTGAGGATCAGGGGGATCATGTTGCGTTCTTCGCTCATTGCGGGTTCTCTGCGTTGGAATTCGGGGCCGCCGGGTAATTGGGGATTTCCCCCAGGCGGCGCAGCCCGTTGAAATGCTGGGGGTCGTCCAGGTAGCGCAGCATCACGGTTTGCCAGGTCTTGTCGGCAAAGGTTTGCACGTGGCCACCCCGGGTCAGTTGCAGCACCCGCGGTGGCGGCGCAGCCTGATACAGGCGAATGCCGTTGGAGAGCGGCACGATCGGGTCATCCAGGCTATGGAATAACAATTTCGGCACGCCGGTCAGTCGGGGCATGGCGTTGATCGCACTGTCGCCGTCCGGCACCAGCCACGACAACGGCACCTGGAACGGCCATGTTAGCCAGGAGGTGCTGAGGGCGAATTGTCCTACGTCACGATAACTGGCCGGCACACCGTCCAGTACCAGCGCCTTGAGCTGCGGCTGACGTTCGGGATGTTCCGCCAGGTAGTGCACCACTAACGCGCCGCCCAGGCTTTGGCCGAGCACGATCAACGGCTGGCCCTGGGTTTCGGGGGCGCTGTCGATCCACTTGAAGGCAGCGTCGATGTCCTGGTAAACCGCCGGCAGCGAAGGTTCGCCTTCGGACAGCCCGTAGCCGCGATAGTCCACCAACAGCACTTGATAGCCCTGCTCCGGCAGCCACCAGCTGCCGCCGAGGTGCCAGGCGAGATTGCCGCCATTGCCGTGCAGGTGCAGCACCGTGCCCTTGAGCGGCACGCCGGCCTTGGCCGGCAGCCACCAGGCGTGGAGCTTCAGGCCATCGGCGGTGGTCAATGTGACGTCACGGTATTGCAGGCGAGCCTTTTCCGGGGTGAACGGCATGCCGCGCTCCGGATAGAACAATAAGGAGCTGCAGCCGTTAAGGGTCAGTAGCAGGCAAAGAATGCCGAGGATTCTCATCCGTTGAAGCCTCGTGAATGGGTTGGGAACGATCCTGAAGACCTATGGAGATCAAAGGTGGGAGCGGGCTTGCTCGCGAATGCGGTGATTCAGTAACCACATCTGTTGCTGATACACCGCATTCGCGAGCAAGCCCGCTCCCACATTTTGACTGAGTTCCTTCAGAGATATCGTTAAAGGATATTGGAGTAATCCGCCTCGATCCGGTCCAGGCTCAAATGGTTGAGGAAGTTGGAGAAACACATCCACGCCGCCAACGCATTCATGTCGCGGAACTGATCCGGCAGGTATTTGGGTGGCACCACCAGGCCTTCGTCCACCAGTTGGCGCAGGGTACGCATGTCTTCCAGGGTGGTCTTGCCGCAGAACAACAACGGCACTTGCTCCAGCTTGCCTTTGCGCACGGCCAACTGAATGTAGTTGTAAACCATGATAAAGCCCTTGAGGTAGGACAAATCCTTGGTAAACGGCAGACCCGTAGGCGTCGACCCACGGAAAACCCGGCTGGCGTTGCCGTAGCTTTCCGCCATCTCAAAGCCCTGCTCACGGAAGAACTCGAACACCTGCAGGAAGTCGGCTCCCTGCTCCACCATATGAATGGCGCGAGTGCGGTTGGTCAGCTTGCGCAGGCGGCTGGGGTAGGAGGCGAAGGTGATGATTTCCATCAGGATCGCCAGGCCTTCCTGGGTCACGGTCGACGAGGGCGGGCCCTTGGACAGGAAGGTGCAGATCGGCTGGTTTTGCCCATTGAGGGTGGTGCCCACGTGCACCAGGCCTTCATGGACCTCCAAGGCGCGCACGTCGCGGTCGTTGAACATCGCGTCGGCGCGGATCTTGATGTAGTCGGCACCTGCCGCCGCATCCGCCACGATACCGTCGGACTCGAACACCCGGATGGTTTCCTCTGCCTCGCCGAATACCTTGTTCAGGCGGCTCTGCAGCAGGTTGACGGCGTCCTTGGCGGTCAGGGTCTTGGCTTCGTCCTTGAGGTCGCCACGGCCATCGATATTGTTCAGGTAGTCCGACATCATCAGGCCGAGGTCGGCCAGGGTCGGGTCACCGGCATGGAACGCATCGGAAGCGGCGCCGTACAGCTCCTGGGAGATCAGGCCGAAATCCTCGGTGCCCCGCGCTTCGAGCATGCGCACCACCATGCGGTATTCCTTGCACATGCGCCGCATGATCTGCCCGACCGGGTTGAACTGGCCAAGCTGGCGGGTGATGTCGCGCTCGATGTTCTGGAACTCCAGCTTCACCGCGCTGGAATCGAACGACAGCGGCCGGGTCAGGTAGTAGTCGCGGTCCACCGCCGGCATTTCCTTGCCCTTGGCCTTGAGGAATCCCTGGCGAATATTCTCGTCCCACTTCACGGCGTCGAGGACGCGAATCGGTGTTTGCGCCAGCACAATGCGATCGGACAAGGCGCGTATCGTCTGCTGGTAATCGTCCACCCGGTACTTCCTCTTTAAACGTTATTTGCCTGCACGCTGGTAGCGCACGGCTTCGACGAACACATCGGCATTGGCCGGATCATCCAGGTACGCAAATACCCGGGCCATGGAACTGTCGATCAACACACCGGCACCCTCGACGGTTTCGACGGTGCTGCCACTCAGGACCTTCTGGCCGACCGCCTGGTGGACCTGATCCAGGTCGAGGTTGTAGACCACCAGCTCGTGCTCATCATTCAATTCGAACCCGGCGAGGATGTAATGCCCGCCGAACCTGGCCGGCAATGGCGCCGACAGATACCAGCGGCTGCCATGCCGGGAAACCGTGAACAGGTATTCATCCCGCTGGCCCGGCTTGGCCTTAGGGTAGCTCACGGCTTTGTAGCGGTGCTTACCGACGCGGCTGATTTGCAGGTTGAGCGGCTCACCCCAGGCGTTTTTGCTGGCCCATTTGCCAAGCAGACCATCAGGCGCCGCCTCGCTGGCGGGCAACGGGTCCTTGAAGGTCACCAGGCAACCGCTGAGCAACAGGAACGACAAGGCGATCACGACGACGCGCCAGGCTTTCATTGGACAATCCCCTGTGTCAGACCGAAGCCAACACCAAATGCATGTAACGCTTGAGGATCTCAAGCATTTCTTCGCTGGTCAGAGGCTCTGCGCCGCCCAGCAGGCCCTGATATTCCATCCGACCGATAATCGCCGTCAACACTTTGGCATCCTGTTGCGGCTCGCGGGAACCCAATACCTGGAAAAACTGGCAAGTGCCCTGCAGCAGGATTTGCTGGTGGGAGCGCACCAGCTCGGCCAGGCGCGGGTTCAGCAGCGCTTCCTGGCGAAACGCCTGCTCGGCCATCAGGTGCTCACGGCGGTTGAGCAATTGGCGTTGCACGTAATCGGCGGTCAGGCGCGCGATGTCATCGGCCAGTTGCGAGCGCGACTGCGGGCTGCCGTCGCCATAAGCCACCATCTCGCGCAGCAGGCCCTCATTACGCACCCACAACTTGCCCATGAACGCGGCGCTGCGCTCCACATATTGGGCGAAGGTGTCGGTGAGCAGGTCGTCGATGTCCTTGAAGTAATAGGTGGTGGCCGACAACGGCACACCGGCTTCCGCCGCCACCGCACGGTGACGCACGGCACGTACGCCTTCGCGTACCACGATGCGCATCGCTGCATCGAGAATGTCCTGCCTGCGCTGCTCACTGCCCCGGCGACTGGCCTTGCGGCCCTGGTACTGAACACTTTCAGCCACGGCAGCGGCAATGCCGGCGGCACCCTTTTGAGCCATTACGCGGTTCACGACGGATCTTCCTCCACAGTGTGACGCGGAGCGTCACGGGCTGCGTTCCCACGCGGAGCGTGGGAACGATCACCTGGCGCTGTTTACTTGACGCTTATAAACGCCACATAAAAAAGCCGCCTTATAAAAGGCGGCTTCGGATTTCGCTACGGTTACGCTTGTGGCCGCATGTGCGGGAACAAGATCACGTCACGGATCGACGGCGAGTTGGTCAACAACATCACCAACCGGTCGATGCCGATACCTTCACCGGCGGTAGGCGGCATGCCGTATTCCAGGGCGCGTACGAAGTCGGCGTCGTAGTGCATCGCCTCGTCGTCGCCAGCGTCCTTGTCGGCCACCTGGGCCATGAAGCGCTCGGCCTGGTCTTCGGCATCGTTCAGCTCGGAGTAGGCGTTGGCGATTTCACGGCCGCCGATGAACAGCTCGAAACGATCGGTGACGTTCGGGTTCTCGTCGTTGCGACGGGCCAGCGGCGACACTTCGAACGGGTACTGAGTGATGAAGTGCGGCTGCTCCAGCTTATGCTCG
>Ga0153921_1001490_pt1 | contig 10410 bp, 10 predicted proteins | sample TSNJ005MetaG_FD_104691 | JGI IMG/M metagenome (GOLD analysis project Ga0153921, IMG submission 104691) | Attine ant fungus gardens microbial communities from New Jersey, USA - TSNJ005 MetaG | ecosystem: Host-associated > Fungi > Mycelium > Unclassified | place: USA: New Jersey, Brendon T. Byrne... | reverse complement strand
TGCACGCAGTGATTGCCAGTATTCTCATACGAACCTCTCCTTTCATGATATATTGCCCTGCTTTTTGGGCATTCAGGTATACCTGCAGGGTGTTCCTGTTGGATACAATAAAAATTTACCATAAATATGATAGCGGTGGTAAACAGAATGTGGCATATTGTTTCGGTAATTTTTTGTTTTTTACCAGAATTATCCTATAGATATATTGACAAAAGAAAAAGCCAGCAATTATCTTGCCGGCATCATACTTTCCTATATTTTCATCTCACCATTCCCATCGCTGTAAAAAATTCCGCCCCCTTCCCGGCACAAACTCTCCCGGAAGGGTGGGGGAGTGCTTCCAGACACAGATAACCCTGATAATCCAACCGCTCCAGGGTCCTATATAAATCGACCATATTTAAATGGCCCATTCCCGGAGCCAGTCGGTTGGAATCTACAAAATGAATATGTTTTGTGTATGGAATACAAAGCTCAAAGGATGTTATCAGATCTCCGTCTTCGATATTCATATGAAACGTATCCAGCATCAGATCCAGCGGCAGTCCGCTTTTCTTGATATAGGCAAGTGCCTCCGGAGCGGAATTTAAATGATCCGACTCATAGCGGTTAATTGGCTCTAAAATCAAAGGAACTCCCAAAGGAACAGAAATCTTTAAAAGCTCCTCACAGCTCTTTGTCAGCCTTTTAAAGAACTCCTCCCGGCCTGCTCCCTGACCGGCCCGGCCACGTACCAGTCCAAGAGAAACCATACCGGACGCTTCCGATGCGTAACGAATGATTTTGCTAATCCTGTCTATTGCATATTTCCTCGCCTCAGGTTCTCTTGCCCCCAGAGATAATCCCTGTCTGGCCAGCAGTGCCGGCATAATTGCCCCAACTTCCAAATCATAACTTTCAAGCAGTCTGATCGCGGCACGATTTTTGGGCAGATCCGGATTGTCGATAAATAAATCCACACCCGTATATCCCATTGTTTTTATTTCTTCCAGTGTTTTCTCTTCTGCCCCATAGTAAAGGGCCGGCATTCCTTCCCATGCGGGGAACAAAGAGAGTGCTACGGATCTTTTCTTCATCAGCTCCTCCTTACCGGTTCTGGTAAAAATATGCTTCTGGTCCGAACTTTCTCAGATAGTGTTTTTCCACCATATATTCCGGCAGAACAGGCATCTTTCCGCCATTAATATCAGCAGACAGCTTTGCCATTCTGGCCAGCTCCTCCAAAATCACACTGTGTTCTACCGCTGCCGCGGGTGTTTTTCCCCATGTAAAAGGCCCGTGTCCTGGTACCAGTACCGCACACATCTGATCCGGATCAATTGTCTCAAACCGCTCGGCAATCGCCCGTCCCAGATTTTTCTCATAATTATCTTCCACCTCTTCACGCTTTAGCTGCCGGGTACACCGAATTGGGCCATAAAAATGGTCTGCATGAGTTGTTCCCATCACCGGGATGTCAACTCCCGCCTGTGCCCACGCCGTCGCCCATGTAGAATGAGTATGGGCGATTCCGCCGGTGTTCGGAAAGTGCCTGTAAATTTCCAGATGAATATCGAGATCTACCGATGGCAGAAGCTTTCCTTCCACCATATTTCCTTCCAGATCTGTCACTGCCATATCTTCGGCGGTCAGTAATTCATATTCGATGCCTCTGGGCTTGATCACCACCATTCCGCTCTGGCGGTCTATCGCACTTACATTTCCCCATGTATAAATCACCAGCCCACGGCGTACCAATTCTAAGTTGCAGTCATAAACCTGCTTTTTTAGTTCTGCTAAATTCATACTCACCTCATCCTATAAAAATGATTTAAAAGGGAGATTCGGTTCATCTGCCATGGCATCCTCAAATCCTCTCGGATACATATAACGAACCTTATCTTTATCCTGCGGGTACATATATTGGCCGCCTACCTGCCATATGTACGGATGAAATACATAACCCAGACGATGCTTTTTAAAATTGTAAAGAAGCTCAATTTCAGCCGGATCAGCCAGCATATTGCACCAGATATCATAATGGAATGGGATCAGAACCTTCGTCCGTAAATTCTCCGCCATTCTCAAACAATCGGCAGAGGTCATTTTATCCGTACAGCCAGGCGGATTCTCACCAAAGCTGGCCAGGGCCACATCAATATCAAACTCATTCCCGTGTTTCCGGTAATAATTGGAAAAATGTGAATCCCCACTGTGATAGACGGTTCCTCCCGGCGTTTTTATCACATAGTTTACCGCCCTGGCATCCATATCATCGGGCATTCTGCCGCTGATATCTCCCAATGGCGGATCCGTGACCAGTGCCGTACGGTCAAAGGAGTCGGTAGCGATAATTTCCAGATCCTTGATCTTTATTCTGTCACCTGGCTTTACAACCCGGATCCGTTCCTCCGGCACCCCCCAGCTCCGCCAGATATTGGCACTATATTCCGGTCCGATAAAAGGCACATCCTTTGTGTTTTTGCACACAGCTGCCGCTACATACTGGTCAATGTGGTCTCTGTGAAAATGAGTAGAGAGCACCGCATCGATCTTGCGGATTTCAAACGGGTTCATGACCATCGGAACCACCCTGGTATTAGGTTGTATTTCTCTGCTTCCGGTAATTCGCGTCATCTGAAAATCTTTTCCCTGCCCATAGGGATAAGGCCAGTTTCTGGTTCTCTTTCCCGTGTTCAGCCACAGGTCGATACAAATATTGGCATTTCCTGGTGTTTTCAGCCAGAGCCCGGTACAGCCCAGCCACCACATGCAGAAGCTCCCCTCTGGTACATCCGTCTGTTCAATCTCTTCATTCAGCCAGGTTCCCCATTCCGGGAACACATCTCTGGCCCATGTTTCCCATGTTATCTCCTTAATATCCGGCATATTATGTCAGCCTCCTTTGCTTTCTCTGGTTAATGTATATAAAACAGCCTGCCCTCGCTCCCGGTCTGCGCTCAATATTTCAGCTCCGTTTTCATTGGGACAAACGCAGATCTGGCTGGAACCGCCATTACCAATCACCAGTTTCTCCGGATTCTTAAAGTCTTCTGTGAAGTCAAACAAACTGAGCTCCATCTCTTCTCTCCGGCCGCCTGTGATCAGGCACCTCCTGCCGGCAATTTCGCCGCACCAGAGAGCATGCCCGAAGGCAACCGGCGTGCTCCAGACAGGCTGTAAATTGCCGTTCACCCATTGATTCACCGTCACCAGATTGCCGTGAAATCCTTCTATGATGACAAGCTCATCTTCTCCGTCTCCATCCAGGTCATAACACGCCGCATCGCTGGCTTCCCGATCAAGAAGCTTTTTGATTTCCCACTTCTCTCCTTCCTCCAACGATGGGTACAGAGCAAACACACCTTCCGAAGCTGATGCCAGAACCGCATCTTTTCCCTGAATGACCGTCACGCAAAAACCATGGTTTTTTGTAAGTCCCGTCAGAACAGGCTCCAGCCTGACTGTTTCGACTGTATTTTTCTTCAAGCTTCCTGCATATACTGCTCCTGGCCGGCTCCAGTCATCTTTGCCGTTTTTTCCGCCGCACAAAGTAGATGCAAGCAGCAGATTTCCCCCGGAACGCTTCAACAGTTCGAAGCGATGGAGATATGGAATGATCTGTACCGGTTCTGTCACATACCCGTTTTCTTCCTTATGAGCCCGCACAAGAACCGATTCCGCCGCATTGAATACCGGCCAGAATCTCTGGGTTGCCAGCAGTTCCCCTTCGTTTACCATCGGACACAGCGTCATCGTTCCGCCCGGTCCATCCCATACTAAAGCTGCACTGCCGTTTGTCAGATCAACCTCCTCGCATCTTCCGCCCCGGCCTTCCGAAGCCGCATAACACGTTTTAAAATGCCCCCGTTCTATTATTCCGGCTATCGCATATAGTTTGTCAAATTCTGCTACAACACGTTTTGTCACAGAAAACATCCGGTTCCTCCCTGCTATTTTTGTTCAAATTAATTCTTTCACCCGGTGTACGATATCCGCCGGAGTTAAATGATAATATTCCAGCAACTCTTCCGGTGCTCCCGACTGGCCAAACGTATCCTTCATTCCAATAAACCGCATCGGTACCGGACAATGTCCGGCAAGTACCATAGCGACTGCCGATCCCAGTCCGCCTCTGAGTACACCTTCCTCTATTACCACCGCCTTACCGGTTCTGGATACAGACTCAAGAATTAATGCTTCGTCCAGAGGCTTTATGGTTGGAATATGCAGTACTTCCGCCTCGATTCCTTCATTCACCAATTTCTCTGCCGCTTGAACAGCCGCCGAAAGAAGAGAACCGGTTACCACCAGTGTCACATCCTGGCCTTTCCTGACTGTAATTCCCTTCCCGATTCTGAATTCATAGTTATTTCTGTCAAAAATGACCGGCTGCGGCTGCCTTCCAAAACGTATATAAACCGGTCCGTTGTAGAGCACCATGGCCTTTACGGCCGCCTCCATCTCTACCGCATCACCCGGATAGAGCACCACCATATTAGGAATCGCCGCCATGATAGCCAGATCTTCAATCGCCTGATGGGTTGCGCCGTCCCATCCCACGGAAACACCGCCATGGCTGCCGCATATTTTCACATTCAGCTCCGGATATGCAACCGCATTTCGTATCTGCTCAAATGCTCTCCCTGCCGCAAATACGGCAAACGTACATGCAAACGGTATTTTTCCGGCGATTGCCAATCCGGCAGCCGTACCAATCAAATCTTGCTCCGCAATACCTACATTAAAAAAGCGGTCAGGAAAAGCTTCCTTAAATTTAAAGCTCATAGTGGCTTTCGATAAATCTGCATCCAGAACTACGATATCCGTATTTTCGGCCCCGCATGCTGCCAATGCTTTGCCAAATGCTTCTCTCGTCGCAATCATTTCCCCCATATCAATCCCTCCAGTTCTGAAAGTGCACAGGCGGTCTGCTGCGGTGTCGGTGCACTGCCGTGCCAGGCAGCCTGATTCTCCATAAAAGAAACGCCCTTTCCTTTTACCGTGTTTAAGATGATACAGGCAGGAGTATTTCTGCCGCTTTTTGCCATTTGAATAGCATTAATGATCTCTTCCATATTGTGGCCATCCACTGTGATCGTTCTCCAGCCAAAGGCACGAAACTTTGCCGCTATATCAAAGTTTCCGATTACTTCTTCAATGGTTCCGTCTATCTGCAGATGGTTGTAGTCCACAAATGCAATAACATGATCCAGTCCATAGTGGGCGGCAGTCATGGCGGCCTCCCATATCTGCCCTTCTTCCGTTTCCCCATCCCCCATGAGGCAGTATATGTAAAAATCCTTATGATCCAGCTTTGCTCCCATGGCAATTCCATTCGAAATAGAAAGCCCCTGTCCCAGTGATCCGGCAGACACATCGACCCCTGGCGTTTTTCGTGAGCACGGATGCCCCTGAAGAACAGATCCCAGACACCGGAGCGTATCCAGTTCCTTCACCGGAAAATACCCCCGCAGTGCCAGTGCCGCATACAGTGCCGGACAGGAGTGTCCCTTCGATAAGACGAATCTATCCCTGTCCTCCCACCGTGGTTCCTCCGGCCTGACATTCATCACTTCAAAATACAGCACTGCCATTAGATCCGCACAGGATAGTGCACCGCCGGGATGTCCTGATTTGGCTTTGCTGACTGATGTAATAACCAATTTTCTTATCTCCCTTGCCTTCTCCTCAAGCTGTCTGCTATTGTTCATTCTCTCCTCCTTCCAGTTTGCCTAACCTTTTATCGCCCCCGCTGTCATACCCGTTATCAGATTCTTGGAACAGGCAAAGGTTATGATAAATGCCGGTATCGCAATAATCGTCGCCATTGCCATAATCTGTCCCCAGTTGATTCCAAGATCACTGATCATCAGTGATACGGCCGCCGGCAGTGTTCTCGTGCTGCGGTTGCTTAAAATAATTGCCAGAAGGAATTCATTCCAGGCCGTCCTGAATGTAAACACACTGCTAACGGAAATACCCGGCTTAATCAGCGGAACCACAATACTCCACAGAATTCTCATATAGCCGCAGCCATCAATCGCCGCAGCGGCTTCCAGTTCAAATGGTATTTCCTTAATAAATATCGTAAGCATCCAAACGTTCAGAGGAATCGTAAGTCCTATATAAGCCAGAATCATTCCGCTTAAACTTCCGGTAAGTCCGAATTTTGTCCAGAGAATATACATCGGAACCGCAATCACCACTGGCGGCACCATCCGAATCAGTACGATACTGACAGATAGTATATTGGCTCCCCGGAAATTGAATCTGGCCAAAGCATATCCTGACATAATACACACCAGAATGCTGACCGCTGTGGTTCCGAGAGAAATAATGAGACTGTTATAGAGGTACCGCATAAAATTCAGTTCCGTCAACACCGCCCGGTAATTAAACAGGGCGGGAGAGGGAAAGAATGCCGGCGGCATATCAAATGCCTGGTTGCTTGTTTTAAAAGACGTAATTACCATAATATAAACAGGAAACAGAATCACTATGGCAATCAGCAGAACCACCAGCAAACGCAGCACAGTCCATAATGTGGAACGTGTCTTCATAATTGCCCTCCTCTTGATTAATGCTTATCATCTTCTTCCTTGCCGCCTTTGACAAACACCGTTAACAATACCAGCAGAATCATCAGAATAATCGCTGTTGCCGATGCCGACCCCAAGTCCTGATTTACAAAGGCATTCTTGTAAATGGCCATTGGCAAGGTCATGGTCGATATTCCGGGCCCGCCATTGGTCATGATAAATATTACAACCATGCTTCGCATGGATTCAATCATCCGAAGCGTCAGGACCAGATGCATAATATTCTTCATACATGGAAGCTTTACATGAATAAGTGTCTGAAAATAGGAAGCCCCGTCAACTACTGCTGCTTCCATCAGATCGCCGGGTACGCTTTGCAGGCCGGAAAGGAGAATCAGAAATACAAATGGAGTCCATTGCCAGATTTCTGTAATGATTACGGATAACAAAGCAGTCCCCTCATTGGAAAGCCATGTTCCCGGAGGCACCCCGATCAGGCCGAGCAAATAATTCAGCATTCCAAAATTTGCATCGTAAATGTATTTCCAGATAACACCTACAACCACAGGCGAAATCATAACTGGAAGCATAAAAATGCTGCGAAAAAATCGGATGCCCGGTAAATTCTTTTCCAAAAGCAGAGCTATTACCAGTCCCAAAAAAAGCTGTACAAAGACAACCGACACCACAAAAATAATTGTTGTCTTCATACTCGACCAGAACTGCGGGTTTTGAAACAACGCATTGAAATTTTGCAGCCCGACAAATACAGGCGCATTTTTCAGGTCTGCCAGAGACCACCGGTAAAATCCCAGAATCAATCCGTACAAGATGGGAAATCCCATAAAGATGGTCATCAAAATAATGGTGGGTGTCGAAAAAACATAGGGGAAAAGTCTTTTTGATATGCTTTTTTTCATTGAATATCGGGCCCTTCTATCATTTTAAATTATTTTATATATCCGCCTTCTACCATGATTTCTCTGACCGGCTCTACAATTTCTTTCATTGCCGTTTCCGCGTCTTTGGCACCTGTCATCACCTGGTTAATTGCAACGCCCAGAAACTGCGACTGGATTTTCGTAATTTCCGGAATTCCAGGACGCCAGTCGGGATTTGCATAGCTAACCGCTTCCTTCACCACCTCAAATGCCGGATAAGCCTCCAATACATCCGGATCATTCAGCGTAGAAATTCTGGCCGGGGTCACAGCCTTTAAAGCCAGAGCTTTCTCCGTCTCCTTGCTCGTAAGCCACTGCAGGAACAGGAACGCCGCTTTCTTATTCTGTGAGTTGACGGGAATTCCCACTGCGAAGCCACCAGCTTCTGTCTCAAGAGATCCGTCATCTGCCTTTGGTTGTAATGCAAAGCCTACCGAGTCAGCAACCTTTGACTTCTCTGTATCCCGGGATAACCCGATCAGCTTGTCCCGGTCAATAATCATGGCTGTCAGGCCCTGAAGAAACGCATTGTCAGACGCCCCCAAGTCAAAGCTTTCCGCTCCAAGCGGTGAATAAACAAGCATCTCTTTCATGAAATCCAGTGTCGCCAGAGAACCTTCATTATCAAAAGCTGGCTCCCAGTTATCATCAAACATCTCTGCTCCAAGCGATTTACCAAGCGTAAACCAGGTGTGGCAGGAATCTGCTCCACTGGAGGTACGCATGGAAAGTCCATACATATTCGGCTCTTTTTCATGAATGACACGTGCCGCTTCTATCACATCGCCATAGGTCTCCGGAACCTTTATATCGTATTTCTCAAATAAATCTTTTCGGTATGCCATGATCGACGTCTCTGTTCCAAAGGGAAGACCTACCAACTTGGCATCAGGACCATCCAGATAGTCCTTGATCCCGTCTACTTTCCCAGCCAGTTCAAAAAAAGCCGGAGCAATATCCGCAATGTCATATTCCGGATTTGCAATGGAAGGATCTTCAAAATAGGGATCAAGCACCTCAAGACCTCCTGCACGGTTGTATTCTGATTTCCAGGTAACAATGTAAGCTACAACATCGAAATCCGAGACTGGTTTACTGAATTCAAGCAACTGTTTGTCATGCAGATTGTTATTCGCCAGTACATCAAGTTCTACCTTGATACCTGTCAACTCTGTAAATTCAGGAATGTATTCCTTAACCGAATTCCAGTGTACGTTGTTGGGCACACTGGCGACAATGGTGGAGCCATCAAACTGCTTCCAGTCGAATCCGCCTTCCCCATCGGCAGTGATGGTTTCCGTCACCTGCTCTTTCTCTGTCTTAAGTTCCTGTACCTGGGTTTTTTCCGTACTCCCTTCCTGTTGGCTGCAACCCGTGCTGCCTAACAGCAGTATTACACCAAGACCTAAAGCTAATTTGCGTTGATGCATTTTTTTCATGTTACTTCCTCCTTCATTATTTTGATAGATAAGTATTACCTTTTGCGTTCTCACTGTCATTATGGTATTTTTATTTTATATATATACAATATCACTTTTTTTTGCACAAGTCATCCGCTAATTACGCAAACGTTTTTGTATTTTTTGTTCTTTTTATTTAATTTAATCTTTTTTTTTGCGTATTTTTGCTTAAATATATTGCGTTTTTTTATACATTTGTTATACTGAATAAATAAAGCAATATACGATATCGCTGTACAGCGAAAAAAATGGAGTGTGAGTGTATGAAACTGAAAGATATTGCTCTGGAAGCCGGAGTATCTATTTCCACTGTATCACGTGTTCTGAATGACAAACACACGAATGCCGCCAGCAAAGAAGTGCAGGAGCGAATATGGACAATTGTAAGAAAACATGGGTATGTTCCCAATGACTCAGCAAGAAATTTACGAAAAAAAAACCAGGACGACTTCACGCCCAAGAAAAATGGCCATATCGCATGTCTGTTTGCACGGACAAATGCTTTTACCGATATTTTTTTTTCCTCTCTGGCACGCAGTATTGAGCAGGAAATATTTAAACAGGGGTATATTATCAAATATTCCTTCAGTGCCTTCGACATTGATAATACCAGTACGCTCAGCATGATCGAAGATAATCAGGTAGACGGTGTGGTCGTTCTTGGGCGCGGCGATAAAAAACTTTTTCAGTTTCTGAAAAAACACTTCCGGTGTGTGGCATACACGGGTTTGAATCCTGTAGATGCAAACTACGATCAGATTATCTGCGATGCCTACGATGCCGGCTGCTGTGCCATGGATCATCTGCTGTCTCTGGGTCATAAGAATATTGGGTATATCGGTGAAAGAGAAAATGAAAATTTATACCGTGCTTATTCAAACAGTCTTGCAAAACACAATCTAACAGTGTCAAAAAAGCAGATCAACTTAGTCAGAAATCTGTCAGGAGAAAACGGTTATTTAGGGGCACAGGAACTTTTTTCGAAAAACCCTGGCATGACCGCACTCTTCTGCGGCAATGACATTACGGCCATCGGTGCCATGAAGGCTGCCAAGGAAGCAAAAATTAAAATCCCCGATGATATTTCCCTGATCAGTATTGATGATATTGAAACCGCACAATATCTTTCACCGATGCTCACAACCATTCATGTGCCTGTAGATGAGATGGGACAGATGGTAGCTAAGATCCTGATTGACCGGATCGAAGGAGGACACAAGATTCCGCTGAAGCTCTACCTGCCGTTTTATCTGGCTGTCAGGGAGAGCTGTTCCCGGCCTCCGGCGTAAAAAAGCAGGGTATATATTGCTATATACTCCTGCTTTTAATTAAATGGATAAAATCACTTTACCACAATCTTCCCTGTGTTTACTCCGGGCTTTTCAATCAGTTTCCACTTTTCCTCCCGCCGCAGCTTCTTAATCGCCGCCTCCCGCCGCATAGCATCCTGCCTGGTTTCAAACACTTCATGATAGACCAGCTCAACCG
>Ga0153921_1001488_pt1 | contig 10438 bp, 10 predicted proteins | sample TSNJ005MetaG_FD_104691 | JGI IMG/M metagenome (GOLD analysis project Ga0153921, IMG submission 104691) | Attine ant fungus gardens microbial communities from New Jersey, USA - TSNJ005 MetaG | ecosystem: Host-associated > Fungi > Mycelium > Unclassified | place: USA: New Jersey, Brendon T. Byrne... | reverse complement strand
CATAAAGGTTTCCTTAAACCCGGTTTAAACAATCACCGACACAGCCAGCGGCAGGAACACCGCCGTGGCCACGCCCATCAGACTCATGGCCAGCGCTGCAAAGGCGCCGCACTCTTCGCTTTCCTGCAGGGCCACCGAAGTGCCGACGGCGTGGGCGGTCATCCCCAGCGCCATGCCGCGCGCCTCGGGGCTGCGCACCCCCAGGCGCGACAGGTAAGCAGGCCCGATCATCGCGCCGATCACCCCGGTGATCAGTACAAACACCGCCGCCAATGCGGCCACGCCGCCGATCTGCTCGGCCACCAGCATGGCGATCGGCGAGGTCACCGACTTGGGCGCCATCGTCATCAGCATCCTATGCTCGGCGCCAAACCACCACCCCAGCAACACACACAGGCCGGTGGCCAACACGCCACCTATCACCAGCGTAGTAAAAATCGGCCAGAACAATTGGCGAATCCGCCGCAGGTTCAAGTACAGCGGCACCGCCAGGGCCACGGTCGCGGGGCCGAGCAGGATGCTCATGATCTCGGTGCTCTTGCGGTACTCGGCGTAGCTCAGCCCGCAGGTGAGCAACACGCCAATCACCAGCAGCATGGAAACCAGCACCGGCTGCAGGAAAATCCAGCGGGTTTTCTCAAAGCCCGCGAGTACCAATTGATACGCGCCGAGGGTGATACCGATGCCAAACAGAGGGTGGTGAATCACGGCTATCCACGCGCCTTGCCAGTCGAAGATCATTGATCCTTCTCCTTGCGTTTGACCATGTGCTCCATCAACAGGCCGACAAAGCCCATGGCGATCACCAGCGACACCACCAGCGCGCCGACGATTGCCCAGAAGTCGGCGGCAATGTCCCGCGCATACACCATCACCCCCACCGCCGGCGGCACCAGCAGCAACGGCAAATAGCGCAACAGGCTGCTGGCCGCCAGGCTCAGGGGCTCGCCGACTTCGCCGCGCCACACCAGGTAGCCGAGCATCAACAGCAGGCCAATGATCGGGCCCGGCAGCACCGGTAACAGCAAATGATTGATCGCCGTGCCGATCAATTGAAACAGCACCAGCCATGTCAGACCGCGTAACAACATCCGCTCTCTCCCCCCTCAAGACCCGCCCGCATTATAAGCATGCCCGCCCTATGCATCGGCATTCGCCAAAAGCATGGTGGGTTGACCGGGCTGATTGGCCATGATGATCTACATTGGTTCTCTGTAACCCATAAAAACAGCACCGATGAACCAAGGAGAGACGCAATGCCCTATGTACCCGTAGCGCAGCTCAAAGATTATGTCGGCAAGGAACTGGGACGTTCCGAATGGCTCACCATCGACCAGGCCCGTATCAACCTGTTCGCCGAGGCCACCGGCGATCACCAGTTCATCCATGTCGACCCGGTCAAGGCAGCGCAGACGCCGTTCGGCACCACCATCGCCCATGGTTTCCTGTCGTTGTCGCTGATGCCCAAGCTGATGGAAGACCTGCTGATCGTGCCCGAAGGCTTGAAGATGGCCGTCAACTATGGCCTGGACAGTGTGCGGTTTATCCAGCCGGTGAAGGTCAATTCCAAGGTGCGCCTGAACGTGACCCTCAATGACGTCACCGAGAAAAAGCCCGGCCAATGGCTGCTCAAGGCCACCGCGACCCTGGAAATCGAAGGCCAGGACAAACCCGCTTACGTAGCCGAGTCGTTGTCGCTCTACTTCGTGTAACCACCCGCCCCCGTGTAGGAGCTGGCTTGCCAGCGAAAAACGCACAGCCGCCGCATTCCCCCTGAATGCCCGCCGGCAAGCCGGCTCCTACGGATCTGTGGAAAGGCAAAATCCTTACCACAACAGATGTAAATTTATGTATGAAACCCGCAGCTGCGGCATACTCGGCGCTCAATTATCCGGATCCCGCTATGCGCCCACTCGCTCCCCTTGCCCTTGCCCTGTTGCTCACCGCTTGCGGAGACGGCGAATCGCTGTTGCCGCCCGATGCGCGCCTGCCCGATGGCGGCCGTTACCGGGGCGATGTGGTCGATGGCTTGCTGCAAGGCAAGGGTCGCGTGGACTACCCGAACGGCAGTTGGTACGCCGGGCAGTTCGACAAAGGCCAGTGGCACGGCCAGGGCGAGTGGCATGGCAGCAACGGCGAAGTCTATAAAGGCCAGTTCCAGCAAGGCCTGTTCGACGGCCAGGGCAGCCTGACCACGGCCGGCAGCCAGTATGTCGGCGGCTTCAAGAACGGTCGGCGCAACGGCGAAGGCACCCTCAAAGAGGGGCAGATGACCTATCGCGGCGAATTCAAGGACGACCAGTATTCCGGCCTCGGCCGCCTGGAACTGGCCGATGGCAGCCAATACCAGGGCCAGTTCGCCCACGGCAAGCCGAACGGCGAAGGCCAGCGCAACGATGACAGCGGCAACCAGTTCAACGGTCACTTCGTGGATGGCCAACTGGAAGGCAACGGCACGTTCAACAGCGCTGACGGCGACATCTATGTCGGCCAGTTCAAGCAGAACCAGCTCAACGGCAAGGGCCGCTACGAAAACGCCGACGGCGATGTCTGGATCGGCCAGTTCAAGGAGGGCGCCCTCAGCGGCAAGGGCGAGTTGATCGGCGTGGACGGCAGCCATTATGTCGGCCAGTTCGTCGACTGGCGCTTTACCGGCGAAGGCCGCTTGAACCTCACCGACGGCAGCTTCTATATCGGCGGCTTCGACAGCGACAGCTATCAAGGCAAAGGCACCCTGGTGCTGACCGATGGCACGGTGCAGGCCGGTACCTGGGTCAACGGCATGCGCGTGCGGGATGCCGACGGCAAGCTGCTGCCCGATCCACTGGAGACCGGGATCCTGGCCCAGGGCCACCTGCTCGACGCCGCCCTCGCCGCGGTGCCCGCCTCCACCTCGGCGGTGGAGCTGTACACCCTGGTACTGGCCGGCGACGGCAAACAAAGCGTGTTCCTGCGCGAAGCCGATTACGTCAGCAATATGCTCGCCACGCGCTTCGGTGCCCGCGGGCAGATTCGCCTGGTCAACCACCGCGACCATATCGCCGACCGTCCGATGGCCACGCGCGAAAGCCTGCGGCGCGCCGTCCAGACCCTCGCCGAGCGCAGCGGGCCGGAAGACCTGGTGTTCATCTACCTGACCAGCCACGGCACCCACGAACACGAGCTGGTGCTCGACCAACCGCGCATGGAGCTGGCCGACCTGCCCGCCGATGAACTGGCGGCGGTGCTCACGCCGCTGAAGAATCGCGACAAGATCATCGTGATTTCCGCCTGCTACTCCGGCGGGTTTATCCCGGCGCTGAAAGATGAACACACGCTGATCATGACCGCCTCGCGCGCCGACCGCGTGTCCTTCGGCTGCTCCGAGGAAGCTGACTTCACCTACTTTGGCGACGCCCTCTTCGCCCAAGCCTTCAACCAGACCGATGACCTGCAGCAGGCGTTCAAGCTCGCGCAGCTGCATGTGACCGAACGCGAACAGGCGGACAACTTCGAAGCCTCCGAGCCGCAGATCTGGGCCCCCAAGGGCGTCATCGCCCACTGGCAATTATTACGCAAGCAGCAGGCACGAAAGGCGCTCGAAAGCGTCTCAATGAATAGCAAGGAAGCCAAAGGCAACTAAGCTGTAATGTGTAACAAGGGGGAAACACCATGTACCTGACACCGCAGCATATCTTGCTCGCCGGCGCCTCCGGGCTCACCGGCGAACACCTGCTCGACCGCCTGCTCAACGAGCCCACCGTGACCCGCGTGCTGGCACCGAGCCGCAAGCCGCTGGCCGAGCACCCACACCTGGAAAACCCGGTCGGCGACCCGGCGGTCTTCCTGCCGCAACTGAGCGGCCGGGTGGATATCGCGTTCTGCTGCCTGGGCACCACCATCAAGCAGGCCGGCTCTGAAGAGGCCTTCCGCGCCGTGGACCTGGACATGGTCGTGGCCTTCGCCAAACGTGCGCGGGAAATGGGCGCACGGCACTTGATCGTGATCAGCGCGATCGGCGCCGACCCGAAATCCTCGATTTTCTATAACCGCGTCAAAGGCGAAATGGAACAGGCGCTGAAGGCGCAGGACTGGCCGCAACTGACCATCGTGCGGCCTTCGCTGCTGCTGGGCGAACGCCTGGAGCCGCGCCTGGCCGAGCAATTGGCCGGGCCATTGTCGCGGTTGATTCCGGGCAAGTACCACGGCATTGAAGTCTGCGAACTGGCCCGGGCCATGTGGCGCCTGGCGCTGGAAGAGCAGGATGGGGTGCGGGTGGTGGAGTCGGATGAGCTGCGCAAACTCGGCAAATAACCTGATCTAAACCCCTGGCGCAGTTTCAAATGTGGGAGCGGGCTTGCTCGCGAAGGCGGTGGATCAGTCAGCTTATTAGTTGACTGGCATACCGAATTCGCGAGCAAGCCCGCTCCCACATTGGCTTTCTGGTGTCTTTAACATCCAGCTTAGAGACCGCCTGTGGCGTTGAACCCAACCCCAAGCACCGTCAACACCGACAACGGCAACAACAAGGTATCGAGCAGCGCACTGGCCGGCAGGTCGACGTGCGGATAGCTCGGCGCTTCGGCACCGAAGCGGTCCTTGGCGCAGCAGCCGCCGTTGATCGCATACAAATCCAGGCGCGTGCCGGCATACACCACCGGCGCGCCGGGCTGCGCGGCGTCCAGCGTGCGTGCGGTGGCGCAGCCCGCCAATTGCAACACCACTATCACCCACAGTGCCTTATTCATCGCTGCTCAAATGGTGCTCGCCCCAGCGCGGCAGCATGTCCTGAGGGATGTTCAGCAGGTTGAGAATCCGCGCGACTACAAAGTCCACCAGGTCATCGATGGTCTGTGGCTGGTGATAAAAGCCCGGCGACGCCGGCAGGATGGTCACGCCCATGTTCGACAGCTTGAGCATGTGCTCCAGGTGAATGCTCGAATACGGCGCTTCACGCGGCACCAGGATCAATTGGCGACGCTCCTTCAGGGTCACGTCCGCCGCGCGCTCGATCAGGTTGTTGCAGGCGCCCGTGGCAATCGCCGACAAGGTCCCGGTGGAACACGGCACTACCACCATCGCCGCCGGCGCGCCGGAGCCCGAGGCCACCGGCGACATCCAGTCTTCCTTGCCGTAAACCTTGATCTGCCCCGCCGCCGCACCGGTGTACTCGGTGAGGAACGCCTGCATCATCTGCACCTTGGCGGGCAACGCGACATCAGTCTCGGTTGCCAACACCAATTGCGCGGCCTTGGAGATCAGGAAGTGCACCTCACGGTCCTCGCGCACCAGGCAGTCCAGCAGGCGCAGGCCATAGGGCGCGCCGGATGCACCGGTCATCGCCAGGGTGACGCGTTCCGGGCCACTCATTTCAGCGCCTCGGCAAGCTTGCCATGCAGGCCGCCGAAACCGCCGTTGCTCATGACCACCACGTGGGTGCCCGGCTTGGCCTGATGCTTGACGTGTTCGATGATGCCGTCGATGGAATCACAGACGGTGGACGGCACTGTGCACAGCGCCGCAATCGCCGGCAGGTCCCAGCCCAGGTTGACGGGGGCGTACCAGACCACCTCGTCGGCATCGTTGACGCTTTCCGGCAAGCCGTCGCGGTGCGCGCCGAGCTTCATGGAGTTGGAACGCGGCTCCACAATCGCAATGATCGGGGCATCGCCGACGCGCTTGCGCAGGCCGTCCAGCGTGGTGGCAATGGCCGTTGGATGGTGGGCAAAGTCGTCGTAGATGGTAATCCCATTCACGTCGGCGACCTTCTCCATGCGGCGCTTCACGCTTTTGAAGGCGCTCAACGCGGCAATGCCCATGGACGGCACGACGCCGACATGCCGCGCAGCCGCCAGGGTCACCAGGGCGTTGGCGACGTTGTGCTGGCCCGTCATGTCCCACTCAACGATGCCCTGGGCCTCGCCTTCAAACAGCACTTCAAAGCGCGAACCGTCTTCGCTGAGCAAGTTGACTTGCCACTGCCCGCCCGCACCGGTGGTTTGCACCGGGGTCCAGCAGCCCATGTCGATCACACGCTGCAGCGCCGGCTCGGTGGTCGGGTGGATCACCAGGCCTTCGCTCGGAATGGTGCGCACCAAATGGTGGAACTGGCGCTCGATGGCCGGCAAGTCGGGGAAGATGTCCGCGTGATCGAACTCAAGGTTATTGAGGATCGCCGTACGCGGGCGGTAGTGGACGAACTTGGAGCGCTTGTCGAAGAAGGCGCTGTCGTATTCGTCAGCCTCGATCACGAAGAACGGGGTATCCCCCAGGCGCGCCGATACCGAGAAATTCTGCGGCACACCGCCGATCAGGAAGCCCGGGCTCATGCCTGCGTGCTCCAGGACCCAGGCGAGCATGCTGCTGGTGGTGGTCTTGCCGTGGGTGCCGGCGACAGCCAACACCCAGCGACCTTGCAGCACGTGATCAGCCAGCCACTGCGGGCCGGAGACGTAAGGCAGGCCTTTGTTCAACACGTACTCGACCGCCGGGTTGCCGCGCACCATGGCGTTGCCGATCACCACCAGATCCGGTACCGGGTCGAATTGTGCCGGGTCGTAGCCTTGGGTCAGCGCAATGCCCTGGGCCTCGAGTTGCGTGCTCATGGGCGGGTAGACATTGGCGTCGGAGCCCGTGACGTGATGGCCCAGCTCTTTGGCCAATACCGCCATTGACCCCATGAACGTACCGCAGATACCCAGAATATGAATGTGCATAGTCGACCTCGTAAAACATCGAGGCAGGTTAGCGCAGGGAGGGCGAAATCGCACCTTTTATACGGCCAAAGGCCGAGCGAAGAGCACCTGGGTACTACACTCGGCCCGGGCTGTGTTCAGGCGCTGGCTTCGGCTTTATTTTGACTGTCTTTCATCGCGGCCAGGAACCGCAACTTCTCATAAGCCTCGGTCATGCACGCAAACTTCTTTTCCATCAGGTCGAGGCGATCTTTCGGTTCAGTGGGGATGGGCAACCCGGGCTTATAGGGTTTGAACACCAGACCGTTCTGCCGTGTGGCTTTTTTCAGGTGTTGTTCCGATACACCGAGCAACTTCTCGAGATTACCCAGGCGCCCGACATTATCAGTCGGCCAGGTGTCATCCTTGGTAAATACACTGCTTGTATCCCCAAGCGTGAACATGACCGTCGTGGCCATGCCCAGCAATTTCATTTCAACCTCATCCAACTGTGCACTGATCGGATCTGCCGATGACGGGGTCGATTGCACGGGCGCAGATCCGCCCGTGGCCTTCGGCGGGCTAGCGGCCCCCGGCAAAAACGGTGGCGGCAGCACCCCGGGCGCATAGCTCGACTTGATGGACTCCCCCGAAGCGACAGAGCCTGCGTAGGCCGCGACGTTGATCGGCGCACTGACCAGGCCGGTGATCCCCGCACTGATGAACGCGTCACGGGCAACGCGGCTGGCATTAGGGCCTGTGGATATAACGCCGGCCTTGACCAGGCTATTCGCGTCGATCACTCGCTTGGCGGCCTCGGCAACAGTGATCGGCGCCTGCTTGCGCAACTGAGTCATGAGCAACTCGTCACTCACCTTGATTTTGTTGGCATGCACGATGGCCTGCCCGGCCTCCTTGAACTTGTCCACCGACAGCGGCTGGCCCGGTTTCACGGAGGGGCCGGGCTTGGGCAAAGGCTTGGGCGCGGGTGTCGGCGGCCGGGGGATGGGCGCAGGTGCAATGCTGCCAGGCGACGGTAGGGAGGGTGGCGCTGAAGGCCTTCGTCCGAACCAGGAAAAACCCTTTATCGCCCTCTTGCTGCGCATCAAGGGCTGATCGGCAGCGTCGGCGTGTTGCTCCACAGTTCGCGCGGGCGGCTCTTCTATCGATACGGGCTGTGGAGGAATGAAAGAAACAGCAGGCGGTGCAATTTTCATTAGGGATACCCATTAAGTTTTTATTGTTTGAAAGTTCACTTGGCGTTACCCAAGTTGAGTAACCCCGTGGCACTTAACAGTTCCTGTCAGAGCAGCCCAATACAACTTGAACGGGTTATTCCAACTTAACAATAAAAGCACTTAATGACTGATAACTGCAGAACATCCTCCCTACAAGAACCGTCGAAAAACACCGAACCTATACCCCGGCCAACCGCGTAATCCGATGTTTGCGCAACTTGCGATACAGAGTATTGCGGCTTACCCCCAAGTGCTCGGCAGTTTGGGTCATGTGCCAGTGCTGACGCTCCAGCGCCGCCAGCAAGGTCTGGCGCTCGGCATCATCGAGTGGCAACTCGGTGACCTTGTGCGCAGGCGCCTGGCGCAGCAACGCGGGTAAGTCCTCCAGCCCCACACGCCCGTCATCACAAAGGGCGACCAGCGTGCGCAATACCGTGCGCATTTGCCGAACGTTGCCCGGCCAGGCGAACGCCAGCAGCGCCTGGCGCGCGGCGGGTTCGAGGCTGACCGACTGGCCCGCTGATTCCTCAGCCAATAGGAAGTCGAGCAACTGAGGCCGGTCACTGCGCTCGCGCAGCGGCGGCAACGCGACTTCCAGGCCATTGAGCCGGTAGTACAAGTCTTCGCGGAAACTGCCGTCCTGCACGCGCCCGAGCAAGTCACGGTGAGTTGCGCTGATAATCCTGACGTTCACCGCCTGAGGCTCACCGCCGAGGGGCACCACCATGCGGTCCTCCAGCACGCGTAATAGACGGGTCTGCAATGCCAGCGGCATGTCACCGATTTCATCGAGGAACAGCGTACCGCCGTCAGCCTGCTGCAGCTTGCCCTGCATGCCCTCCTTGCGCGCGCCGGTGAAGCTGCCGCCGCGATAGCCGAACAGCTCGCTTTCGATCAGGCTTTCCGGGATGGCGGCACAGTTGAGGGCCACAAAAGCTTCGTCGGCGCGCTGGCTGGCCTGATGCACCGCCTTGGCGAACGCCTCTTTGCCGGAACCGGTCTCGCCGTTGATCAGCAAGGGCACGTCGCGCTCGAATACCCGCAGTGCCTTGCGAAAATCATTCTGCAGCGCCGGGTCGCCCAGGTAGATACCGGGCAGGCGCGGCCGCGCAGGTTCCGGCTTGAGCAATGGCGCGGGCTGGCTGCGCGCTTGGCCACGCAGGGCGGCGAACAGGTGCCGGCCATCCCGCGTGCGCAAGGGCCAACTGGCGGTGGCATTGGCGCTGGCGCGACCGAGCAGTTGATCCAGGGAACACTCGAAAAATGCCTCCACCGGCTGCCCCAGCAGACCACCGCGCCCCTGCCCCAGCAGGTTCAGCGCACTCTGGTTGACCGCACAGATGCGCCCTTCGCCGTCGAACGCCAGCAACCCTTCACTGAACAGGCCTACGGATTCGGCCTGCAGGTGAAAGCGCAGCAACCAGTGGTGTTCAAAGTGGCGCAGGAAGTAGCAACTCTCGATCATCTTCGCCGACAAGTTGACCAGCGCCATGGTGTGGAACTGGCTCTGGCGCGAGACGGCTTCGCGGGCCGAGGACACATCCAGCACGGCCAACAGCTCACCGTGAGGGTCGAACACCGGGCTCGCCGAACAGGTCAGCCCGGTATGCCGGCCACGAAAATGCTCATCACGGTGAATCGTCAGGGATTGGCGCTCCACCAGGCAGGTGCCGATGCCATTGGTGCCTTCGCAGGCCTCACTCCAGTCGGCGCCCAACCACAGCCCGGCGCGCTCGAAGATCCTGCGCTCGGACGGCGCGGTGACACAGTTGAGGATCACGCCACGCGCATCCGTCAGCAGCACGGCATGGCCGGCACCCGAGAGCTGCTGGTGCAGGCTGTTCATCTCGCTGCCCGCGATCTGCAATACCTGTTGCAAGCGTTCGCGGCTTTCCAGCAGACGACCATGCTCGAGCACGGTGGGGGCGATGGTTTGCGCAGGGTCGAGGTGGTAGTCCTCCAGGCACCGCAGCCAGGAGCGGGCGATGGACGGGTCGCTGGACGGATCGCGGCCATGGGCCACGGTGAGGACTTGCTGGGCATGGCGACTGAAATGATCGTTGTGCATTTCTTATTATTCTCCCTGCGTGAGAACAACCAGCATCCCCCAGGCATCCGGCCAATGCAATCCCGGGGCGACCCGTCGGTCACCGGCTGTACCGCCCATGGCACAAACTGTCACCCAGGCTGTACCGAAGGTGTCACAGCAACGCCTTGCAACAAACCCCAAGCCCTTGATTTACCTGGCCCACAAAGCACTGGCCCAACCTTTGCTCTACGCTTAATCAAGCGCTTTTGCGCGCTGTACTCCAATAAACATAAAAGCCAGGAGAATCCACCATGCGTTACGCACACCCCGGTACCGAAGGCGCGATCGTTTCGTTCAAGGCCAAGTACGGCAACTACATTGGTGGCGAATTCGTTGCGCCGGTCGATGGCAACTATTTCACCAACACCTCGCCGGTCAACGGCAAGCCCATCGCCGAATTCCCGCGCTCCACTGCCAAGGATATCGACAAGGCCCTGGACGCCGCCCACGCCGCCGCT
>Ga0153921_1001485_pt1 | contig 10458 bp, 10 predicted proteins | sample TSNJ005MetaG_FD_104691 | JGI IMG/M metagenome (GOLD analysis project Ga0153921, IMG submission 104691) | Attine ant fungus gardens microbial communities from New Jersey, USA - TSNJ005 MetaG | ecosystem: Host-associated > Fungi > Mycelium > Unclassified | place: USA: New Jersey, Brendon T. Byrne... | reverse complement strand
TTTGCATTCGATCGTTTCACCACCTTTTTTGTCTTTTACTATCGTACCAAGAACGTGCCGGGTGGGTCTACGGGAACATAGTTAGGGAAGTGGAAAGAACTGCTGGCTGCTCAACTCATTTGCCCATAGGAAAACCCAGCCTTGTAAGGACATCGGGCCTGAGCTATCCAATAAAAAAAGGAATGCCCTGGCAATTGGGCATTCCTTCTATATAGGATTTGGGAGATTTAACAGTTCTGGATTAAACAGTGAAGCGTTCTGCTTTTTGCTCGAAACGGTCAGCTTTTTGGTTTAGTTTCTCAGCTTTGTTTGTGTTGCCTGCTTCTTCAGCACGTTCAGCCTTTTCTCTGACGATGTCTGCTTTTTTGTTGAACAGGTCAGCTTTGTCTTGGTAGCCGTAGTTGTAAGAAACGGGCTTGCCTTCGAAGAACTCAGCTTTTTGCTCGTAGCGGTCCGCTTTTTCGTTCAGTTTTTCGGCTTTCTTTGTGTTGCCTGCTTTTTCAGCTTGTTCAGCTTTTGCTTTTACGATATCAGCTTTTTGATTGAATAGATCAGCTTTGTTTTGGTAGCCGTATGACTGGACTGCTGGCTGTGCAGCTTTTGTTTCTTCTGCAGCTGCTGGCTGTGCAGTTTCTTCAGTTTTGCCTGAAATGATATCTGCTTTTTTGCTGAAGATGTCCGCTTTCAGGTTCAATTGATCTGCTTTCTGATCGTTGCCGTATTCAGCAGCAATTTCAGCTTTTTCTTTCAGGATGTCTGCTTTTGTATTGAAGATATCCGCTTTGTTTTGAATACCGTAGTTATAGCCGTAGCCGCCAATGTTTCCAGTATTCTCAACATAGATTGCTTTGTTTTTGAACAAATCTGCTTTATAGCTCAAAGCATCCGCTTTATATGTGTTGCCATATTGATCGGCAAGATCAGCTTTTGCTTGGAAAACTTCTGCTTTTTTATTGTAGATATCCGCTTTGTCAACGGCTTGTGCGCTTGCTGTAAGTGGCGAAATCATAACCAGACTTGCGAAACCTGCTGCTAGACCCAATTTTTTCTTGTTCATTTAAATCGTCTCCTTTTTGTGCTGGTCCCTTTCTTATATAGAAGAAGAGGGCCAGTGCTTTTCGTTTTTTTGGATTGTTGGTTTGTTTTGCTGGTTTTGTGATTTTAGCGCTAAAATCAATCTTTCGTGCTCCGGATATTCATAGTATACTGAGCCAGCCATTTTTTTCTGGGGGGTTAAATAAGTTTTTTAATGAAAAAAACCTCATTTACTTTAATTGTTTTGCCTATGAACAACTATGGATATGTTTGGAATTCCTTGTATATCAAGTATGTAAGCGGATGCAAAAAAAGGGAATAAACAGGAGATTTTTTTTTGCAAAATATCTTATTTTTTTTCTCGAAAATAAGAAAAGGGCAGCAATTTGCTGGCTGCTGCCCGGATTAAGCTCGTAAAACGGATTGAAAAAGTTGTTTATTTTCCAAAGAACAGCAGCAACAGGCCGCCAAGAACAGGGACAATGATCATGCCGATTTTTAAAATGATGTCCGGAAGCCGGTTCGTAAACTTGGCACCGATATAGGAGCCGATGATTGTACCTGAAACAACTTGGAAAAAGAGCCTTAAGTCTAAAAAGCCAAGTGTGAAATAGCCAAGGCCGCCGACGAGTGCAATAGGAAGAATGATGAGCAGTGTAGTTCCGACAGATTGCTGGATGGTCAGGCCAAAGAACAGCAGCAGGCCGATTTGGATAAAAGGTGCCGCGCCGATGCCAAACAGTCCGGACATAAGTCCGGTAATGATTCCGAGACCGGCTGCAGACAGCCAGAAACGCTTTGAGTGCAGGGACATGCAGGCAGCAGGTTTTTCTTTAAATAGATTAAACAACTTGAAAATACGGATCGCGAGCATAATGGAAGAAATAATCAGCATGCTGCCTGTCAGCCATTTTAGATTGCCGGCATGAATCAGGCCGGCCAGCCGGGACCCGAGAAAAGCTCCGCCAGCCCCAAACCCGCCAACTGCGAGACCCGTACGCAGAACGATATTGTGTTCCCGGAAATGACTGTAGCCGCCTGCAATGGATGTAAAGACCATGGCAAGCAGCGAGGTTCCCAGTGCAGCATGAATATTGATGCCGAAAAATATGGTCAGAATCGCAATGATGGAACCGGAGCCGCCAGCTCCGATAAAGCCCATCACGATGCCAGTCGCAAGCATTGTGAGAAGAATGAGCATGTGCAACCTCCTGTATAGATGGATATAAGATGAAGTACCCTGTCAGGATGGCAGTTAGACAAGAAAGCATGGTTAGTAGCAGACGAAGCACGGTCTTAGACCATAATAGAGAGGGAATTCAAAAAGACAGCCGCAAACGTCAGCGGCTGTCATGGGTAATTCTGATTGTAATGATAGACAGAATGGCTGATACGCCATAAACAGCTGCCATGATTATCAAAAATTCAATAATAGAAACGGCAAATATATTTTCGATCGGCAATGCTTCGATGAGTGCATTACCGGCGAACCGAACCAGCAGATAGGCTGTACCGATTGCGGCAATGTAGGCAAGGATAACAGAGATGACCTGCCCAGCAGTCAAGTCCATTTGCTTGCTCCGAATGGTTTGCCAATTTGCCGCCAGGACAAACAGCAGGAAAAAGAATGGGATCAACCCAATCAGCTGTCCTCCAACCATGCTCATCACCCTCCTTCTAACATACGGTTCCCGTTTCTTCCGACTATAATCTTTTCTCTTTATACTGAAACGCTGAGTGTTAAATTGAAAAGCTGCCATCAAACAGAATGGCAGCTTTTTGAGTAGAACCTATTGTTTGCTTAGTTCGTCGTGAATCAGTTTAATGTTGTAGTTCAAGTATTTGATATACGTGTCGACTTCTTCGCCGGGTTTGCCGATTTCATCAGAGTAGATCGGCTTCTTAGAAAATGGGACACCTGTTTCTTTTGATACGGTTTCCATCGGACGGCGGTCTACATTGGATTCGATGAATAAAACGGGCACCTTATGTTCCTTGATGAAGCTGATCAGGTTTTTGATTTGTGTTGGAGAGCCATTTTCTTCTGTGTCAATTTCCCAGATGAATGCTTCTTTCATACCATAGTGGCCGGTCATATACTGGAATGCCCGTTCACTTGTAACAAGTATGCGCTTCTCCTCGGGTATGTCATTGATTTTTTCAGTATATTCCTGGTCAATCTTTTTTAGTCGTGCAAGATATGCCGAAGCCTGTTTTTCATAGTCTGCTTTGTGATCCGGGTCTTTCTTGATCAGTGCGTCACGTACATTCTCAGCCATGATGATGCCGACGGCCGGGTCAATGAAGGCATGTGGATTAATCTCTCCCTCTTCACCTTCTGTCTTCAAATACTTCGGCTTGACGCCTTTTGTCAGATTGAACACATTGTCTTCCTTTTGGCCAGTGGAATCAATCATCTTGAAGAACCAGCCTTTTTTGCCGCCTTCCAGATTGAGGCCGTTATAAAGAAGGACATCGGCATCTGTAGCTGCTTTTTTATCTTTTGGCAGCGGTTCATACTCATGCGGGTCCGTGCCTGTTGGCACAAGATTATGGATTTCTACATGGTCACCGCCGATTTCGCGGGCGATGTCTTCAATAATGGTAAAAGATGTGACAACTTTCAGCTTGCCGTCTTTGCTTCCTTTTCCCGAAGTCTCGTCTTCTTTGCTGCAGGCGGCAAGCAGGACAAGTGCCATGCCGGCCAGCATACACCACTTCATCATTCTTTTCATGTTTCTTCATGCTCCTTTAAGTAAGATATTTGATTGCTGTTCAAACCCCATCAGCTATTTTACGGCTCGATCTCAGTTTCCGGAAAATAATGCCCTGCTTTGGCGAGAACAGAAAGGCCAGGATAAACAAAGCCGTCGTTGCCAGGGCGATAACAGGACCAGATGGCCAGTCAAAGAGAAAGCTGATATATAGGCCAATGCCAGCTGATATAGCACCAAAGAAAGAAGCCAGCACAATCATCGTGGACAGTCTGTTTGTCAGCAGGTAGGCTGTTGAAGCTGGCGTGATCAGCAAGGATACAACGAGGATGACACCAACGGTTTGCAATGAAGCAACTGTCACAAGCGTCAGCAACACCATCAGGCCGTAATGGATCAGCCGGGTTTTCAGTCCGTAAGCTGCAGCCATCGTCTCATCAAAACTGGAAACAAGCAGTTCTTTATAGAAGAGAATAACAGCGAGCAGCACGATGGAACCAATGATCAATGTGAGTTTCATATCTGAAGCACGGACAGCCAGCACATTGCCAAACAGAATTTGTGTAAGATCTGTAGCGCTTCTTGCCATGGTGATCAGGATGATGCCGGCTGCAAAAAATGCTGAGAAGACTATGCCGATGGATGAGTCGCTCTTCACCCGGCTGTTTTGGCTGATGACACCGATGCCAAGGGCAGTCAGTACACCTGTTGCAACGGCCCCGTAGAAGTAGCTGATCCCGAGCATATAGGAAATGGCGACGCCTGGGAGTACGGCGTGCGAGATGGCGTCGCCCATCAGGGCAAGACCGCGCAGCACGATGAAGCAGCCGATAACGCCACAGATGATCCCAACCATGATGGACGTCAGAAAAGCTTTTTGCAGAAATTCATAGTTTTGCAGATCGTGAATGAACTCCATCAGATGCCGACCCCCAGACTGTCACCTATGACGGCAAAAGGCGACTTATACGCTTGCTGCATAAGCTGCGGCTTGAACACATGCTGAACGGGTCCGGCTCCATATAGTTCTTTATTAACGAGCAACAGATTATCAAAATACCGTTCGACCTTCGCCAGGTCATGGTGAACGACAAATACGGTTTTGCCTGCGTCACGCAGGTCCTTCAGGATGTTGATGATGACTTCTTCACTGGATACGTCAATGCCGACAAATGGCTCATCCAGGAAAAAGTATTCCGCTTTTTGGGCGAGTGCCCGAGCAAGGAAAACACGCTGCTGCTGTCCTCCGGAAAGTTCGCCAATTTGGCTTTTGGCGTATGACTCCATTCCGACTTTTCTCAGGCATTCCATAGCAAATGCCTTGTCTTCCTTCTTGGGCCGACGGAACAGACCGAGCTTCGGATACGTGCCGAGCATGACTGCGTCTCTGACGATAATCGGAAAATCCCAGTCGATATTGCTGCGTTGGGGTACATAGGCAATGCGCTTTCTGCTGGCTTCGATTGGCTTGCCTTCAATGGATATGCTGCCTGCATCACGCGGAATGAGACCGAGCAAAGCCTTCATCAACGTCGACTTGCCAGCGCCGTTTGGCCCAAGAATGCCAATCAGTTTGCCTGAATCAAACGTAAAGCTGATGTCATTCAGAACTTGTTTTCCGTAATAGGAAACATGCAGATTCGATACCTCTATTTGGTTGGACAAGTTAACCACTCCTAAAATGTTATGTCAATACCACTTTAATTAGCTTAATAACATAATGTTTGCCTAATACAACTTTTACTCATTATAATATCTCCCAAATGCTTTGTAAACAGGATTTGGAAATTTATAATTTATAATTCTTTGTAAGATTAGGATCAATTCTGTCTATATAATGAAGAAAAAAATTACATTTACTTAAAAAGACTTTCCACGGGGTCTGTTTCTTAGAATATGTTACGTTGGCCTCTCTTTTTCGGTTCATCCAAATCCGCCAGTTTTTCATTTTTGGGCATGCAGTCCGGCTTCTGTAAATCTATTCTAATCATTCGTTCTGTTTGTTTACATAAATGTAATAAAATACATTTTAAGCAGGAGGTTGGCATGGATAACGGGAGTATACGGAGGAAATTCGAAGATATGGTGATTATTTATCGGACATCATGGCTGAAGGTGATTTAGCACGATATATCCCGCTTAACCGCTTTTGACGCCAGAAGCATTGAACGTTAAGCTTAATATTGTGAGTTTCCCAGGGGCAAAATGGAATTTGGTCCTGTCACTGGGAACATATATAAAACGAATGTGGAGGTGAACAGTTATCCAGTATGCGAAAGCAGTAAAGGAGCCAGACTCCAGTCTGCCCGGTATATTCCGCGAACCAGCTGCAGCCGACGGGAAGCATGTATGGGAGCTTGTCAAAAGCACAGGCGTGCTTGATCTGAACTCGTCCTATCAGTACCTGATGTGGTGTGCCTATTTCCATAAGACATCTGTTGTCGTGGAAGATGCAGACGGCCGGATTACCGGATTTGTTTCCGGATTTATCAAGCCTGAAGCACCTGACACATTATTTATCTGGCAGGTAGCTGTGGCAGAAACGGAACGCGGAAAAGGGCTGGCTACAAAAATGCTATATTACCTTCTGGAGCAGGACGCAGCAAGAGATGTCCGGTTCATGGAAGCGACAATATCTCCTTCGAACATACCTTCACAGCGGCTTTTCCATGGTCTGGCTAGAAAAATGGCTGCCGATTTGCAGGTTCTGCCATGTTTCAAAGCCGAAGATTTTCCTGAACAGGGTCATGAAGATGAATTGATTCACCTAGTTGGGCCATTTAAAAAATAAATTACCATTGGGAGGACTTTATTTAATGACTGTTTTACAACAGGAAACAAGCATGCAAGTATTTGAAGACCTGGAGTCAAAGGTGCGCAGTTACAGCCGCAGCTTTCCAACTGTGTTTAATAAATCAAAAGGCTACAAACTTTGGGACATTAAGGGCAATGAATACATCGATTTCTTTGCCGGTGCAGGAACGCTGAACTACGGACACAACAATGATCTGATGAAAGAGAAACTGATTGATTATATTAAACAGGATGGAATTACCCATTCTTTGGATATGGGTACAACGGCAAGAAAAGAATTCCTCGAAACATTCAACAATGTAATCTTAAAACCTCGTGATATGGATTACAAAATCATGTTCCCGGGACCGACTGGTACAAATACGGTCGAAAGTGCGCTTAAACTGGCGCGCAAGGTCACCGGGCGCGACCTGATCGTCAGCTTTACGAACGGCTTCCATGGCATGACACTCGGATCTTTGGCTGTGACAGGAAATGCATCCAAGCGCGGTGGAGCAGGCGTGCCGCTAACGAGTGCAGTAGCCATGCCGTTTGATAACTATATGGAAGACATGGACTCGGCGGCTTACGTTGAGAAGCTTCTGGAAGATGGCTCCAGCGGCCTTGATATTCCAGCTGCATTTATCCTGGAAACCGTTCAGGGAGAAGGCGGCATCAATGCAGCAAGCTATGAATGGCTGCGCAAGATTGAAGACATTGCCAGACGCTTTGACATCATGCTCATTGTCGATGATGTCCAGGCTGGAAATGGACGAACCGGCACATTCTTCAGCTTTGAAAAAGCGGGCATTGATCCGGATATCATCTGCCTGTCCAAGTCAATCGGAGGCTATGGTATGCCAATGGCCATCACATTGTTCAAGCCAGAATTCGATGTCTGGGGACCTGGCGAGCATAATGGCACGTTCCGAGGCAACAACATGGCGTTCATTACGGCTACAGAAGCATTGAACGCATATTGGAAAGACGAAGCATTTGCCGAGGCGATTCAGGAAAAGGGCGAATATGTCAGTGACAAGCTCGCTGATCTGATTGTCAAATATCCGGAAATCAAAGGTGAACTGCGCGGGCGCGGCATGATGAAAGGGATTGCCTGCAATGTAGATGGTGTTGCCGAAGCGATCTGCAAGGAAGCCTTTAAACGCGGCCTGATCATGGAAACTTCCGGTCCGTCTGATGAAGTTGCCAAGCTGCTGCCGCCGCTGATCATTGACCGTAAAGGGATTGCACAAGGCATTGCCATCATGGATGATTCAATCCAGGAAGTCATCAACCAGAAAAACTTGTAAGAGACAGGCAAGCAGTCTGGGAGAGTCTTTCTCCCATGGCTCACTGCCATTGCAGCTAAATACATTACCGGCAGGGGGACATGCATATGATCGTCAGAAAAGTTGAAGACATCATCGGAACAGAAAATGAAATCATTGCTGAAAACGGCAACTGGGCAAGCCGCCGCTTTCTTTTCAGCAAAGACAAAATGGGTTTTACGCTGACAGAAACCATTATCAAAGCAGGGACGAAAACACATATCTGGTATCAGAATCATCTTGAAGCCGTTTATTGCATTGAAGGGGACGGGCGTGTGGAAACCTTGAAGGACGGAAAAGAAGACGGCCATGTTTATCACATCGAGCCGGGTGTCATGTATGCCCTTGACCAACATGACGAGCATTACTTGTACGGCGGACAAGTGGACATGCGCCTGATTTGCGTGTTCAACCCGCCGCTGACAGGACGGGAAACACATGACGAAAACGGTGTGTATCCTGCTCTGCATGATGAGTCTGTTTGAGTAAACGAAAATAAAAACCTTCCCGATGTATTGGGAAGGTTTTTTCGTGCCTAGATCAGACCCAGATGGTAAAGGCCGTTATAGATGCCATTGTCATCAACTGCAGTGGTGCGGTATTTCGCATATTGGAACAGGTCGGGGTTTGCGTTGGCCATGGCAAAGCCGTGGCCGACGGCACGCAGCATTTCTTTGTCATTCATGCCATCGCCAAAAGCAATGGCTTTTTCTTTGGGGATGCCGAGATGCTTGAGAACGGCCTCAACTGCAACGCCTTTGTTTACGGAAGAGCGAATCAGATCGTAGCAGTCTTTGGCGCCTTCCACATTTACCTGTGACAAGTGGATGTCAGGTTCGATGTTGTAGTATAAGAGATCCTCTGACGCGATGCCAAGCAGCGTGGCCCCAAGTGTATGTGCAGGCGTATCTTCTTTGATCAGGGCATTTTCCTTCATTTGAAGGATGCGGATGAAATTCTGGACACGCGGCGCCTCAAGTGAGGTGTAGTGGTTGCTCCGGTCAGTGTAAAGAACCAGATTGCCATCATGCTCCGCTGTCAAAGAAAGATAGTTTTTGATCGTTTCTTCCTTAAATGGCTGGTGGAAGAGTACCTGTTCCTGGAAGAGTGCATAGGCGCCGTTGTAGCTGATAAAGGCATCAATTTCAAGCTCTGCGGCAAGGCCGCGGATTTCATGGAGCGGCCTGCCTGTAGCGATGAAGACTTTCAAACCGTGCGCTTTAGCTGAATGAATGGCAAGCTTGGTGGACGGATCATAGGTATGGTCCGGCTTTAGAATGGTTCCGTCAATATCAAGAAATAGAATTTCGTAGGTCATGTCATCCCTCTTCCCAATAGATCGTTGTATATGAGTTTATCATAACGCCGTCAGAATTGGCTTCTATCTCCCTTGTTGAGGAAGATTCTCAATTGTTTGCCGCTCCCTATGTTTCATGTTACGATAAGGTTGATAAACATATGAAAAGGCCTGATTGAAAAAAACGTGCAGCAAATATAATGAACGTTTACGGTCCTCTTTTCATCAACTGTGAAAAGGGGGCTTTTTTATAGGTGAGAAACGATGCATCTCTAAAAGCCGATTGTGCATAAATAATAGAAGGGAGAGGGCATGATGACCAGCATTGTCATTCTGTCAGGCAGCCCATTTGCCCAGTCGCGTACAGACCGGGTGCTGCAGTATTTGCGTCATCTGCTGCAAGAGAAAGGCTGCAGCATCACATATGTTTCAGTGCGGGATGTACCGGCTGAGGACCTTGTCGGCTGCAAATTTGACAGCCCGTCCGTCCAGCATGCAGTCCATGCGATCAGGCAAGCGGACGGGGTTATTGTCGGTTCGCCCGTGTACCAGGCAGCCTATTCCGGGGCTTTGAAAATGCTGATTGATTTATTGCCGATGGACATTTTCCAGGGAACCCCTGTGCTTCCCGTCATGACAGGCGGGACCAAATCACATCTGCTGGCTTTAGAAACGACGCTAAAGCCGCTGCTTGCCACATTAAAGGCGCATAATCTGAAAGGCATTTACCTGGTGGACGGAGAAATAGATAAGGAATTGGATGTGCCGATCACTGAACCCGGTGTCCATAAACGCACGCTGAAACAGCTTGATTATTTCCTTGAATTTGTCGGGAAACTGACCGGCAATCCCATTTAGCATGAATGCCGGAAGCTTTAAAGTTAGGCTGGATTTTGCTACAATGGCAAGTATCCGGATCAGGAAAACCGATTGAGCATGTCAAGGAGGACAAACCATGAATCCATTTATTCAATATATGAGAGAAGTTGCCCAGCCGATGCGTGATGAACTGACTAATGCAGGCTTTCAGGAGCTGACATCTCCAGAAGAAGTCAGTGAATATTTTGCTGGTGCTGAAGGTACAACACTTGTAGTCGTCAATTCCGTATGCGGCTGTGCAGCAGGCCTGGCCCGTCCGGCTGCCATCCAGTCACTGGAAGGTGAAAAACGTCCGGATCATCTGGCAACTGTTTTTGCCGGACAGGACAGGGAAGCAACGGTTGAATTCCGCAGCTATTTCCCGACAACTCCGCCGTCGTCACCTTCCATTGCTTTAATGAAGGGCGGGGAG
>Ga0153921_1001484_pt1 | contig 10471 bp, 11 predicted proteins | sample TSNJ005MetaG_FD_104691 | JGI IMG/M metagenome (GOLD analysis project Ga0153921, IMG submission 104691) | Attine ant fungus gardens microbial communities from New Jersey, USA - TSNJ005 MetaG | ecosystem: Host-associated > Fungi > Mycelium > Unclassified | place: USA: New Jersey, Brendon T. Byrne... | reverse complement strand
GCCTGCACCGCCAATAATGGTTCCGCAAACGATTGCCCAGCCGCCTGAAAGAAACTGGCTGAACAAGAAATTAAGCGCCATGGCGAACACAGCAATCAGGCCGACCCGCCACTCCTTTTTTACCGAAGGCACAAGCAAGCCGATAAACATCGCATATAACGCAATGCCCATGCTCTGGCTGATTTTCTCAGGGATGACATCACCGAGCAGTCCGCCGATTGCCGTCCCGATGATCCATGACAGATACGCAGATAAAATGAGTGCGACATAAAATAAAATGCCTTCCGGTTCATCCGCTTCTTCCTTATGTATTGCAGATACAGCAAATGTCTCATCAGTCAAGCCGAGTGCAAGCGGCCCCTTTTGTTTCAGCGGGATTTGGCGCAGCCCGTTCATAAACGAGAAACTCATCACAAAATGGCGGAAATTCAATACGAACGTCGCAATGACAATTTCCAAAAAACCCGCACCGACACTGAGCATATTGACACCCATAAACTGGGCAGCCCCTGCGTAAACGAGTATACTCAGCAGCATGATATCAAACAGATGCATGCCGGATTGCTTGGCTACGACACCGAAAGCAATGGCGACTGGTGTATAGCTGAGCATCAGCGGCAAACCAGCAGCAAGCCCTCTTAAAAACACAGCTTTTCTTCTTTTTCTGACTGCGAACCGTTCTTCCATACGATTCCTCCTCACATAAAAAAGGACGCCCTCCCTCTTGTTCAAGCGGGAAGCGTCCTGTTTTATCTCTATTCATCCTGATCTGTCAAAATGAGCGGGCCATCCTTCGTAATTGCCAAGGTATGTTCATATTGCGCGGATCTGCTTCCATCTGTTGTTCTTGCTGTCCATCCGTTATCATCAAGCTGGCTTTGCCATGCACCTTCATTAATCATCGGTTCGATGGTGATCACCATACCCTCTTTAAGACGCGTTCCTTTATTCGGCAGGCCAAAATGCGGCACATGCGGGTCTTCATGAATAGTCGGTCCAATACCATGTCCTGTGAAATCACGGACAACAGAAAAACCTTCTGCTTCTGCAAATGCCTGGATCGCATGGCCGATATCGCCAATACGGTTGCCAGGGCGCGCTTGTTCAATTCCCTTGTACAAGGCTGCCTTCGTCACATCCATCAGTTTCTGCCCGCTTTCGTCCACATTGCCTACAGCATATGTCCAAGCTGAGTCTGCAAGACCACCATTGAGATTGACGACCATATCAATCGTTACGATATCGCCATTTTTCAGCGGTTCATTGCGCGGAAAACCATGGCAGATCTCATCATTGATTGAAGCACATGTCGCGTACTGATAGCCGTTGTAGCCTTTTTGTTCAGGTGTGGCACCGTGCTGAGCAAGAAAACGTTCAGCGAAGGAATCGATTTCCATCGTTGTGATGCCTGGCCTGATCATCTTGGCAATCTCTTTGTGGCAGGCAACAAGCAAGTCACCAGCCCGCTTCATATGTTCAATTTCACGTATGCTTTTTCTCGTAATCATCCGATAACGCCCCTTCATCTATACTTCAAAAAGAATCGTCCACGTTCTTTAAATATGTTCGCTATCTAAAGTTTATCACAACGCAAACTTTCTTGCCTAGCCCTTGACAGGCCAAACATAAAAACTCCTCTTATCCGCATATGACGGTTAAGAGGAAGGGCTTACAGATAATCTTTCACATTATAAATTTTCCCATTCAGTGCATTTGACGCGTCCATCAGGAGATTAACAAGAATGCCGCCAATTTCGTCAGTATGGCTCAGCATATTCTGGCGTTTATAATCACGGAACTTCTCTACTTCAATAAATGCCTCTGACGGTGCAGAGCGGATTTCCTCCTGCATTCCTGTATCCATTACCCCAGGGCTAAAACCGAAAATTTTATGACTGAGGCCGAGAATTTCCTGTTCAGCAGCCACCGTTTTTGTATACATGTCAAGGCCGGCTTTTGCGCTGCAGTATGTACTGAAACCGTATATAGGCCTGACAGAAGCACCGGACGTGACATTCACACCGACCAGGCTGATGTCATGACTATTTGCTTTATGAAGAAACGTATTCAGAATAAACATCGGACTGACGAGGTTTATCTGCATATGCTCTGCGATCCGTTCCGTATCAAGAATACGATCGGCACGTTCAATCGGCGTTACGATGGCCGCATTGTTAACAATATAAAGAGAACTAAGATCCTCATCCGCAAAAATGCGGTCCGCTATCTCTCCAATGGTGCTTTCCAGTTCAGGAATATTGTTCAAATCACAGGCTGCATGAGTAAATCTGGCATTGTTTTCTTTAGCAAAACGTTCAAGTGTCTTGCTCCCGTTTCTGGAAATTCCAAATACATGGATGCCGCATTCGAGCAGCAGCCGGGCAACTGCCTCACCCAAGCCGCGGGAAATGCCAGTGACCACAGCATAATCCATCGATCTTCCCCCTCAATAACGTCGTATCCATAGATTCCCTCAGGAAAGGCATGCCAAACAACTGGCCGGCTCTAATTATTAAAAGACTCCCAATAGTAAGCAAGGGTTTCCATGCCTTTATCAAAGCTGTCCAGCGGAAAACTTTCATTAGGCGAATGCAGCCGGTCATCTGGTGTGCCAAAACCGAGCAGCACAACAGGAATGCCGTATATGGAATCAATCCATTCCACAACCGGAATCGATCCGCCCATCCGGACATAAACCGTTTCTTTGCCAAAGGCTTTTGTATAACTTTCAGCCGCTTGCCTGATCAGCGGATGATCTGGCTCTACCTTGTATGCTTTCGCTGACAGTTTTTCTTTTTTGACTTCTACCGTAACGCCGCGCGGTGTATGCTTTTGAATATGCGCTTCAAGCAGCTCCTGAATACGTTCCGGTTCCTGGCCGGGTACAAGACGGCAAGTGATCTTGGCAGTTGCTTCTGCAGGGATGATGGTTTTCGTACCCTCTCCCTGATATCCGCTGTACATGCCATTAATTTCAAATGTCGGACGGGCCATCGTATGTTCAGCAGCTGTATAGCCTTTTTCCGGAGCGGTCTCCCCGATGCCGCACGTTCTTGCATAATCCTCAGCCGGCACTTCGGCAATCAGCTGGCGCTCTTCCGCACTCAACGGTTCCACTTCATCATAAAAACCTTCTACAGTAATCACTTCATCAGTATTCTTAATGGAAGCAAGAATTTGGGCCAAAGCCATCGCAGGGTTCTTGGCAGCACCGCCGTACATGCCTGAATGCAAGTCATAAGCCGGGCCTTTGACAACAATTTCAATGCCTGTAAATCCTTTCAAGCCATACAAAATAGTCGGCTGGTTGTCGGCAACCATGCCCGAGTCGGATATAACAGCGAAATCAGCCTGGAATTGCTCCTTTTTTTCCTGCAGGATACTGTACAAATGTTCACTGCCGATTTCTTCTTCGCCTTCAATGCAGACCTTCACGTTCAAAGGCAGGCGCCCCTCTGTTTTCATATATGCTTCAAAAACAGCAAGCTGCATGAATACCTGGCCTTTGTCATCGCTTGAACCGCGGGCATATAACCGGCCATTTCGGATTTCCGGCTCAAACGGATCGCTCTTCCACTGATCAAGCGGATCAGCTGGCTGTACATCGTAATGGCCGTAGAACAACACTGTCGGCGCATCTGGACCGGCACCACTGTATTCTGCATAAACAAGTGGATGGCCAGCTGTTTCCTGTTTCTCGACGTGTTCAAAACCAATCTCATCTAAATACGCTTTTAAAAAGTCTGCCGCCTCATTGACAGCTTTTTTGTACTGGGAATCTGTACTGATGCTTGGGATGCGCAGCCAATCATTCAATTTTCCAAGCAGACGATCCCGGTTTTCCTTTAAATATTGGATTGCTTGTACACTCATTCTTTTCACTCCTGCCTATGAATTGACAAAAAAAGATGACTGTTCAGTCACCTTTTTCGTTTTGTTCTTATGATGCGAATACGTCCTGCCATTCATTACGTTTGGCAAGCATTTCCTTAGCAAGCTCCTGTGCGCCTTCCAGGCTGTGATTAGCTGCCCAGCCGCACTGGACTTCATTGCATGCCGGCACTTCTGTTGCATTGACCACGTCTTTTAATGTGCTTTCCAATGCATTGAGCACATCTTCATAGTTGTCATTGTTCAGAACTGCAAGATAAAAACCGGTCTGGCAGCCCATTGGTCCGATATCCAGCACATTGTCCATATGGTTGCGAATATTCTCCGCCATCAAATGTTCGATGGAATGCAGTGCATCCATCTGCATATGCGCTTTGTTTGGCTGTTTGAACCGAATATCATATTTATACACACGGTCCCCGCTGGATCCTTCTGTAACACCAACAAGGCGCACATATGGGGCCTTTACTTTAGTATGGTCAAGGTTAAAACTTTCCACGTTCATTTTTTGCATGATTTTCCGCTCCTTCACTGCGATCTTAGTCGCTTTCATCATAGCAAATGAAGGCAAAAAAGGAAAGAGCGAGCCCTCCAAAAGGAAAGCACGCTCCCATTAATCTTTTTTAGCGGTGATTTCCTTTTCCAGGAAATACTCGATCAATCATATTGCCAATTTGATCAAAGAATCCGCCCACTGGACGGCCGTTGTCCAAATCGTTTGAGTAATTATGGGCCAAGTTGGAGAAATCCGGGTTTGTTGAAACATACACGTTGTTGATACTTGGGTCAACCGATTTGACAATACGGCTGATTTGCCTTTTTTCGTGATCTGTCAAATTCTTGCCGGAACCATTGTTGACTGTGCCATTCGTGCCGCCAGTGCCTGCATTGTTGGCGCCGCCATGGATGCCGCCATTGTTGTTACCAGTCATGCTGCCGCTGTTATTGCCGGCATGGCCATTATCTAAAGCCGTATTGCTGCCAGTTGCATTGCCGTTGTTTCCAGCTGTGTTGCCGCCGGTGCCATTGCTGTTGTTTCCATTGTTGCCATCAGTACCCGCTGCAACATATGCCGTATTTTTTGTTGTCAGGACATATGCGCGGTCGATGCCGGGAACTTCAGAAACGATGCGATCTGCAGCTTCTTTGTTTACATTATAATGGCTGCCGTTTCTGTTGACATCGCTGCGGCCTCTGTTGACATCGTTGACATTTCCGTGGTGACGGTTGCCATTGTTGCCGTTCCGGCCATCAAGAACCCCGCCGTTATCGTTGATATTGTTGCGATTGGCGTCATTTGTATTTCTGTCGTTGTTGTTGCAGCCAACCAAAGCCAAGGCAACAACGAGCCCAATGCCTGCCTGTTTTAATTTCATCATAATTGCCTCCTTTTTTTATTCGGTTTTAGTATGCAGCGGTCCTTCCTCAATATGCATTGGCTCTCATGTTGATTTTTGGCAGGCACGCCATGAACTTAACCACAACCTTCAGGTAATCTGGGGCAAAGTATGTTGGCAGCGCTGAACTTCTGGTAAAGGGGGAAACGCATAATGGTTCCCGATTATGACAAGGCATTATACTGTACGCTCTGGGGGCATTGGGATGATCTGGTGATGGTGATGGCTAAAACGGAAGATGATCTGCTCTCAAAAAAGATCAAGGATTTCCTGACTCAATATCATTTTTCTCTGGACGAGCAGCATATTATCCAGGCTCACCATCAGCTGCTTTATTACATCGATCATGCCATGCAAATGCTTCCTGCTCCCGGCTTCAAAATATAAAAAGCATGCAGCGCGGGCTGCATGCTTTTTCTTAATCATCATCTTCATCGTCGTCATCGTCATTGTTATCATTTTGATGCTTGTTCTTGTAGTACTCCCCGCGATTTTTGTTATCTTTGTTTTCATAATCCTTATTTCTGTATGGATTGTTGTATTTGTACTTTTTATAATCCTCATTTTTGCTGTTGTTATTTGGTGTACCCTGTACCTTTTTGGGCTCCTGTTTTGCTGGCTGAACAGTTGTTTTGGCCGGGCGGTTATCCGGCACCGTTTTATTCTGTTTCGTTTCCGACTGCGTGGTTGACGGTTTACTGTATGTCTGTGTAGAAGTTCCGCCATTCGTTCCGGAACCAGCAGAAGTGGAATGAGTACGCCCGTTTTCCTTTACAGCTGTCTTCGCAGGTTTAACGGGATCTTTATGCTCACTGCTGCTTTCCTTCGATTTTTCGGTTTCATCTGCTGCTTTCTTTTTGTCCCGGTTTTCTTCTCTTTTCTTATAAAAAGAATGAATGATGTCTTTGTCTTTTTCAGAAACAGAACCGAATGTTTCATCTCCAAGTACATCTGAATTTGGATTAAGAAGCTTCCGGGCAAGCAATTCATTGGCCGACTGTTTTTTCTCCATAGCCAAATTCCGTACTTTGACCGGTACTTTAATCGTTGCAACTTTCCAATCCGATTCATCTTTTGAGAAAAAAGTATGAAGATGCTCAAGCACTGAAACATCCTGCTGCTGGCCATTGGCATAACTTACGCCTACAAGCATGTTTTTGCCGTTTTTTATAAGGTTCTGCTTTTCGCTCGCCTCCATAATGCTCCCGACCACACGATCAAGGCCTTTACCTTCATAGCCGTCCAAATGAACAAGCAGTGATCTGGCATCATTATTAAGCGGCACCAGCTTTGTTACATTTAAATCCTCATCGACTTGCAGCTCAATACTCGGGTTAATGTCGATGCTGACATAGGCGTAAGTCTCCGCTTGCTGTCCAGGCAGCATAAAGGCCGGAATGGCCAGAAGCATGATAACTGCCAAAGCTGCCGCCATCCTAAATGGTAAACGGTACTTGCCGATGGCAGACCTGTTCCATTTCCATCTCGGTGCCTCAAGCGGCTCAAATTCCACTTCTTCGCCGATGTCTGCCTGCTGAATAGGAACAGCCTTCTGAAATATCCCATCCTTGGTCAGGACGATTGTATATTTCCGATGCTTTTCCATAATTACACCTTTATTCACTGACCTATCCCCTTTAAATACTCCTGTAAATAAACAAAATCCCCGTCTATCACGATAAATATCGCCAAAATGAACTTTCGGTTTCTTTCTAACGTTTTCTTACTGACATCTACAAGCTTCGCCAGTTCCTTAATCGGCAATTTTTTCTTTCGCTGCACGTGTTCGCGCAATTCTTGATCTGCATAAAGCACTTTAGCCGTATAAATTGCCGAATCGCGTGCATCTTTATGCTTTGGTGAAGCATCTGCAAGCTCTGGAAGCGTGAGTTTATACTCGGCCAGCAGTTTGGCGAATTCCAGGATTTCCTGTTTTCTGTACCAGGAATCCTGCTCTTTCTCATAGGCTTCTTTAACAGCCTTCGCTTCCCTCGGGTTTTCCATTTGCTCCTCATCATATGTTTCATCAAGTGAGACAGAAGTGGGCCCTTTTTGCGAGAATCGAATATAATCAATCACTTTCCGCTTAATGACAAGCTTAGAAAAGGCGAAGAAGCTGCCTCTTTCAGCAGAATAATTTGTAATTGCCTCATTGAATGCTGTCAGGCCTATGCTGAATTCATCGTCCCGCTTCGGATCAATATACCGCTTGCATACTTCAGATACACTTTTGGCTACAAACGGCTGATAGGTCTTCAGCAAGTAGTTCAAAACATATTCGTCCCCCGCCTGGGCTGCCTGGATCATTTCTTCAAGAGAGACTTGCTTCAATGACGGGCTGGTCATCATCTTCCAGCACCTCCATCTAGTATAGTTTTCGCTTTTTTTGAATTGTTTATGGGTGTATGTAAGAAGGTTTTTCGGCCATGTTCGTTTATTTTGCTTGCTTCCATGCTTTATGCTCCGTCCCATGATTATTATCAGTTAGAATGAAATTTGCATTTTTTGCTAAGTTATATATTAACGCAACTGGCTTGTGATGGCTATCACAAAACGATAACAATTGTCTTAAAAATTCCGCAAAGTCTGTAATAATGGCGGTTTCCAAAAGAAAAAATCTCTAGCGAACTAGAGATTTGGCAAGTATTCATGCAATTCTTTTTCTGATTGGTAGATCGGTCTTTCCTTGAAATGGGCACGGGTGCCGTTTCCGTACAAATCGCCTTCCACCCATTCTGCTGAGCTAAGTTCTTGCGGTGAAATAAGAATCAAGCCTGTTTCAGGCTGCAGACGCAATTTTACAACAAGCGACTGGATTGTCCATGTTTCCGTATCAAAAATGGCATCAACCACTTCGCCAAGCCTTCCGTCTGCCGCATGGACACGGTAACGAAGCATCTTCTCTTCGCTTCTTAAGCTGTGGACACTTGACAGCGGATCCGTTTCGACAGTCGGATTCTGTATTTCTTCCGTGATGCGCTCTTCAATCGGGCTCATTACCGGGTAAGCACCCGTTCCCCATACCATGCTGCCGGTCCAATATTTGGACCAGCCATAATAATCAGCAAGTTCATTTTCACGCTCCAGGCTGAATCCAAACGTTTCTGGATAATCCGGGCTTTTCTTAATCGTTTCTTTATTCAGGTGAACATGAAGGAGCCTGGCTGCCAGATCCAAAGGTCCAAAACTCGCTGGCGAGAGCAGAACTCTTCTTCCAGGGAGCGTTTTCCACGTGTCAATCTGGACATAACGGACTGCCCAGTGCCTGTCATCAAAATAAAGGTCTTTTACTTTTCCCATTTCTCCGTCTACAGCTTCAATGTTGCACGCTCGCAAATCTGATGTAAATGCTAGCATTGTTCATCCCCCTCTGCCAAAAATTATTAAAAAACGATACCCTTGCTGCAAATCCAGTAAACGCAGCCGCCAGCGCGGCTTGCTTCTATTATATTCCAAAAGTAGCGTTTCCGCCCAACAAGATTGGATCTTTCCGGAATTCGCAACTGTACTATATAATGATGTATGATATTTGAAACAGTTGTTGGCAAACAGGGAACCGGCTGCCAATGCTGTCTTACGGCAGGTATTTTTATCAGTAAATCTCTCTAAAAACAGGTTTTAAAGATATTTTTTAAAAAATCGGTGCTTTACGCTAGTCAAACTCCAATATAAGCTGTTATAGTTAATTTGTAATTTCTAACATAACAGATTGAGTACTGGAGGAATGGAAGATGCACTTACAGGAAATGCTAGATTTCAACAAAGAGTTTGTCGAAGGAAAAAAATACGAGCCCTATAAAACGGACAGCCTTCCAAACAAAAAAATGGTCGTGTTCACATGTATGGAATCACGCCTTGTCGAGCTGCTTCAGCGCGCTCTGAATATCCAGAACGGTGATGTAAAAATGGTCAAAAATGCCGGTGCAATTATCCGCAAGCCTTTTGACAGCATCATGAAGAGTATTCTCGTAGCAGTTTATAACTTGCAGGCCGACGAAGTAGCTGTAATTGGCCACCATGATTGCGGCATGTCCAAAATGGATGTTCCGGCTTTGGAGAAAAGCATGGCCGAACGCGGCATTCCGCAGGAAACCATTGATGCTTTACAGCACTCCGGAATTGACTTTGAAGATGAGTTCCATGGCTTCAATACGGTAGAAGAATCTGTTCAGCAAAGCGTCAGCATCATTCGCAACCACCCGCTTCTTCCTAAGAACGTAAAAGTTCACGGCCTGGTCATTGATCCTGAAACAGGTAAAGTGGATGTTGTAACACGCGGAGAAAATTAATGAGCTTTTCTTAAAAAAACGGCCATGCTTCTTGCATGGCCGTTTTTTTATTGGCAGAATCTTCAAGCCGTGTTATAATCCCAATTATTAGTTCAAATGTTGAACTAGTTTTTTCTGGTTCTGCGAAGGGAGGGAATTATATGGATATCGGGTTGATTGTGGACAGATATCAGACAGCGATCAGCAATATTAATCGCAGTGTCAATGTCATCATCAAACAGACCATACATACGGAGATGAATACGGAGCAATTTTCCACACTGCAATATATTGAAAGACACAGAAACTGCACCAACACTGAAATTGCACAAGCATTTGCGGTAGGCAAAAGCACCGTTACAGCACAGCTCACAAAGCTTTATGAAAAAGATTTCATTCAGCGGACACGAAATGAACGCGACCGGCGAACCGTCTATCTCTCCACAACACCAAAAGGAGCCGAACTCGTGAAATCCATTGAAAGCAAATTATACGAAGAGATCGGCCAGAACCTGGATATGTTTGACCAGCAAGAGGTGCTCTCCTTCCTGAGTTCACTGGAAAAACTATCGTTGTTGATGGCACAAAAGGAGACTGCAAAATGAAACAGATCATCCGCTTCCGCTGGCTCGTTGCACTCATCTGGGTGGCAGGGGCTGTACTGCTGCTGTTATTCAGCCCGAATCTTCAGCAGCTCGTCGCTGAAAAGGGGCAGATTAATGTGCCGGACGATGCCCCTTCCCGGCAGGCATCAAAGCTGATCGAAAAGATGGATCAGAAGAAAGATAAACACGCGTCAACAGCCGTGCTTGTTTTCCAGGATACGAAACCATTTTCCAAAGAGAAAAAAGCCGAGATCAAACAGGCAATCAGCGAACTGGAGAAACATAAAAAGAAGCTTGCTGTTACGGATGT
>Ga0153921_1001481_pt1 | contig 10487 bp, 6 predicted proteins | sample TSNJ005MetaG_FD_104691 | JGI IMG/M metagenome (GOLD analysis project Ga0153921, IMG submission 104691) | Attine ant fungus gardens microbial communities from New Jersey, USA - TSNJ005 MetaG | ecosystem: Host-associated > Fungi > Mycelium > Unclassified | place: USA: New Jersey, Brendon T. Byrne... | reverse complement strand
TAGTTTATTGAATCATTATCTATTTTAATATAGAAAGAACAATATGTAAAATACTATTCTGTATAATTAAGATTTTTAAGTATACTGCTGTTTAGTGTACTTATGGGGGGAGTATGAAAAATTCGGACATAGGCCGAGGATTTTTTTAGACCGATCTTCTGGTACAGTCGCCCTGTTTACGGCCTATTTAGCATTGAATTATCGGTCTAAGTATTATACCGGCTAGGGAAAAGATGCTTGGAAAACAACCCAAAAGGGAATGAGATAACCTTTCGGAGGAGCAAAAACTCAAAGTACTTGGATTTAAATAGAAATTATTAGACCGAGGATTTTTAGATAAGAAGTTGAGAAATACAAACAGATAAAAAATCCTCGGTCTAAAAAAATCCTCGGCCTAAGTCCGGATTTTTCATTATTACAAATATTGAAATATTGAAATAGATAAGCTGAAAGTATTTGACTTTTTCACTTATAGGGGGTAGACTATTGTTATGAACTAAATTGTGTAATGTTTCACTTTTGAGTGAAATAAATTGAGATGAAAAGGAGAGGTGAAATGGCAAAACTTTATGTGAATCCCAAAATACAAAAGGGACATATTAATCCGGAAATTCAGGGTCATTTTTCGGAACATCTGGGAAGATGTATTTATGAAGGGGTATATGTGGGGGAAAATTCTGATATCCCCAATGTAAACGGTATGCGGACAGATGTGGTGGAGGCGCTTAAGGCGCTGAAGGTACCGGTGCTTCGTTGGCCGGGCGGCTGTTTTGCAGATGAATATCACTGGAGAGACGGCATTGGGCCAAAGGAAAAGCGTAAGAAAATAATCAATACCCACTGGGGCGGCGTGGTGGAAGATAACAGCTTTGGCACTCATGAGTTCATGGAATTATGTGAGCAGATCGGATGTAAGACGTACATAAATGGTAATATGGGAAGCGGAACCGTTCAGGAAATGAGTGAATGGGTGGAATATATGACCTTTGAAGGAATATCTCCGATGGCAGATCTGCGGAAGCAAAACGGTCATGAGGCCCCCTGGAAAGTGGATTATTTTGGCGTGGGTAATGAAAACTGGGGCTGCGGCGGCAATATGACGCCTGAATACTATGGAAATGAGTACCGCAGATATCAGACCTATGTGCGTAATTACAATAAAGAAGCACCAATCAGTAAAATTGCCTGTGGTGCTAATTCACATGATTATCATTGGACAGAAAGCGTGCTGCGGACAACCTTTGACCATGGGAATGGTTTTATGAATGGTCTGTCTCTGCATTATTATACGGTACCCACCGGTGACTGGCAGGGAAAAGGGGCAGCAACAGGATTTGATGATAAAACATGGTATCGTACAATGAAGTCAACCCTGAAAATGGAAACCTTGATCAAACGTCATGGCGCTATAATGGATCAGTATGATCCTGAGAAGAAAATAGGCATGATCATAGATGAATGGGGAACCTGGTATGATGTGGAGCCGGGTACCAATCCCGGATTCCTGTATCAGCAGAATACCATGCGGGATGCTCTGATTGCAGGTATTAATCTGAATCTCTTTAATAAAAATTGTGACAGGGTGAAAATGGCCAACATAGCCCAGCTTGTGAATGTACTCCAGGCAGTCATTCTGACAGAAGGCAGGAAAATGCTGCTTACGCCCACCTACCATGCTTTTAAGCTATATCAGGCTCATCAGGATGGGGAATTGCTGGAATCCTTCGTGGAAACCTGCGAAACAGGACTGGAAGAGGATCAGATGGTTCCGAATCTGACAGAATCCGTCTCTCTGGGAACAGATGGCAAAGTCCATATTACAATGACCAATCTGTCTCTTGAGGATGATACCGAAATAGATGGAACCTTCGCGGAAACAGAAATAAAATCCGTGCAGGGCAGTATATTGACAGGTGAAATGGGAGCCTATAATACTTTTGCGGCACCGGACAGTGTTCATACGAAACCTTTTAATGGCTGTACGGTTAATGGTAATAAAATAACCTTTACCATTCCTGCATGCAGTGTATTACATCTGGAAGTCGAAATATAGAATAAATGCAAAACAGGATCATGTAACCATGGTCCTGTTTTACTACATATTAAGAGGGGGAGTTGAAAAGTTATAATGAAAAAGGACTTTTTGGGGAAGTACCTTTTCAAATAGTATCATAGCAAAAGATTGTGAAGAAATTGTGGCTAATTTCTAAAGGATCTATGAAAAATTTACCATATAAATATAAACGGGGGAAGAGACAGATGTATAGGATATAATCATTTTTATGGTGGTTTTGTGGTGGAGATTTATGGCGGATTCGGAGAAAAAGCTTGTCTAATTACCAAAAACAGGCTATAATAATGCTTATTCCATTAACCAATGTTTTATAATGAAAGGGTGGTATTATGTTCTTATTATTAGCTGGCGGACTGTTGATTATCATTTTTGCGGTTATTGTGGCTGTTGCTGCTTCCGTAGTATCTGCTGTGGCTGCTGATGTTGACGAAACTGAAGTATAACAGGCAGGAATAAACAGGCAGGAATAAAAGGCAGGAATAAACAGAGTATGACAACAGTTTACTTTATACGGCATGCACAGCCGGATTATAATATACACGAAGACCTGATTCGCCCGTTAAGCGAAAAAGGTCTTAATGACCGTTTACTGGTAACTGAATTTCTTATGGACAAAGAGATTAATGTTATTCTTTCCAGCCCATATAAACGTGCAGTAGATACTGTTTCTGACTTTGCGGCGCGTAAGAATCTGTCGGTTAGCACAGTAGACGATTTCCGTGAACGCAAGGTTGACAGCGTCTGGATAGAAGATTTTGAATCCTTTTCGGCAATGCAGTGGGCGGATTTTTTGTACAAGCTTTCGGATGGCGAGTGTCTTGCCCAGGTTCAGGAAAGAAATATTGCAGCGCTTAATAAAGTGCTTGCTCAATACAAGGACCAGAATATCGTTATCGGTACACACGGTACGGCTTTGTCGACGATTATTAATTTTTATGACAATTCGTACAACTATGATGATTTTAAGGCAATGGTAAATATTATGCCATGGGTTGTAAGGATGACTTTCGATGGTTATGACTGTGCCGGAATGGAAAAGATAGATTTGTTCAAACCGGGTTTCAAACCGGATCCTGATCAGTGCAAAGTCTGCACGTTTGATGCAGGGACATTAAAGGCTTACCGATTTGTCGTCATATTTGCCCGTTATTGTGATAAGTGGCTGTATTGCCGTGCAAAAGACCGTAATACATATGAAACGGCAGGCGGTCATATTGAACAAGGTGAAACACCTTATGATGCAGCAAAACGTGAGCTTTATGAGGAAACCGGTGCGATTGGCTTTGAGCTGACATCTGTGTTTGATTATTCGGTGCACCGACCCAATGAATATTCAAACGGTCAGGTATATTTTGCACGGATTCAGGAGCTTGGTGATATGCCCGGTTACGAAATGGCAGAGGTCAGAATGTTTGACACTATACCTGATGTTATGCGGTTTCCCATGATATTGCCTGTATTATATGAGCGCTTGCAGTTATCTGACATATAGTCAATATGTAATCTAATATAATCAATAAAAGCATACTATATTCAATAACACGCAGGAATGGAGTGCTGTTATAGCAATGTCAAAATCCCAGGAAAGAGAATACATTATTAAGGATATTTATACTCTGACCAAAGGGTAAAGCGCGGAACTGATTGACTGGCAGATATACCTGCAGGCATTTCCAGGTAATAGCTATCAGCGTATATCAGGAAAACTCTTCACCAGAATATCTAATTACATTGATTCCAAACACTGAACATTACACCAAAGTCCACCAGGAGATTGTCTGTCCGGTATTTTGGGGTTGCGGTTCAGAGAGTAATTTGTTGCAGTTTAGCCGCCAGGCTGAGCTGTAATATTTTTTGGTTTGATTATTCAAAAAGGGTATTGACAAATAAAAATATTATGATAATATTAACATATGAACAATCATTCATATGAACGAATAACATAAAACTATGGAGGATGAATTAATGAAGAAAAACTATAAGATTGAAGTGGATTGTGCAGCATGTGCCTTGAAGATGGAAGAGGCGGCTAAGAAGGTTGAGGGGATACAGGACGTTGTGGTGAGCTTTATGACGCAGAAGATGAATGTGGATTTTGCTGATGGTGCGGATGTTATGACTGTGATGGAGAAGGTTTCCAAAGTTTGTAAGAAGATAGAGCCGGATTGTCAGGTGATTTACCGGTAGAAAGGGGTTTGTATGACAAGAAAGCAGAAAAGAGTACTGTACCGGATTATTGCGGCCACAGTGTTGCTGGTCATTCTGCAATTTCTGCAGCCAGAGGGATGGATCAGGCTGCTCCTGTATCTGGTGCCGTATTTTATCATTGGTTATGATATATTGAAGAAGGCAGTATTGGGAATCCTCCACGGTGAGGTATTTGATGAAAATTTTTTGATGTCGGTAGCTACAGTTGGAGCAATTATTCTGGGAGAATATGCAGAGGGCACTGCGGTAATGTTGTTTTATCAGATCGGTGAGCTGTTTCAGAGTGTTGCGGTTGGGAAGAGCCGAAGGAGTATCAGTGAGTTGATGGATATCCGTCCGGATTATGCCAATGTGGAGCAGGAAGACGGTACGCTTTTACAGGTCGAACCGGAGGAGGTGGGCGTGGGAAGTGTGATCGTGGTACGTCCCGGGGAGCGGGTGCCTATTGACGGTGTGGTAACAGAAGGAAATTCTACACTGAATACCAGTGCGTTAACAGGAGAGAGCCTGCCCAGAGATGTAGCGGCAGGTGATGAGATTATCAGCGGATGCGTTAATATTACCGGACTTCTGAAGGTAAGCACAACGAAGGAATTTGGGGAATCCACGGTATCGAAGATATTGGATCTGGTAGAGAATTCCAGCATGAAGAAGTCCCGCTCAGAGAATTTTATCACTAAGTTTGCAAAGTATTATACCCCGGCTGTCTGTTATGGAGCATTGGCACTGGCTGTCCTGCCGCCTCTCATCAGTATGTTGATGGGGAATCCGGCTATGTGGAGTACCTGGGTGATCAGGGCGCTGACATTTCTGGTCATAAGCTGTCCCTGTGCCCTTGTAATATCCATTCCCCTGAGCTTTTTCGGCGGAATCGGAGGTGCTTCTTCCTGCGGTATTCTGGTAAAGGGTTCGAATTATCTGGAAGCATTGTCCCAGACGAAATATGTGGTGTTTGACAAGACAGGAACCCTGACTAAGGGTGTATTCGAGGTAACGGATGTTATATGTTCCCAGGCATGGGAGGAGAAGGCGGGGAGTGGGGAAGAAGCATCGGCGCAGCTGCTTTATTATGCGGCTTATGCGGAAAGCTACTCCAGTCATCCTATCAGTAAGAGCCTGAAAAAAGCCTATGGTCTGGATATTGATAACAGCCGGATAAGTGGAGTGGAAGAAATAGCCGGTCATGGTGTGACAGCCAGGGTAGATGGGAAAGAAGTAGCTGCAGGTAATTTAAGGTTGATGGAATCTATGGGACTTTCCTGCGATAGACCGGAGAAAGCAGGTACAGTTGTACATGTGTCAGTGGATGGTATTTATGCCGGTTATCTGTTGATTGCGGATATTTTAAAGGAGCAGTCAAAGGAAGCTATCGTCAGGCTGAAGGCGGCGGGCGTGAAGAAGATTGTTATGCTTACCGGGGATACCAGGGAGACCGCCAGGGATGTAGCCGACCGGCTTGGTATAGATGAAGTGAGGAGTGAATTACTGCCGGAAGATAAGGTGAAGGAAGTGGAGAAGCTTCTGGAAGAGAAGAACAGTAAACTGCCCAATTCACGAGGTAAAATACGAAACTCACGCAGTAAGGAGGTTCTTGCTTTCGTGGGAGACGGGATCAATGATGCACCGGTTCTGTCAAGGGCTGATATCGGTATTGCCATGGGAGCGCTGGGTTCGGATGCTGCAATTGAGGCGGCGGATATTGTTCTGATGGATGACAATCCGGAAAAGATAGCGCTTGCGATTACCATCTCCAGGAAATGTATCCGCATTGTATATCAGAATATTGTATTGGCTTTGCTGGTTAAGGCAGTCTGTCTGGTACTGGGAGCTGTGGGAATCGCCAATATGTGGATTGCGATATTTGCAGATGTGGGTGTGATGGTGTTGGCTGTACTTAATGCAATTCGTTGTTTGAATGTGAAGCAGAAAAAAGGATATAATGAAAGCAACGAGCCAAGCGCGCAGCATTTGGCGAGTGCAACATGATCATGAGCGAAGCTCATGATATAATGAAAGCAACGAGCCAAGCGCGCAGCATTTGGCAAGTTCAGCATGATCATGAACGAAGTTAATGATATAATAGTAAATCCATGCTTACCTGATCGGGAATTTCAAATCGGGTAAACATGGATTTTGTGATTACTGTTTAATATCTGCCAGGAAGGCGGTACAGCTTAGTCGTAACATTTTACATTTATGCTTCGGCGGGATATATATTTGGTCTGTTTGTCTTTTCCAGGAGCAGATTTCCCCGGATCTCAATCACCGGACCGCCGGTTCCTTCGATATATTCTTTGGTAATGATTACGCGGCCGATATTGTCATCCTTGGGGATTTCATACATGATATCCAGCATGAAATCTTCTATGATGGAGCGGAGAGCCCGGGCGCCCGTATCCCTCTTCAGGGCTTTTTCTGCAATTGATTCCAGAGCGTCTTCTGAGAATGCCAGATTTACTTCATCCAGTTCCAACAGCTTCTGATACTGCTTTAAAATGGCATTTTTGGGTTCTTTCAGTACTTTTACCAACATTTCCTTATTCAGACTTTGTAAGGTATAAACGATTGGCAGACGTCCGATAAATTCAGGTATCATTCCGAATTTGCGGATATCCTCCACGGTAACCTTGGATAAAATATTCTTGTCTTTATCATATTTATCCCTCAGCTCTGAATTAAAACCAATGGATGTGGTTTTATTCAGGCGTTCTTTTATGATATCCTCCAGATCGGGAAAGGCGCCGCCGCAAATAAAGAGGATATTTCTGGTATTTACCGTAGCCAGGGGAACCATGGCATTTTTGCTGTTGGCGCCTACCGGGACTTCCACTTCGGCACCCTCCAGGAGCTTCAGCATTCCCTGCTGTACGCTTTCTCCGCTGACGTCACGGGAAGTGGTGTTCTTTTTCTTGGCTATTTTATCAATTTCGTCAATAAATATGATCCCTCTTTCTGCCCGTTCCACGTCATTATCGGCAGCGGCCAGCAATTTGGATACTACGCTTTCAATATCATCGCCGATATAACCGGCTTCCGTCAGTGATGTAGCATCCGCAATGGCAAGGGGTACATCCAGCAGACGAGCCAGGGTCCTGACCAGATAAGTCTTACCGCTGCCGGTAGGGCCGATCATCAGCATGTTTGATTTTTCAATTTCGATTTCATCCAGGGTACCTGTTGCGACTCTTTTGTAGTGGTTGTAAACGGCTACGGAAATGACTTTCTTGGCATGCTCCTGACCTACTACATATTCATCCAGGCTGGCTTTTATCTTGTGAGGGGCAGGGATATCCTTGATATTAAGGACATGCTCCACTACATCCTCTTCCTTTTTCTTCTTTTTCTTCAGTTTTTGCTTATTGGGGATTCCGCCGTCGCCCTGCAGGTCAGCCAGATTCACAAAGCTGATATTGGGCATGCCGTTATTCCGGGTAAACTGATCCAGTTCGCTTTGCAGATTCGGGTTATTCAGCATGCCCTGATAATCATATTGGCTGACTGTTTCCATTGTCTTGTGCATACAATCATTACAGATGCATATGTTATTCGGGAGCTTGAACATTTTTCCCGCTTTGCTTTCCGGGCGCCGACAGATAAAGCAGACATCCTCGTAATCACTATTGTCGCTTTTTCCGGCTCTTGCAGTAGTGGAAGCATCTTTCTTTTGATTTTCTGCTTCTGTAAGATCCCCGATATCCTGTTGGTTATCATCATTATTTTGTTCTAAATCTGTATCATCATTACTTTCTTCTAAATCTGTATCATCATAAAATTCTGACATGTCAGTCTCTCCTTATTTATGTGCAAGCTTTTGATTTCAATATTATTTCACCTAAAAACCGTTATCATTACCTTTTTATTATATAAGAAACCCTGTTTTCATACAAGTGAACTTTTTATTAAAATCTCCTAATATCCGGCTAAACTTATTGTTAAAGTTCAACATGGCATGCACAAAACCTCTCACGGGACAGCGGCGGATGAAATATTATAACTTATTGTTCAATTACACTATATGGAGGTTTGTTCTATAATAATGATATTGAAACACAACAGAAGAAAAAAAGACATATGCTGTTATGCATATGTCTTTTTCTTTTCATGAGTGGTCATGTACTCTTATTCATCATAAGAAAGTGCTGCCATTCGGGTTAGGTGATTATATCTTTCCTTAGCATTCTTCTCTGCTGTATTAAAGAGGTTATCTGCTTTTTCCGGGTCCGCTCTTTTGAGGATATTATAGCGGGATTCACCGGCCAGGAAGTCTTTGAAGGACAGGGTAGGTGCCTTGCTGTCTATCACAAGAGGATTCTTGCCTTCTTCAGCCAGATCGGGATGGTAGCGGAACAGATGCCAATAACCTGTGTCCACAGCAAGTTTCTCCTCCTGCTTGGTGCAGGCCATGCCGTTGCGGATACCATGGCTGATGCATGGAGCATAAGCAATGATCAGGGAGGGACCGTTATATCGTTCTGCCTCTGCGATGGCTTTGATGGTTTGGTTATAATCGGCTCCCATGGCGATCTGTGCCACGTAGACATAACCGTAGGACATAGCCATGCTGGCCAAATCTTTTTTCTTGGTTTCCTTACCGCCGGCTGCGAACTTGGCGGTGGAGCCCAAAGGAGTGGCCTTGGAGGACTGGCCGCCGGTATTGGAGTAAACCTCTGTGTCAAAGACCAGTATGTTCACATCTTCGCCGCTGGCTAATACATGATCCAGGCCGCCGAAACCGATATCGTAAGCCCAGCCGTCACCGCCGAATATCCACTGGGACTTTTTGGACAGGAAGGATTTCTCCTTAAGCAGTTCTCTGCAGAGTCCGGCAATGGTGCTGTCCGATGAAGCACGGCCTTTCCGCATGCTGGTAATCAAAGCTTCCGTGGCATCTCCGTTTTCTTCTCCTAAGTAAAAGGTATTCAGCCATTCCTCAGATACGTTGATCAATTCCTGTTTCAGGTCTTCCTGCGCAAGCTCTGCGGTCTGCAGACTGGACATTAATCCGGTAACCTTTTCCATCAGGCGGCCGCGAATGGATTTTTGTGCCAGAAGCATGCCATAGCCGAATTCTGCGGCATCTTCAAAGAGGGAATTGGACCACGCGGGGCCACGGCCTTTTTCGTTGGACGTATAGGACGTGGAAGGAAGATAATTGCCCCAGATGGATGAACATCCGGTTGCGTTGGCTATGTACATTCTGGAACCGAAAAGCTGGGTAACCAGTTTGGCATAGGGTGTTTCACCACATCCCGCACAGGCACCGGAGAATTCCAACAGGGGTTGTCTGAACTGGCTTCCTTTAAGAGTCTCTGCCTTGAATTTCGCAAGTACCTCAGGTTTTGGCGGCAGCGCTTTACCGTAATCGAAATCCTGCTGACGATTTTCCCGCTGGGAAACAGGGTACATTTCAAGAGCTTGGTTGCCGGCTTTTCCGGGACAGACTTTGACACAGGAGCCGCAGCTGGTACAATCCGCTTCAGAAATGATGAGGGCATACTCATTTTCAGCCATAAGCGTCATGGGAATGGAGGGCATACCTTCAGGAGCAGCAGCTTTTTCAGCGGCATTCATAACAACAGGGCGGATAACTGCATGAGGGCAGACATAAGAGCAGCGATTGCATTGTACGCAGTTTTCCGGCTTCCACACAGGAATATCCGTTGCAATATTTCTTCTTTCATAAGCTGAACTGCCGGGCAGGGAGGAACCGTCCATATAGGGCAGGAAAGTGGACACGGGAAGTGTATTGCCTTCCTGGGCACTGATGGGCTTAAGCAGTTTCGTAACAAAATCGCGGAGTGCGGGAGAATCCGGCTGATAGCCTTCCTCTGCAGATACTCCGGCTTCCATGGTGTCGGGAGCATTCTTCCAATGTTCAGGAACGATCACCTCAATAACATTTGCTCTGCCTTGATCAATGGCATTGTAATTGCACTGCACCACATCGTCTCCCTTTTTGCCATAGGAGCTCAGGACACCATCCTTCATATAACGAACCGCATCATCGATGGGAATAATATCGGTGAGGCAGAAAAAGGCAGACTGCAGTATGGTATTGACTTTATTGCCAAGGCCCAGTTCTTTTCCTATTTTCTGCGCATCTATGGTATAAAAACGGATATTGTGCTCTGCCAGGTAGCGTTTTACTTTACCAGGAAGCTGCTCTTCCAGTTCCTGGCCTTCCCAGGGACAGTTCAGCAGGAAG
>Ga0153921_1001476_pt1 | contig 10512 bp, 9 predicted proteins | sample TSNJ005MetaG_FD_104691 | JGI IMG/M metagenome (GOLD analysis project Ga0153921, IMG submission 104691) | Attine ant fungus gardens microbial communities from New Jersey, USA - TSNJ005 MetaG | ecosystem: Host-associated > Fungi > Mycelium > Unclassified | place: USA: New Jersey, Brendon T. Byrne... | reverse complement strand
GGGTCAGTAGGCGAGGGAGATGCCCTGGGTCTTGGGGTTGTCGCTGTAGATGCCGTCGATGACGTCGGCGAAGTCGGCGAGGATGACGTTGCGCTTGATGCTGAGCTTGGGCGTCAGGTGGCCGCTCGCCTCGGTCAGGTCGGTCGCGAGGATGACGAACTTGCGCACGCTCTCCGCCCGGGAGACGCCGGCGTTGGCCGCGTCGATCGCGCGCTGCACCTCGGCGTTGACGGCCGGGTTCACGGACGCTTCGGCGAGGGTCATGTCCTTGTCCTCGCCGTTGTTCGCGAGCCAGGTCGACAGCATCTCGGTGTCGAGGGTGACGAGCGCCGAGATGAAGGGCTTCTGGTCGCCGACGACGATCACCTGTCCGACCAGCGGATTGGCACGGATCGGGTCCTCGAGGGCGGCGGGGGAGACGTTCTTGCCACCGGCGGTGACGATGATCTCCTTCTTGCGGCCGGTGATGGAGAGGAAGCCGTCGGCGTCGAACGAGCCGAGGTCGCCGGTCTTGAACCAGCCGTCGTCGAAGGCGGCCGCCGTGGCCTCCGGGTTCTTCCAGTACTCCTTGAAGACGTTGATGCCGCGCACCTGGATCTCGCCGTCGTCGGCGAGACGCACGCCGATGCCCGGGAGAGCCGGTCCGACGGTGCCGATCTTGAACTTGTCCGGGAGGTTGACCGTCGCGGGAGCCGTGGTCTCGGTGAGCCCGTACCCCTCGAGGATCTTGATGCCCAGGCTGTGGAAGAAGTGGCCGAGGTGCGAGCCGAGCGGCGCGGAGCCGGACACGGCGTAGCGGACGCGGCCGCCCATCGCGGCGCGGAGCTTGCTGAACACGAGCCGGTCGTACAGGGCGAACTTGAGCTTGAGCCCGAACGGCACGGAGCCGGCCTCGAGCGCCTTCGAGTGCTCGACCGCGACGGCCGCGGCGGCGCGGAAGATCTTGCCCCGGCCGCCGGCCTCCGCCTTCTGCTCGGCCGAGTTGTAGACCTTCTCGAACACGCGCGGCACGGCGAGGAGGAAGGTGGGCTTGAAGCTCGCGAGCGCCGGGAGGAGCTGCTTGGTGTCGGCCTGGTGCCCCACCTTCACACCACCGGTGACGCACAGCACGGCGATGAACCGGGCGAAGACGTGCGCGGTCGTGATGAAGAGCAGGGTGGATGCTCCGCCGGGCTGGTCGACCAGCTCGGTGAGCGCCTCGGCGGAGTTGCGGGAGAGCTCGACGAAGTTGGAGTGCGTGAGCACGCAACCCTTCGGCCGTCCGGTGGAGCCCGAGGTGTAGATCAGGGTCGCGATGTCGTCGCCGCGGGCGAGATTGCGGCGGCGCTCGATCTCGCCGTCCGGGATCTCGGTCCCGGCCGCGGCGAGCTTGTCCAGGTCGCCGAGGTGCAGCTGCCACACGTTGTCGATCAGGGGGAGGTCGGCGTGCACCTCGTCGAAGCGCGAGTACATCTCCGCGTTCTCCAGGATGACCGCGATGGCGCCGGAGTCGGCCATGTTCCACTGGATCTGGCTGGGGGAGGAGGTCTCGTAGATCGGGACGAGCACGGCGCCCGCGAACCAGGTGGCGAAGTCGATCAGGCTCCACTCGTAGCGGGTCTTGCACATCAGGCCGATCTTGTCGCCGGGCTGGATGCCGGCGGCGACGAGACCCTTGGCGAGGGCGATGACCTGGCGGTGGAACTCGGCTGCGGTGATGTCCCGCCAGCCGTCGCCGTCCGGGAGGCTGAAGAGCGGTGCGTCGGGCGTCGCGGCGACGCGCTGGACGAGCAGATCGGTCGAGTTGGCCTCGGGGTCGGCGGGGACGACGGCGGGTGTTTCGAAACTGATCACGGCAGCTCCTTCGATACCGGTGGGCGCGGGCCCGGCCGAATGGCTTCGGCCGGACTGGTTAACTACACTCTAGATGGTGTGGCGGGAGTCGCCCTCGGCGCCCCCTCTCCACCACTCTCCCCACCCGCCTCCTCCTGGAAGGTTTCTGCCTGTGCACGCGATCGGCATCGACATCGGAGGCACGAAGATCGCGGGGGCCGTCGTCGACGAGCTCGGCGTCATCGTCCGCGAGGACCGCGTCCCGACCGACGCCACCCGTCCGGAGGAGATCGAGAACGCCGTCGTGGCGATGATCGAGCGTCTGTCGGACGGCCCGGAGGAGATCGCCGGAGCGGGAGTCGCGGCGGCCGGATTCATCGACGCCGCGCAGTCGACCGTGTACTACGCGCCGAACATCAACTGGCGGCACGAGCCGTTCCGGGAGAAGCTCGAGAAGCGCATCGACCTGCCCGTCCTCATCGAGAACGACGCCAATGCTGCGGGATGGGCGGAGTTCCGCTTCGGCGCGGGCCGCCTCGTCAGCGACATGGTGATCCTGACCATCGGCACGGGCGTCGGCGGCGCCATCGTCAGCAACGACCGCCTGTTCCGAGGCGGCTTCGGCGCCGGCGCCGAGATCGGGCACATGCGGGTCGTCCCCGGCGGCCTGCCGTGCGGCTGCGGCGCCCACGGCTGCATCGAGCAGTACGGCTCGGGACGCGCGCTGCAGCGCATGGCGAACGAGCTGGCGGATGCCGGCGGGATCGGCCAGGCGCTCGCCGACGTGCGTTCGCGCAACGGCTCGCTGAGCGGCACCGACATCTCGGCCCTGATCACGGCGGGCGACCCGGGCGCCCTCGCGGCGCTGCGCCAGCTGGGCGACTGGCTCGGCCAGGCCTGCGCCAGCCTCGGCGCCGTGCTCGACCCGCAGCTCTTCGTCTTCGGCGGCGGTGTCGCCCAGGCCGGCGAGCTCCTCCTGGAGCCGATCCGTCTGGCCTACCTGGAGAACCTCCCCGCCCGCGGCTACCACCCGGAGCCGGAGTTCAAGATCGCCGAGCTCGTGAACGACGCGGGCGTGGTCGGGGCCGCCGACCTGGCGCGCCTGCACGCCTCCCTCTGAGGCGCTCGGGGAGGGGTAGGCTCCAGAGCGATGTTCTACTGGCTGATGAAATACGTCGTCGTGGGCCCGATCCTGCGCGGGATCTTCCGCCCGTGGGTGGTCGGCGTCGAGAACGTGCCCGCCGAGGGCGCCGTCATCCTCGCCAGCAACCACCTCTCGTTCATCGACTCGATCTTCCTGCCGCTCATCGTGGACCGGCACGTCTCCTTCCTCGCCAAGAGCGACTACTTCACCCGTAAGGGACTCAAGGGCTGGGCGACCAAGACCTTTATGAAGGCGACCGGCCAGCTGCCGATCGACCGCTCGGGCGGCAAGGCGTCGGAGGCGTCGCTCAACACCGGCCTGCGCGTCCTGGCCCGGGGCGAGATCCTCGGGATCTACCCCGAGGGCACACGCAGCCCCGACGGCAAGCTGTATCGCGGACGCACCGGCGTCGCGCGGATGATCCTCGAGGCCGGCGTGCCGGTGGTGCCCGTCGCGATGGTGGACACCGCCGAGATCATGCCGATCGGCAAGCGGCTGCCGAAGATCGGGCGCATCGGCATCGTCATCGGCGAGCCGATCGACTTCTCGCGCTTCGACGGCATGGAGGGCGACCGCTTCATCCTCCGCTCGGTCACGGACGAGATCATGTACGAGCTGCACGCGCTGGGCGCCCAGGAGTACGTGGACGTCTACGCCAGCACGGTCAAGGAGAAGCGCGCGGCGCTCGCCCGCTGACGCCGCGCGTCCCGCCCCGTCGTCATCTGTCACGCGGGGCAGGCGCAGCACGGTAGGCTCGGTATCCACCAAACCCACCGGCGCTGCCGAGTGCAGGCGCGCCCCCGAATGAGCGGAAGACCAGTGCTACAGACCACAGATCCCGTCGTGCGACCAGACGAGTCCGTGATCGAGGGCCTGGACTATTGGCGCACCCTCGAGATCAAGCAGCAGCCGACCTGGCCGGACGCCGAGGCCGCGGCCGCCGCGTCGGCCGAGATCGCCACCCTCCCGCCGCTCGTCTTCGCGGGCGAGGTCGACCAGCTGCGCACGCGTCTCGCGCGCGCGGCGGAGGGCAACGCGTTCCTGCTGCAGGGCGGCGACTGCGCCGAGACCTTCGCCGGGGCGACCGCCGACCAGATCCGCAACCGGGTGAAGACCATCCTGCAGATGGCGGTCGTGCTGACGTACGGCGCCTCCGTGCCGGTCATCAAGATGGGCCGGATGGCGGGCCAGTTCGCCAAGCCGCGCTCCAGCGACACCGAGACCCGTGGCGACGTCACGCTGCCCGCGTACCGGGGCGACATCGTGAACGGCTACGACTTCACCCCGGAGTCGCGCCAGGCCGACCCGCGCCGCCTGGTGCAGGGCTACCACACGGCCGCCTCGACGCTGAACCTCATCCGCGCCTTCACGCAGGGTGGCTTCGCCGACCTGCGCGAGGTGCACAGCTGGAACCGCGGCTTCGCCGCAAACCCGGCCAACCAGCGCTACGAGGGCCTCGCCCGCGACATCGACAAGGCGATCAAGTTCATGGAGGCGGCGGGAGCCGACTTCGACGAGCTCAAGCGGGTGGAGTTCTACGCCAGCCACGAGGGCCTGCTGATGGACTACGAGCGGCCGATGACGCGCATCGACTCCCGCACGGGCACGCCGTACAACACGTCGGCGCACTTCGTCTGGATCGGGGAGCGCACGCGCGACCTCGACGGCGCGCACGTCGACTTCCTCTCGCGGGTCCGCAACCCGATCGGCGTCAAGCTCGGCCCGACGACCACGCCGGACACGATGCTGCGCCTGATCGACAAGCTCGACCCGGAGCGCGAGCCCGGCCGCCTGACCTTCATCACGCGGATGGGCGCGGGCAAGATCCGCGACGCCCTCCCGCCCCTGCTGGAGGCCATCAAGGGCGCCGACGCGCTGCCGCTCTGGGTCACCGACCCGATGCACGGCAACGGGCTGACCACGCCCAACGGCTACAAGACCCGTCGTTTCGACGACGTGGTCGACGAGGTGAAGGGCTTCTTCGAGGCGCACCGCGCCGTCGGGACGAACCCGGGCGGCATCCACGTCGAGCTCACCGGCGACGACGTCACCGAGTGCCTGGGCGGTTCGGAGCACATCGACGAGGAGACCCTGGCGACGCGCTACGAGTCGCTCTGCGACCCGCGCCTCAACCACATGCAGTCGCTGGAGCTGGCGTTCCTGGTGGCCGAGGAGCTCGCCAACGCCTGATCCCGGCGCCGAAGCGAAGAGCCCCCGTCGTCCTCGGACGGCGGGGGCTCTTCGCGTGTCGGGCGTGCGACCGGCGGGCCGCTCAGAACCCGGCGAAGTTGACGGTGATCGTCGAGCCCTTCGGGACCTGCTCGTTGGCGGCGGGCGAGATCTTCGACACCGTGAACGCGGTGGGGACCACGTCGGCGATCGGGCTGTACTTGAGCTGGAAGCCGGCGGCCTGCAGGGCCTTCTTGGCGACGTCCCACGTCTTGCCGACGACGTCGGGCACCGCGACGGGCTCCGGCCCCTTCGACGTCTCGAGCAGCAGTGTGTCGCCGGGCTTGACGACATCGCTCTGCGGGTGCGCCGCGATGACGTCGCCCTTCTCGACCGTGTCGCTGTAGCTCTCGGGGCCGGCGCCGACCTTGAGGTTCACCTTCGCGAGGGTGGCCGTGGCGTCGTCGACGGACTTGCCCGCGACGTCCGGGATGGGGCCGACGGACTCGACCAGATCGACGGTCGCGGCCTCGAAGTACTCGCCGCCCTGGGAGAGGTCGCGACCGTCGAGAGCGCCGGAGGCCGAGATGATGGTGCCGGAGGGGACCTTCGCGTCGAACTGCTGCGCGACGGCGCCGACGTTCGCTTTCTTGGCTTTGATCTCCGCCTTCGCCTGATCCAGGGTCGTGCCGGCCAGGGCACCGAGGGTGATCGGCGCCGGTCCCTGCGAGATGCGGACCGTGACGAGGCTGCCGCGCGCAGCGGACGCGCCCTCGCCCGGATCGGTGCTGGAGACGAGGCCCTTCTGGACCGTGGTGCTGTACTCGGGCGCCTCCTTGGTCTGGAAGCCGAGCTCCTTGAGTTGTGCGGCTGCCGCATCCGGCGCGACGTTCACGAGTTTCGGCACCTGCACGAGGGAGCCGGGGCCCGAGCCGAAGTACCAGCCCGTGCCTCCCGCCACGCCCGCGAGCAGGATGATGAGCGCGAACAGCCACCAGCCCTTGCCCCGGCGCCGCTTGGCCGAGTCCGCGAGGGCGTCGGCGGAGCTCGGCGTGTTGGCCGCGACCTGCTGGCGGATGGCCGGGTTGATGATCTGGGTGTCGCCCTCGTCGGCGCTGTACGCCGGCGGGAGGACCATGGTCGGCTGCAGCACGGCCTCGCCGCGGATCGACTTCTCGGCCTCGATCAGCCGGTCGAGCATCTCGCGGGCGTCTTTGGGCCGGCGGTCCGGGTCCTTCTCGGTCGCCCAGAGCACCAGCTCGTCGAGCTCGGCGGGCACCGCCGGGTTCTTGCTGCTCGGGGCGGGCACGGCGTCGTTGGCATGCTGGTAGGCGATCTGCATCGGCTGCTCGCCCTTGAAGGGCTGCTCGCCGGTGAGCATCTCGAACATCATGATGCCGAGCGCGTAGATGTCGCTGCGGGCGTCCGCGACGCCGCGGGTCACGAGCTCGGGGGAGAGGTACGCGATGGTGCCGAGCAGCGCCTGGCCGGTGGCGGTGTTCGCGCTCGCGGCGCGCGCCAGCCCGAAGTCGCCGATCTTGATGCGGCCGTCGTCGGCGAGCAGCACGTTCTCGGGCTTGAGGTCGCGGTGGACGATGCCGGCCTTGTGCGCGGCCGCCAGACCGCTGAGGACCGCCTCCATGATGTCGACGGTCTGCTCGGGGGTCAGCTTGCCGTAGTCCTTGAGGAGGTCGCGCAGGGTGATGCCCGGGAGGTACTCCATGACCAGGTACGCCATGTCGGAGTCCTGGCCCTGGTCGAACACGTTGACCACGTTCGGGTGGGCGAGGCGCGCGGCCGAGCGGGCCTCCTGAACGAAGCGGCTCTTGAAGGTGCTGTCGTCGGCGAGGTGGCCGTGCATGACCTTGATCGCGACCCGCCGCTCGAGGCGGAGGTCGGTGGCGAGGTAGACCGTCGCCATGCCGCCCCGGGCGATCCGCGAGCGCACCTGATACCGGCCGTCGATGAGACGGCCGATCAAGGGGTCGGTCTGGCTCGTGGTCACGAGTCGAGTCTAGGGAACGACGGGTGCGTGAACCCTGCAAAACACCGGTGACGGCGCGGGCTGTGATCCGGCTGTGACCTTCTGCGGCCCACGCGGGTCAGCCGAGCTGCACGAGCCACGCGCGCGCCGAGGTCTCCCACTTGGCGTAGGCGTCGGGGAACGCGGAGATCTGCACGGCCTGCGCGGCCTGGGTGACGCTCATCGAGGTCCAGCCCGGGATGTCCAGGAGGCCGCGGGTGCGCCCCGGGTTGGGGTTGCCCGCACCGCCGTAGAACGCCCGGATGGCGCGCTCGGGGTCGAGGACCTGGGCGGCGGTGCCCCAGCCGGTGCTGGGCCGCTGCTGGAACAGGCCGAGCGAGTCGCGGTCGCCGTAGCGGACGTTGCGGAGGCCCGACTCCTGCGCGGCGGCGGCCAGCGCGACGACGATGCCCTGATCGCTCACCCCCTCCTGGCGGCCGATCCGCACGATGAGAGCGGCGTTGCCGCGCATCTCGTCGGTGAGCGCGACGACCTGGCCGGCGCTCGCGCTCGGGAGCGGAGCGGGAGCCGCGACCGGAGCCGGAGCCGGCGCCGGAGCGGCCACCGGGGTCACGGAGGCCGCGGTCGTCATGCCCGGGATGGTGATCTGCTGCCCGGGGAAGATCAGGCTGGAGCTGCTGAGGCCGTTCACGCTGAGCACCGACGCGGTCGAGACGCCGAATCGGCTCGCGATGCGGCTGATGGTGTCGCCGGAGACGACGGAGTACTTGGTGACCGCCGGGGTGGACGGGGTCGCGGGCGCCGGTGCGGGGGCGGCCGCTCCGCCGAGCGCGAGCACCTGCCCGGGGAAGATGAGGCTCTTCCAGCTGAGCCCGTTGAGGGCGAGGATGCTCGCCGTCGAGACACCGAAGCGGGAGGCGATCCCGCTGACCGTGTCGCCGGAGGCCACGGTGTAGCTGGTCGGGGCGCCCGCGACGGAGGTCAGCGCCGTCGACGTCGTCGTGCGGGCGGACGGATCGACGGCGATCCGGGTCGACCCGGTCGTCGGCGTCTTCTCGCGCGGCTGTTCCGCCGTCTGCGGCTGCACGGCCTGCGCGGGGGTCACCAGATTGAGCGCCACCGCGATCGAGCCGGCGACGGCGATCGGGACGGTGCCGAGCACGGACCGCGTCCAGTGCCGGCCGCGCTCCTGCACGGTCGTCGGCTCCGCGGCGGCTTCGTCGTCTCGCACGGACATGGGACCCCCCTTTCGAGTGACACGCCGGACCCCACGCTGACACAGAATGTAGAGGGAGTCAACCAAAGTGACGGGTGTGACAGCAGTTTACCTGATCGTAACAATCGGTCCCGCACACGGGCCCGCTCCGAACGTGGCACCCTTGATGACGTGAATGAGCGCGTGCAGGCCACCGAGTGGCTCACCATCCCCGACCTCGTCGACCAGTTGGGCCTCGGCGTCAGCCGCGTTCGCCGGCTGATCGAGGACCGTCACCTCGCCGCGAAGCGGATCGACGGCGTCATCAAGGTCCCGGCGCTGTTCCTGCGGGACGGCGAGCCGCTGCCGGAGCTGCGGGGGACGCTGGTCGTCCTCTCCGATGCGGGCTTCGACGACGACGAGGCCGTCGACTGGATGATCGAGGAGGAGGAGTCGCTGGGCACCTCGCCGATCGAGGCGCTGCGCAGCGGCCGCAAGGCCGAGGTGCGCCGGGTGGCCCAGGCTCTCGCCTGAGCCCGTTCAGGCCGCGCGGCGGGTGACCGTCACGGCGAGGTCGCGCAGGTTCGCCTTCGCCTGATCGCCGATGGGCGCGGCCTCGAGCGCGTCGATCGCGCGCCGCACGTTGTCCGCGATCATCTTCTCGACCGTGTCGACCGCGCCGGACTCGCGGATGGTCGACTGGAGCATCGCGATCTGCTGCGGCGTGAGCTCCGGGTCGCCGAGGAGCTCGTCGAGCGTGGCGCGCGCACCGGAGGGGAGGGCCTCCCGGGTGAGGGCGATCAGCACGGTCCGCTTGCCCTCGCGCAGATCGTCCCCGCTCGGCTTCCCCGTCACGTCGGCGTCGCCGAAGACGCCGAGCAGATCGTCGCGCAGCTGGTACGCGATCCCGAGGGGGAGGCCGAAGCCGCGCAACGCGTCGAGCTGGCCGACGGTGGCGCCCGCGAGGCTGGCCCCGATGAGCAGCGGCGACTCGATGCTGTACTTGGCCGACTTGTAGACGATGACGCGCTCCGCCCGGGCGAGCTGGTCGGAGTCCGGCCGCCCGGCCCAGCCGATCTCCTCGAAGATGTCGAGGTACTGGCCGGCCGTGACGTCGATCCGCATCCGGTTGAACTCGGCGCGGGCCGCTCGGCGCGCCGACGGGCTGACCGCCTGCGTGAGGCCATCGTCGAACAGCTCGTCGCTCAGGATCAGGAGGAGGTCGCCGAGCAGGGTGGCGGCGCCGTGGCCGAACGTCTCGCCTGAGCCCTTCCAGCCCTCCTGGTCGTGGAGGCTCTGGAAGCGGCGATGCGCGGACGGTGCGCCGCGGCGCGTGTCGGAGTTGTCGATCAGGTCGTCGTGGACCAGGGCCGCGGCGTGGAACAGCTCCAGCGCGCTCGCGACCGAGACCACGGCGTCGAGCGGACCGCCGGTGGTGACGGGCGTCTCGGCGGCTTCGTCACCGGCCGTGCGCACCGCCTGCCAGCCCCAGAAGCAGAAAAGGGCGCGGAACCGTTTGCCGCCGCTGAGAAAATCCCTTGAGAAACCCGCGATCGGGGAGAGCTCGTCCGCGATGGAGACGAGAATAGATGCACGGACATCGAAGAATCCATCGATTCTGGACTGGATAAGGTCGACGAATCGGATGCTTTCAGACACATGCCTAGCCTAGTCAGAGACGCACGGCTACAATCAGCCACACAAGGCTTGAACCCACGAGAAAGAGGGGGAAACGGATGCCGCTTTCGGAGCACGAGCAGCGCCTCCTCGAAGAGATGGAGCGCAGCCTCTATCAGAACGACGCGGATTTCGTGGCGAAGGTCGGCGGCAAGCGGGTGCGACCCGCGTACCGCTCGATCGTCCTGGGCATCCTGATCGCCGTCGTCGGCGTCGGTGTGCTGATTACCGGAGTCTTCGTCCAGCAGCCGCTCGTCGGCATCCTGGGCTTCGTCGTCATGTTCGGCGGAGTGCTCCTGGCCATCGCCCCCGGCAAGCGCGTCGCGGTCGACCCCGACGCCCCCACCACGCCGAGCAAGGCCAAGGCGGGTCGCGGCGGCAGCCAGGCCGGCTTCATGGACAAGCTCAACGACCGCTGGGACAAGCGGCAGGACGGTCAGGGCTGACCCTCCCTCCACTTCGCCCCACCCCGCTCCCTTCGTAGGCAGCACCAGGCCGATCCTTTGGATCGGCCTTTTTTCATGCCCATTT
>Ga0153921_1001475_pt1 | contig 10526 bp, 9 predicted proteins | sample TSNJ005MetaG_FD_104691 | JGI IMG/M metagenome (GOLD analysis project Ga0153921, IMG submission 104691) | Attine ant fungus gardens microbial communities from New Jersey, USA - TSNJ005 MetaG | ecosystem: Host-associated > Fungi > Mycelium > Unclassified | place: USA: New Jersey, Brendon T. Byrne... | reverse complement strand
GAAGTGGCCAAGGACGCCGAGGGCCGCAAGTAATGCATTTCGATGCCATTGGCCGTGTGCCCGGCGACCCGATCCTCGGGCTGATGGACCTGTACGCCCAGGACCCCAACCCGAACAAATTCGACCTCGGCGTGGGCGTGTACAAGGACGACCAGGGCCTTACACCGATTCCCCACTCGGTGAAGCTCGCCGAGCAGCGCCTGGTCGACACCCAGACCACCAAGACCTACATCGGCGGCCATGGCAACGCGGCCTTCGGCACGCTGATCAGCGCCCTGGTGCTCGGCGCCGATTCGGCCCTGATCCACTCCCGCCGCGCCGGTGCGACCCAGACGCCGGGCGGCACCGGTGCCTTGCGCCTGAGTGCCGACTTCATCGCCCACAGCCTGCCCGGCCGTGGCGTGTGGCTGAGCAACCCGACCTGGCCGATCCACGAAACCATCTTCGCCAAGGCCGGCCTCAAGGTCAGTCATTACCCTTACGTGGGCACCGACAACCGCCTGGATGTGGCGGCGATGCTGGCGACTCTCGCCACCATTCCCAAGGGCGACGTGGTGCTGCTGCACGCCTGCTGCCACAACCCGACGGGTTTCGACCTGTCCCAGGATGACTGGCGCCAGGTCCTGCAGATCGTGCGCGAGCGCCAGCTGCTGCCGCTGATCGACTTCGCCTACCAGGGCTTCGGCGACGGCCTGGAGCAGGATGCCTGGGCGGTGCGCCTGTTTGCGGCCGAGTTGCCGGAAGTCCTGGTCACCAGCTCCTGCTCGAAGAACTTCGGCCTGTACAGCGACCGCGTCGGCGCGTTGATCGTGTGCGCGGCGGATGCCGAGAAGCTGACGGATGTGCGCAGCCAACTGGCGAATATCGCACGCAACCTCTGGTCGACGCCGCCGGATCATGGCGCGGCGGTGGTCGCGACGATCCTGGGGGATGCCGAGCTGAAAAAACGCTGGAGCGACGAGGTCGAAGCCATGCGTTCACGCATTGCACACCTGCGTTCCGGGCTGGTGGAAGCATTGGCGCCCCATGGCCTGTCGGCGCGGTTTGCGCACATCGGCGCACAGCGCGGGATGTTTTCCTATACCGGCCTGAGTGCCGAGCAGGTGAAACAACTGCGCGAGAAACACAGCGTGTACATGGTGAGTTCGGGCCGGGCTAACGTCGCAGGCATCGATGCCACGCGCCTGACGCTGCTGGCCGAAGCCATCGCCGACGTCTCCAACTGACGAAACCGACTCAAACTGTAGGAGCTGGCGTGCCTGCGATGGCGGTGTATCAGTCACTGAACAAGCTGACTGAACACCGCTATCGCCGGCACGCCAGCGCCCACAGGTGGAAGGTGTCGGGCCCTTAGCCCGCCACCATTTCAGCCTTGAGCTGTGCCTCTTTCGCCTGCGCATCCGCCAACCGATACAACTCGATACTCCCATCCCAGTGCTCGATCAGCGCCGTGCACGACTCCACCCAATCCCCACAGTTGAGGTAGTCCACCTCGCCCACCTTGCGAATCTCCGCATGGTGGATATGCCCACACACCACGCCGTGCAGCTCGCGCGTGGTCACTTCATGGGCGATGGCTTCTTCGAAATCGCTGATGAAACTCACCGCGGTCTTGACCTTGTGCTTGAGGTACGCCGACAACGACCAGTAGCCATAGCCATAACGCGCACGCCAGTGATTGAGCCAGCGGTTCAGGGTGAGGGTGAACTCGTAGGCCGAGTCGCCGAGGAACGCCAGCCAGCGGTGATACCGGGTGATCACATCGAACTGGTCGCCGTGGATCACCAGCAAATGACGACCATCGGCGGTGACATGCACGGCCTCGTCCACCAGTTGGATGTTGCCCAGGATCAGCTTGGAATAGCGGCGCAGGAATTCGTCGTGGTTGCCGGTGACGTAGATCACTTCGGTACCGCGCTTGGCCATGGTCAACAGGCGGCGGATCACGTTGGTATGGGCCTGCGGCCAATACATGCCACCGCGCATTTTCCAGCCATCGATGATATCGCCGACCAGGTACACCTTGTCGGCGTGATACCCCTTGAGGAACTGCGACAAATGTTCGGCCTGGCAATCCCGGGTGCCCAGGTGCACATCAGAAATCCACAGGGTACGAACCCGCTGCTTGCGGCTGGGCTTGGCGAACTCGGCACTGGTCATGGGCATCCCTCGACGGTGTTTTCGCGAGCTTGCGCCCTGGCGATTAATAGCCCATGACAGTCGTGCGTCACTCTGATGACAGCGCCGGCGCGCCGCAAAGCGTTGTAGACTGGCACGCTGCAACCCTGGAGACCGCGATGAGAGCCGCCCTCACGCTGCGCCACTACCTCGAAGCACCGCTCGCCCACAGCCATGACCACGCGCAGTTGGTGTTCGGCCTGTCCGGGCACCTGGACCTGGAAGTGGATGGCCGTGGCAGCCAGGTGCGCGAAAGCAGCGTGATGGTGCTGCCCTTCTCCGCCCACCACGCGTGCGGCAGTCGTGATGGCAGCCGGTGCCTGGTGCTGGATGTGCCCACCGAACATTGGCTGCTGCAATCCCTGGGCGAGCATGCGGACGCCAGCCGCCGCCTGCTCGACCAGCCCGCGCGCCTGGCCCTCGACTCGCGGCAACATCAACTGGTGCAATGGCTGGCGCACAGCCCGGTGGACGATCCGCTGATCGTCCAGCAAGGCGCGGTATTGCTGCTGGCCAGCCTCAATCATTCCCTTGCGCCACCGCTGCCGGGCCGGCGCCTGCCGTATGCGGCGTTCAATGCGCATATCGAGCGACACGTGGCGCACCCGCTGCAAGTCGCCGATCTGGCCCGTATCGCCGAGCTGTCGGTGGCGCGCCTGCACGCGCGATTCGTCGCCGAGTGTGGGCAGACGCCGATGGACTACATCCGCAGCCGCCGTCTGCACAAGGCCCTGGGCCTGCTGCGCGAGACGCCACTGGCGATCGGCGAGATTGCCGCACGCGTCGGCTATGCGTCGCAAAGTGCATTCGCGGCGGCGATGCTGCGTGAATTTGGCGCTTCCCCCACCGCCTTGCGCGTGGGCGAGAGTCCTGCGCTATAAATCGCGAGCCCCACGACAGACACCCTCGCCCGCAACCCTCTAGACTGCGAACCTGTCACTCCCGTTGGTTTCAAGGATCGCAATGACTCCCCGCTCAGCCCTCGGCGCCCTGCATATCGGCGCATTGATGTTTGGCCTCACCGGCGTATTCGGCAAACTGGCGGCCGCATCACCCGCCATCATCGTGTTCGGCCGTGCCGCGTTTGCGGTGCTGGCGTTGGCAGTGTTTGCGCGTTTTGCCAGCAACACCACCTGGAAGCGCCTGGCGTTGCGCGACTGGCGCCGGCTGGTGATCAGCGGCGTGCTGCTGGCCGCGCATTGGGTGACATTTTTCATCGCGGTCAAGGTGGCTGGCGTGGCCGTGGCAACGCTGGGGTTCACCGCGTTCCCGGCGTTTACCGTGATCCTCGAAGGGCTGATCTTCCGCGAGCGCATTCGCGCCAATGAAGTGCTGCTGGTGGCGCTGGTCACCGTCGGCCTGGTGCTGGTGACACCGGATTTCAATCTCGCCAGCGAAGCCACCGGCGGCCTGCTCTGGGGGATCGTCTCGGGGTTGCTGTTCTCGTTGCTGTCGCTGAACAACCGCGCCAGCTCCGGGCGGATTCCGGCGGTGCAGGCGGCGCTGTGCCAGAACCTGGTAGTCGCGGCCTGCCTGCTGCCCGTGGCGGCGCCGGGGTTGGCCGAGGTTCGCGCGCTGGACTGGCTGTGGATCGGCCTGCTCGGCGTGTTCTGCACCGGCCTGGCCCATAGCCTGTTCGTCGCCAGCCTCGCGGTGATCAAGGCGCGCACCGCCTCCGTGGTATTTGCCATGGAACCGGTGTACGGCATCACCGTGGCCTGGCTGCTGTTCGCCGAAACCCCGACACTGCGCATGCTGATGGGCGGCGCGCTGATCATCGTCGCCATCGTGCTGTCCGGGTTGATGGGCAGCGCCAGCCAGGCCAAACAGCCCGCAGCGAGTGCCTGATCTATACTCTGGTCATCCGCAACAGTTTGTCGTCGTTCAACGGATAAAGACTCCTCGACGACAGCCCTGATGCTTGAAGTTGCTGCAAGCGAGAGGTCACTCGATTAACGCTATGCAGGGGTTTCATCATGGAAATGTTCATCAGCTTGCTGGTGCAGATCATCAGCGGCGCCATCGGCGGCAACATCGCCGGCATGACCAAAGAGGGCCTGGGCACCGGGCTCAATACACTGATCGGCGGCGTGGGCGGACTGGTACTGGGCCAGATAGTCGCGGCACTGACCGGTACCAGCAGCGGCGAAGCGCTGGATGTCGCGGCAGTCGGCGGCAATATCCTCGGTGGCGGTATCGGCGGCCTGGTGCTGACCTGGGTCGTAGGCTTCATCAAAAGCAAAATGGCCGCCAAATAGCTGCCGGCACCAGTCACCGTCCTGCCGTGGCGGTGACTGTCAGGGCTTGCGCTCGTTGTGCCCGAGGTCGCGCAGTGGGTCGATCTGGTCGCGCACGCGCTGCTTGAGCACCTTGGCCTCGGGGAAGCCCCCGTCCGCCTTGCGCTCCCAGATCTGCACGCCCTCGCAGGTGATGCGAAACGCCCCGCCCGTGGCCGGTTCCAGCGACACTTTGCCCAAGTCATCGGCGAACGTACTCAACAGTTCCTGCGCCAGCCATGCGGCGCGCAGCAGCCACTGGCACTGGGTGCAATAGGTGATGACGATCTCGGGTTTATCAGCGGACATAATTTGAGAGGCTCCTGACGTAACGGGCTCGGCGGATCGGGTGGCTATAATACCGGCCTTTATCGCCCAGCCTCGAGATTCATGATGCGCCGCCTGTTGTCCTGCCTGTTCCTGTGCCTGCTCCCTCTTCTCGCCGACGCCCTCGAAACGCCACGCCCGAAAATCGGCCTGGTGCTGTCCGGCGGCGCCGCCCGTGGCCTCGCCCACATCGGCGTGCTCAAGGCACTGGAAGAACAGGGCATCCATATCGATGCGATTGCCGGCACCAGCATGGGTGCCGTCATCGGCGGCCTGTATGCATCGGGCTACAAGATCGACGAGCTGGAAAAGCTCGCGCTCGGCATCGACTGGCAGCAGGCCCTGTCCGACGCGCCACCGCGTGAAGACGTGCCGTTCCGGCGCAAGCAGGATGACCGCGATTTCCTGGTCAAGCAGAAACTGAGCTTTCGCGATGACGGCAGCCTCGGCCTGCCCCTCGGGGTGATCCAGGGCCAGAACCTGGCGCTGCTGCTGGAAAGCATGTTCGCCCACAGCAGCAATACGCGGAATTTCGACAAGCTGCCGATCCCCTTTCGCGCCGTGGCCACCGACATCACCACCGGTGAAAAGGTGGTATTCAGCAAAGGCCATCTGCCCCAGGTGATCCGCGCCAGCATGTCGATCCCGGCGGTGTTCGCCCCGGTGGAACTGGACGGCCGACTGCTGGTGGACGGCGGCATGACTGACAACATCCCGCTGGATGTGGCGCGGGAGATGGGCGTCGACATCACTATCGTCGTGGACATCGGCACCCCGCTGCGCTCGCGCAAGCAACTGGCCACGGTGGTGGACGTGCTCAACCAGTCCATCACCCTGATGACCCGACGCAACTCCGAAGAACAACTCAAGGCCCTGCACCCCAAGGATGTGCTGATCCAGCCGCCGCTGGCCGCCTATGGCGTGACCGACTTTGGCCGGGCCAAGGACATGATCGACGCCGGCTACCGCGCCACCCGTGCCCTCGATGTGCGCCTGGCGCACCTGCGCCCGGCCGAGCCGATCGACCCGCAGCTGGTGGCCGCGCGCACGCCGGGTGAGCGCACCCCGGTCATCACCGCGATCAACGTGGAGAACGACTCGAAAGTCAGCGACGACGTGATCCGCTACTACATCCGCCAACCGCTGGGCGAGCCGCTGAACCTGGGTCGCCTGCAAACGGACATGGGCACCCTGTACGGCCTGGATTACTTCGAGCAGGTGCAATACCGCGTGGTCAAGAAAGGCCAGGACAACACCCTGGTGATCAGCGCACGCGGCAAGCGCAGCGGCACCGACTACCTGCGCCTGGGCCTGAACCTGTCGGACGACATGCGCGGCGACAGCGCCTTCAACCTCGGCGCCAGCTACCGCATGAATGGCATCAACCGCCTCGGCGCCGAATGGCTGACGCGCGTGCAGATCGGTGATCGCCAGGAGCTGTACAGCGAGTTCTACCAGCCGATGGACACCGGCTCTCGCTACTTCGTCGCCCCCTACCTGAGTGCCCAGGCACAGAACGTCGAACTGATCCTGGACAACGACCCGATCTCCGAATACCGCCTGGAACGCTACGGCTTCGGCCTGAACGTGGGGCGCCAGATCGGCAACAGCGGCGAGATCCGCTTCGGCGTCGGCGAAGCCTGGGGCAAGGCCGATGTGCGCATCGGCGATCGCAGCTTGCCCAGCGTGAGCTTCAGCGAAGGCTTCTATGAACTGAAGTACTCCTTCGATTCCCTGGACAACGTGTACTTCCCGCATACCGGCGAAGACATCGGCCTGGCCTACCGCGAATTCGAACCGGGGCTGGGCTCGGACCAGCGCTATCGCCAATGGGAATTCAAGCTGGACAAGGCCATGAGCCACGGCCCGGACACGCTGGTGCTGGGCGGTCGCTATGGGCGCACCCTGGATGATTCGGACGTGGTGATTTCCAGCTTCCTGCTCGGCGGTGCACGGCAGCTATCGGGCTTTCGCCAGGATGCGATCTCGGGGCAGAACATCAGCCTGATGCGTGCCGTGTACTACCGCAGGCTGACGCCACGCTCGTACCTGCCGCTGGATTTCCCGCTGTACCTGGGCGCGTCGCTGGAACGCGGCCGGGCGTGGAACAACGACAATGAGTTCGACAGTGGCTATATCAACGCGGCGAGTATTTTCCTCGGCTTTGACACACCGTTGGGGCCGCTGAATTTCAGCTACGGGTTCAACGATGACAATCAGAAAGCGGTGTACCTGAACCTGGGGCAGACGTTCTGACACGCGCTTCACAGGCGCCCGGCTTGCCGGCGATGGCAGCGGTATTCGCCGCATGGCTCCAGGGCCTCATCGCCGGCAAGCCGACTCCTACGGGGGCGGTCGTTTCTGGAGGTCAGGACTTTTCCAGGTTTGCCAGGATGTGCCCATGCACACGCATGCACACGCTCAAGTCAGCTTCGTCCACACCCACAAACAACTCATGGCGCAGGGCGGTGGCGATGGTTTCGATCTGTTCGATCAGGGGGCGGGCGGTGTCACACAGCAGAATGCGTTTGGCACGACGATCTTCCACGACGGCTTGCCGTTGCACCAAACCCTGGCCTTCCAGGCTGTCGAGCAAGCGTGCGAGTGTCGGCCCTTCGACGCCGACGCTTTGCGCCAGCTCGCGTTGCGTCGGCGCGTCCTGGAAACGGGCCAGGTGCAGCAGCACCAGCCAGCGCGCCTGGGACAGGCCCAGCCCCGCCAGACGGCGGTCCAACTCGGCGCGCCAACCTCGGGACATTTGCGCCAGTTGCATGCCAAAACGGTGTTGATCGGTTAACGGCATAAAAAACTCATGGTTTAGACTGAAAATAAAGTGTGGCTAATTATTAGTCAGCTAAGCATGAGCCATGCCAGTAGGCAAGAGTTGCTATGTACTGATTCGTTACATTGTCATAATCAACGCACTAAATTTCGAATTCAGACTGCAAAGCAGCGCGTACGCAGTACAAAACGCCCTCCGGAACACGCCCGGTAAACAGCGGCGCGATCTCGGCAACCGGTGGCAATTCGCCTTCTCCGTCGAGGAAGGCATCCTGGATTTCACCGAGCAGATCCTCCGGTAAATCCAGCGCCTGCTCCAGCGACAACTGTTGCTTGCCGATGGACTCGGCCAGCAAGGTGTACACATTTTTTTCCGAGCATTGCAGCTGGCCGGCGATCTGGATCGGAGTCATCCCGGCGCGCGCCAGGCTGATCAGTTCGTGGCGAATATCGGCAACTTCCTTGGGGGCTTCGGCCTGGCCGCCGAGCACTTCGAGGAAGGCCTGGCCGTAACGCTCCAGCTTGCGCGCGCCGACACCGCTGACCCGCGCCATTTCGGCCATCGTGGTCGGCTGCTCGCGCAGCATTTCCAGCAGGGTCGAGTCGGGGAAAATAACGTACGGCGGCACACTGTGTTCCTGTGCCAGTTTGCGCCGCAGGGTGCGCAAGGCTTCCCACTGCTCGCGCTCTTCGCCGCGCACCAGTTGGCTGGCCTGGCTGGTACTGCTCTTGGCGGTGGTCTGCGGCTTGAGGTCGCGTCGCAGCTCCAGGCTCACTTCGCCCTTGAGCAATGGCCGGCAACTGTCGTTGAGGCGCAGCCCGCCATAGCCTTCCAGGTCGATATCCACCAGGCCGCGCGCGACCATCTGCCGGAACAGCGAGCGCCACTCGCCCTCGGCGCGGGCCTTGCCGACGCCGTAGACCGACAGTTTCTCGTGGCCGAAGCTGCGCACCTTTTCGTTGTCCTTGCCCAGCAGCACATCCACCAGGTGACCGACGCCGTAGCGCTGGCCGGTGCGGTAGATCGCCGACAATGCCTGGCGCGCAGGCTCGGTGGCGTCCCAGGTCTGCACGCCGTCGACGCAGTTGTCGCAGTGGCCGCACGGTTCGGGCATATCCTCGTCGAAATACGCCAGCAGCGTCTGGCGACGGCAGCGGGTTTCTTCACACAGCGAGAGCATGGCGTCGAGCTTGTGCTGCTCCAGGCGCTTGTGGCGCTCATCGCCTTCGGAGTTCTGCAGCATCTGCTTGAGCATCACCACATCTTGCAGGCCATAGACCATCCAGGCATCAGCCGGCAGGCCATCACGGCCGGCACGTCCGGTTTCCTGGTAATACGCCTCGAGGGACTTGGGCAGATCCATGTGCGCCACGAAGCGCACGTTGGATTTATCGATGCCCATGCCGAACGCGATGGTCGCCACCATGATCAGGCCTTCCTCGTTGAGGAAGCGCTTCTGGTGATAGGCACGCAAATCATTCGGCAAGCCGGCGTGATAGGGCAGCGCCGGGTAACCTTGTTCGCAGAGGAACGCGGCGACCTCATCGACCTTCTTGCGCGAGAGGCAGTACACGATGCCCGCATCGCTGCGCCGCTCGGAGAGGAACGCCAGCAACTGCTTGCGCGGCTGCTCCTTGGGTACGATGCGGTAGAAGATGTTCGGGCGGTCGAAGCTCGACAGGAAGCGCTCGGCATTCTGCAAATGCAGGCGCTCGACGATCTCTTCGCGGGTGCGCTTGTCGGCGGTGGCGGTCAGGGCGATGCGCGGCACGTCAGGGAACAGCTCCGCCAATTGGCCCAGCTGCAGATACTCGCGACGGAAATCATGCCCCCATTGCGACACGCAGTGGGCTTCATCGATGGCAAACAGCGCGATTTCCAGGCTCTGCAAAAACGCCAGCATGCGCGGCTGCACCAGGCGCTCGGGGGCCAGGTAGAGCATCTTGACCTCACCGCGCTTGATGCGGGCGGCCAGGTCGCGCTGCTGCTCGGCGCTGAGGGTGGAGTTCAGGGAGGCGGCGGCGACGCCGAGTTCTTCGAGGGTCGCCACCTGGTCGTCCATCAACGCGATCAGCGGCGACACCACCACGGCCAGGCCGTTGCGCAACAGCGCCGGTACCTGGAAGCACAACGATTTGCCGCCGCCGGTAGGCATCAGGACCAGCGCGTCACCGCCACTGGCCACGCGCTCAATGATCGCACCCTGGCGGCCACGAAAACTGTCGTAGCCGAAGATGTCCTTGAGGACGCGTTGAGCCTGCTCGAGCATGTAAAACTCCAAATAGTGCCGAAATCCCTCTGTACAGGCTGGCCGAAAAAATACGTTTTCACGGAGAATAATCCGTAAGCGAAGTTTTCGCGGACGGGCGCCTAACCTGCAGGGGCATCACAAAACGCGGCAGTATACCCGAGCGACACTCGGCAAAGGGCGCGACTGACGAATAGACGCCCGTCTCTAAAACCCGGCAAATATGCCTTGCAGCTGGCCTGGGCGCTCAAGAAAGCCTAGAATTCAGCATCGTTTATTCCCAAGGTAGCCCTTCAATGTCCTTCGCTGAGCAACTAACCCGCCTGCAAGCCTTCCTCGACGCCGATGAGCTGCATGACGAGGCGCTGGACTACGTGGCCGCCCACGGCTACCTGACCGCCCTGTCCATCTGCTCCGAGGCCGTGCCGGACCGTGAGTGGATCGACGCCTTGTTCGCCGAAGAGCCGCACTACACCGACGCGGCCCAGCGCGAAGAAATCGAATCGACCCTGCTCGCCCTCAAGGCCCATATCGGTCGCCAGCTGGCCTCCGACGAGGAATTCGAGTTGCCGTGCGACCTGGACCTGGGCGAAGAGCCGGATGACTCCGACCTGCGCGGCTGGTGCATCGGTTTCATGGAAGGTGTGTTCCTGCGCGAAGCCGCCTGGTTCGAAACCGCCGAGGAAGAAGTCAGCGAAATGCTGCTGCCTATCAT
>Ga0153921_1001472_pt1 | contig 10539 bp, 8 predicted proteins | sample TSNJ005MetaG_FD_104691 | JGI IMG/M metagenome (GOLD analysis project Ga0153921, IMG submission 104691) | Attine ant fungus gardens microbial communities from New Jersey, USA - TSNJ005 MetaG | ecosystem: Host-associated > Fungi > Mycelium > Unclassified | place: USA: New Jersey, Brendon T. Byrne... | reverse complement strand
TGGGAAGGAGGTTATTGCTAATTTATGTGGAATTATGAGAAAAGACTTCAATATCCGGTAAATATAACAACCCCTAATGCAAAAGTAGCACAATATATTATGAGCCAGTATGGCGGACCCGACGGAGAAATCGGAGCTTCCATGCGTTATCTTTCACAACGTTTTACCATGAGCAACCGCAAAGCCATGGGTGTACTCAATGATGTGGGTACAGAAGAATTAGCCCATCTTGAATTAGTTTCAACCATTGTCCACCAACTTACCCGCAATCTTTCTATGGAAGAAATTGAGAAATCCGGTTTTGGTCCCTATTATATCGACCATACTGTAGGGATCTGGCCTCAGGCTGCCGGCGGGGTGCCTTTCAATGCATGTCAATTTCAATCGAAAGGGGATCCTATTACTGATTTATTCGAGGATCTGGCTGCCGAACAAAAGGCAAGATCTACGTATGATAACATATTACGTGTTGTGAAAAATATGCCTGAAGTGGCTGACCCGATACGTTTCCTGAGAGCTCGCGAAGTTGTACATTTTCAAAGATTTGGCGAGGCATTAAGATGTGTTCAGGAAGAGTTGGATTCTAAGAATTTTTATGCCTTTAATCCGTCATTTGATATGCCTGCAAAATGCGATTAATAACCGGTATCTCGGAATTAAGTCTATTTTAATCTAAAAATAAACAAAAGGACGGTGCAACAGAATATTGTTGCACCGATATGCCGATATCATGGGCTGCCGAATTCTTGTCCCCCGCAGCGTTCAGATGCCGGCGTTTGAGGATTTTACAGCTTTTTCGATAATGTTTAAATTATTTTTTAATCTTTGATCATTCGGAGTAAGCTTAACAGCCTGCCTTGCGTGTTCAAGAGCTCTTTCCGGCATATTCATACTGTATGCAGAAATGGCACACAGATCATCCGGCGTATGATCCCAGGCGTAGCCCATATTGACATAGGTCGGAGATTTTTCTTTAATTTTCAAAGCTTCCCCGGCTAAAAAAAACGTCATCGGCCAGTCGCCGAGTATATAGCACATTTGGGAAAATTCTATAAATGGGTCACGCATGTGGGGGGCTTCTGCAATAGCCTTATAGTACCAGCTGTAAGCCTCTTTTTTCAGTCCCAGTTTCATCCAGGATCTGGCAATCCAACGCATGGCTGCACATCTTTCTTCATTCCATACGGCCGTTGGTAATGAAAGGTAATTCGTTAATGCACCGATACAATTTTGCCACTGGCTTTTGTACATGTATTCTCTGCCCAGGTAATACTGCATCCGTTCGTCCATAGGTGCCTCTTTCACTGCCAGTTCCAAAAGCGGTAAATAAGAGCCCCGGGTTTTTGAAGAATCCGGATAATGATTCAATATCATCCCCTTGATATATATGGTTTCCAGCCGTAAATCACCTTCATATTGAATATATTCATGCACCGGACACTTCCAGCGAAAACCAGACCGTTCATGCACTTTAAAATAATTGAACTGGACATCAGGTGTGCCATCCGCTTTCAGACTCCAATTGTACAAATATCTGCCTGTTCTGGCTACCGGTTCCTGCACCTGCGCTTTATGGTTACTCCATGCTGTTTCCAGCTTTTCCCTCCAGCCCGGCTCAAAGATCTCATCAAGGTCAGTACACACACAGATATTAACATCAGCAGGTACATGATCAAGCGAAGCATTCCGGGCCACGTCAAACCGCCATGGTATGATTTGGTCAATATAAACTATTGCGCCCCTTTCTTTGAGTTTTTCTACCGTGCCATCCTCGGAACCTGTATCCGTTACCACGACAAGGTCCGCCTCACTCATAGAATCCATCCATCTGTCTGCAAAAGCTTCCTCATTTTTACATATGGCATAGACACAAATTTTAAAATTGTTCATGGACTCACTCCCCTTTACCTGTCTGTTCGCTTATTTTTTCTATAATCAGTTTGAGATTTGTTTTCATCGGTTCATCATCATGCTTTATTTCCAACGCATTCACAGCGTATTTCCCGGCTTCTTCATACAAACCGAGACGATAAGCGCTGACAGCTCCCAGATCATAAAGCAAATGACCCCAGCTTTCCGGTTCCATGAGATAACTTCCGGAATTTTGAGTAATGGCCAATCCATTTTTCACCATTGCATATGTCAGCGGCCAGTCTGCCTCAGCATATCCAAGCTCTGCCAGATTAAGATATGGTTCCCGTACATCAGAGCATTCTGCTATGGCTCTGAAAAACCAGGTTCTTGCTTCTTTCCTGTTTCCTTTTGCTTCGTAGGAATTTCCAATAAAACGCATGGATGCGCTGCGCTCCTCTGACCATTTTGCCGAAGGAAGGTTTAGATGTTTTTTCAGGGTTTCGATACACAAATCAAACTTCCTGTTATACATATATTCCCTGCCCAGCCAAAACATTGTCCTGTCATCCTGAGGATTCTCCCTGGCAGACAGTTCTAACAACGGCAAATATTGACTTCTTGGTTTTGACAAGTCCGGATAATGGTTGAGAACAAGCTTATCAATCAATACTGTTTTATCCTCATCCGTCCCACTGTATTCTAAAACTTCATGAACCGGATGTACCCATCGAAAGCCGTGCCGCCGATGTATCTTTTCCATCGGGAATTGTATATCGGGTGTTCCGTCAGGATGATAGCTCCATGTAAATAAATATCTTGCACGCGTACAGGAGGAATCCCATGCATTTTCCAGCTTTTGACGCCATCCCGGTTCGAATACTTCATCCAGATCGTTCGATATACAGATATCAACGTCTTCCGGAATATGATCCATTGCAATATTACGTGCCTTGTCAAACCTCCATGGATTAATTGTATCCTGATATACAATTGCTCCGGCAGCCTGAAGCTTTTCAACTGTCCCATCTTCGGAACCGGTATCTGTCACTACAACCATATCGGCTTCTTTGACTGCATTCATCCAACGCTCTGCAAACTGTTCCTCATTTTTACTGATCGCATACACACATACTTTGTATTTATTTGCCACTGTATCTGCCCCTTTTCTTTTTTAGAACACGATATACTGTACTATTCTTCATCGTGCTATAATAGTATATGAGCAAAGCATAAAAAGGAGAATATTCTTGTCGAATATTCTCCTGAAATACATTCACCTGTTCACCCTCTATGTTTATAATAAAATACTGCCAACTGCGTTCTGTCCCGAAGCTCCAGTTTATCCAAAACTACACTGAGATAATTCCGAACCGTCCCTTCACTTAAATGCAGCGCATCTGCAATCTCTTTATTACTCAATCCCTTTGCCACCAGTTCAATGACTTCCTGCTCCCTCCCATTAATGTTGTACTCCCGCCAGTGAAATTCCTCCTTTTCACTCATCAGGATTGGAAGCTTGCTGGCAATTTCATTGCCGAATACACTCTGTCCGGACATGACGGCCTTCAAAGCAGAAGCTATCGTTTCAATATTCTGCTTAATCAAATATCCCTTTGCACCTATCTGAAGCGCTCTGACAACATATTCACTGTCCGAAAAGGTCGTAAGATATAATATTTTTGCTTCCGGATTATTTCGTAAAATCACTTCTCCTGCCTCAAGTCCGCTTACTTTATTCATCTGTATATCCATCAGCAGTATATCAGGTCTGATTTTTTCCCATAGCGTGACCGCCTCTTCTCCGCTGTTTCCCATGGCAGCCACTTCTATTTCCGGGTCTGCCTGCAATATGGTCTTTAGTGAGTCACACACAAATCTGTCATCATCAATAATAATAATTCTCATATATCGGTTACCTTTCCTTCGGAATTGAAATAAAAAGTTTGAATCCTTTGATCCGCTCTGCCCTGAATACCCCGCCAAACGATGCTACCCGGTCTTTCATACTCTGCAGCCCTATGCCATTTGGATCTGCTTGCGCTTTCAGGGTTCCGTTATCTTCCACTATGAGCTGATACAATGCCGGATGCTCCAGCACGATGATGACAGCCCAGGTTGCGTTGGAGTGCTTCGCAATATTAGACAATGCCTCCCGGACAATCGCAATAAAAGAGTATTTCAATGGTTTTGGGAGTTCACCTGCATTGTAATTCAATTTCACCGTACAAAAATGAAATTCTTCAATAAGGGAACGAATCTGCAGCTTTAGGTCGATGGACTCCTCATGCAGATCATGCACGCTGCTGCGGATACTGTCCATGGCCTCGGAAAGGGTATTTCCCACGGAATCAAATGCTTCCACAAACTCCTGATTTTGCCCATACATCACCTGGCAGGCTTTTACCTGCAGGATCGAGCGTGTCAACAGATGCCCTACATTGTCATGGATTTCACGTGCTATCCGATTTCTTTCTCCAAGCGTTGCCAGACGCACTTCATAGTCCTGCTTCTCCATCAGCTCTTGATTCTTCCGTTCCAAATACATTGCCTTTTCTTTCGCCGTATCCTGCAGTGCGTGTAACTGTTGTTTCATATCTTCAAATGCAGTGGTTCTCATCCGCATAAACACGGCCAAAAGCGAAAACAAAGTGACTACAAGCAGGTAAAACAGCTCCATTTCATTCAGATATATAAGTATGGGAAAAATCCAGGCAAAACGCAGAAACCTGAATTCCTGCCCTTTCAAATCATAGGCTATGACCGGAAGCAGTGTGATAAACTCTCCCCGCCACAGGCAGAGCAGCAGATATCCTGCACATAAAAAGACAGATATTCTATTTTGAAAATAACTGTTTAAGGATGTGACCGCTACTGCTGTTAATAATGCAGCTATTGACAGGGGCTGTATCTTATGCATTGGTATTAATAATAAGCACAGTCCCAGCAGCATCAGTTTATCAATCAAATTACGCATATATTCTACCTCTTCTTATTTTATAAGCATAACAGATTCTGAATTTCAACGCAATAAATTTGAATATTTAATGACATTTGTCATATGAATCTATGACATTGTTCACTACTCTTTCTCATCATCTCATTGTAAAATAAGTTACATAATTGAATATTTGCATGACTAAACTGAAACTAAAATTCAACGGAAAGGTGTACAAATCTATGATTCAAGTTAAAAATCTGGTAAAACGGTACGGTGACCTGATGGCGCTGGACCACTTAAACTTAAATATTCAAGACGGAGAAATTTTTGGTCTGTTAGGACCTAACGGTTCCGGTAAGACAACGGCAATAAACTGTATGCTCTCACTTCTTAAATATGACAAAGGAGAAATCACCCTGTTTGGAAAACCGATGTCACCATCTAATTACGAAAGCAAGGAAAAGATTGGTGTCGTATTGCAAAACGTGGCTGTTTTCAATGAATTGACGGTATATGAGAATATTGACTATTTCTGCGGTCTTTACGTACCTAATATAAAACAGCGAAGACCGCTTGTTGAGGAGGCAATCGAATTCACCGGGCTTACGGATTACCGTAAGTTTCTTCCCAAAAAATTGAGCGGCGGCCTGCTTCGCCGGCTGAATATCGCATGCGGCATTGCCCATAAACCTCAATTGATTTTTCTTGACGAACCGACGGTTGCGGTAGATCCTCAAAGCAGAAACAGTATATTGGAAGGTATTCGGGAATTAAACCGCCAGGGCTCTACCATTGTTTACACCTCTCACTACATGGAAGAAGTGGAACAGCTTTGCACGCGCATTATGATCATGGACAACGGAAAAGAAATCGCAACCGGCACGAAAGAAGAATTAAAATCCATGATCCGAACCGGTGATAAACTGACCGTGGATCTTTATGAACTTCCTTCTCCTCTTCTTTCGGAAATACAGTCTATCACCGGTGTGCTGCATACGGATTATTCAGACAACTGCCTGACCGCATGGTGCGCCAGCGGCGGACATCAGCTGATCGATATTCTGGATCTGCTTCGGAAAAATAATATCCGGTTTGGCCGTGCATTCCTGGAACCACCGACCCTCAATGATGTATTTCTGGAAATTACCGGAAAACAACTGCGTGATTAAAGGAGGCTGCACATATGTTTTGGAATATTTATTGGAAACGTATTCTCAGTTCGCTGAGAAGTAAAGATATGATTATCTGGACCTGGGCCTTTCCTATCATGCTGTCTACCCTCTTCTATTTCACGCTAACCAATTTGGATGAAGAATCACTGTTGAAAATCATTCCCGTCGGTATTGTGACGGATGCTGCCTTTGAACAGGATACTACGTTCCAAACGATAATAGATACTGTCTCTGAACCAGGAGAAGACCAACTATTCGATCTGCATAGGGTTGACAATGCGGAGCAGGGCGATGCATTGCTGCTCCAGGGTGAAATAGATGGATATATTCAATTCAAAAACAAAACACCGGATTTTATTACTAAGAATGATGGTCTGAATCAAACAATCATTAAGAGTTTTCTGGATAATTATCTGCAAACCAAAAGCAGTATGGAAAAGCTGATGACAGAAAATCCTTCTGCCCTGCATCAGACTGCCTCCATGTTCAACCGGGAAGCTTTTACAAAAGAAATTTCACTGACGGAAAATCCGCCTACCGATACGGTCAATTTTTTCTATGCACTGCTTGCCATGGTTTGTATGTATGGCGGCTTTCTGGGGCTGAAATCCGTATCTATGCTGCAAGCCAACCTGTCACCATTGGGCGCCCGCCGCACCATGTCCCCGGTAAAACGTTTCCGGCTGATCACCTGTGATCTGCTGGGCTGCATTACCGTACACTTTGCCTGTCTTCTGGTGATTGTTTCTTACATCGTTTTCGTACTGGGCATTTCTTTTGGTTCCAAATCCGGTCTGGTAATATTGACTTGTCTGGCTGGAAGTTTACTGGGTGTATCCTTCGGTGCGCTGGTCAGCATTTCCGCTAAACTGAAAGAAGCTGCCAAAACAGCTGTTCTTATCGTAACAACTATGATATGCTGCTTTTTATCCGGCTTGATGTTCAGCGGTATCAATTATCTCATAGCCCAAAAAGCACCGGCTCTCTCATGGCTGAATCCGGCGGCCCGAATCGTAGATGCATTTTACTGCCTGTACTATTATGACACTTATGACCGCTATTTCCTGAACATTGGTATACTTCTGCTGATGTCACTGGTGATGTTTACAATGACCGCATTCTTTTTAAGGAGGCAACGTTATGAAAGTATTTAAAGCATGTATGAATATATTAAAACGCCGTTTGGCCGCATTTTTGATTTATCTTGTTATTTTTATAGCACTTTGTGTTTTCATGACCTCTTTTTCCTCAGAGCAATACAATACAAATTTTACAGAAACAAAACCATCTTTTACGATCATCAACCGGGATACGGAGACTCCGTTGATAAATGGGCTTTTTCGTTATCTTAATGATCATGGCACAGAGGTGGAACTGGAAGACCGGCAGGATGCACTGCAAGATGCCGCCTTCTTTCATGCAAGTGACTATATCCTCATTGTCCCGGAAGGATTTTCCAAGGCATTTCCTACCGCTTCACCCCTTTCTTTGCAAACAGTTACTTCCATGGACTCTGCAAGGGGATACTATGCAGACAGCCTGGTGAATCAATATTTGAATTTGATTAAAGTCTATCAGACAGCCACTCCGGATATGGATGAACAGAAATTGGTTTCTTCTGTTTTAGATGATTTATCTTTGGAAACCAGGGTAGAAAAGAAATTGTTTGGCAATGAACAACCCGTGCCGGAAACCTATCAGAATTTCAACAGAATGCAGGCTTATATCTTTATTGTCCTTCTTATTTTCAGCATCAGTATGGTGATGATGGTATTTCGCCGCCCCGACCTGCACATACGGAATCTGTGCGCACCCTTGAAATCTTATAGCTTCACTCTTCAGCTTGCATTGTACAGCGGTGTGGTCAGTCTCCTTATCTGGCTGCTGCTCACCGTAACAGGGTTTGTTTTGTATAGAAATGAATTAAGCAGTACAAGTGCGGATGCGATCGCCCTCATACTACTTAATTCTTTCCTGTTCACACTGGTGTCTTTGTCCATTGCCATGGTTGCCAGCAGTTTCATACGCAGCTCCAGTATGCAAAATTCCGTCGGTAACTTTGTTTCACTTGGACTTAGTTTTTTAGGAGGCGTGTTTGTACCCCTTGAGATGCTGGGTGATAATATGGTTGCAATTGCAAAATTCACCCCTACTTACTGGTATATAACCGCATTAAATCAAATTTGCGAATTGACCGTATTCAATGCGGAAACACTTCGGTCAATTTGGCAGGCATTCTTCATACAGTTTGGATTTGCGGCTGCGTTGATGTGTGTTTCTTTGGTCATTAATAAATATAGGAACCAGGCAGAGTCATCCTTTGGGAGTACGGAAACGGAGATAGAAGCATAAGAATGACCTTACTTGCCCACCGTGAGCGTAAATGACTTCTTCTTGTTTCCTGCCGTGACGGTGATCGTCGTCTTACCGGCGGCCTTTGCCGTCACCTTGCCCAGTTTATCTACCGTTGCAACCTTTGCATTGCCGGATTTATACTTTGTCACGATGCCTGTCGCATTTTTGGGTTTGAGCGTCGTTTTGATTTGCAGCGTTTTGCCGATCACCAGATTCGCCGCTTTATTGGGCGAAATTTTAATGCTCTTGAGTTTCCTCGCCCTCTTGACCACGTAAACCGTGCATTTTGCTGTCTTACCGCCGTCAGCGGTTTTAACCGTAACCGTGGTTTTGCCGACCTTTTTACCTGTCACCTTGCCCGTCTTGCTGTTCACCGTTACAATAGATTTGCTTTTGCCGGACCACGTAACCACTTTGTCTGTCGCATCTTCAGGCGCTGCCACATACGGCAGCGTAACCGACTTTCCTTTTACGATATATACGCTTTTCAACGTCTTTACACTTTTCACGGGCTGCTTTACCGTAACCATACAAACTGCGGTCTTGCCGCCATCTCCGGTTCTAACGGTTATCTTCGCCGTACCCGCTTTGATGCCTTTGACTACACCGTTTGTTACCGTTGCAACTGACATATTGTCAGACGACCATGAAAGCACTTTATTCGTGGCATTTGATGGGGTAACGGTCGCTGTCAGCGTTGCGCTTGCACCCACATTCAACGTTGCTGTCGATTTATTTAACGTCACGCCTGTGACGGCTACGGTGCCCGCACTTACCGTCACCGTACAGCTTGCGGTTTTTCCGCCATCGTTCGTCGTAACCGTGATCTTTGCCGTACCCGCTTTGATTCCCTTTACCACGCCGTCTGTTACTGTTGCAACTGACGGGTCTTCGCTCGACCATGTTACCGCCTGATTTGTGGCGTTAGAAGGCAATATCATTTCCGACAGCTTTTCCTCACCTCCCACGTTCAGCGTTGTTGAGGTTTTATTTAACGTCACGCCCGTGACGGCTACGGTAACCGCATTTACCGTCACCGTACAGCTTGCGGTTTTTCCGCCATCATTCGTCGTAACCGTGATCTTTGCCGTACCCGCTTTGATTCCCTTTACCACACCGTCTGTTACTGTTGCAACTGACGGGTCTTCGCTTGACCATGATACCGTCTGATTTGTGGCGTCGGAAGGCAATATCATTTCCGACAACTCTTCCTCATCTCCCACGTTCAGCGTTGTTGAGGTTTTATTTAACGTCACGCCCGTGACAGCTACGGTAACCGCATTTACCGTCACCGTACAGCTTGCGGTTTTTCCGCCATCATTCGTCGTAACCGTGATCTTTGTCGTACCCGCTTTGATTCCTCTGACCACACCGTCTGTTACCGCTGCAACCGACGTATCCTCGCTTGACCATGTTACCGCCTGATCCGCAGCATTTTCCGGTGCAACCGTTGCGTTAAGCTCAAAGTAATCCCCGACATCAAGCGTGAAGGCCGATTCATTCAGTGACACACCCGTAACAACTATAGTTGGCACTACGGTCGCCTGAACACTCTTACCGCTGGATTCATTGCTGGCAGTAATAGTGATAATCGTGTCCGGCTCGATATTCTCCGGAATTGTCAGCGTAGCTTCTCCGTTTTTATCATTTGGATAGGACAACAAACCGTGTGTCGTTGTCCAGTCAATTCTCGAATGTGTCCACCCCTCCATGCCGGTAACGGTAAATACAATCTGTTTGGGTAACTCTGACATACGAAATTCTGACTGTTCAGGTGTGATGCTCAGCATGGCATTATTTCCCGGTAATACCGTCAGATAAAGACCCGGATCGCCATTTTGACCCGATATGCCTGCCAAAACCGGTAACAGTCCAATTTCAAATGTCCATTTACTTAAATCAAAGCCCATATCCATCCATATACCGGCATTTACAGCTTCAAGCTTACTCATATCCGCACCGTCACGACCGTCTCCCGTTTTCTCGCCGGAAAAAGCAATACCACTTGAGGTAGTCATTCCCTCAAAAGCCAGGTTTCCCAAAAGTGTGCCGGCATTCGTTCCCGCCACACGTCCAACGCTGCTTAGCGTAGCTCTGACATAGCGATTTAAGGCAATACAATTGTTCACTTCGCCGGCTGCGGTCACAGTACCTGCCACGCCCCCTATCCCGGCACTTCCTCTAATCAATGCGGTACTGTAACAGTTGGATACAACGCCG
>Ga0153921_1001470_pt1 | contig 10542 bp, 11 predicted proteins | sample TSNJ005MetaG_FD_104691 | JGI IMG/M metagenome (GOLD analysis project Ga0153921, IMG submission 104691) | Attine ant fungus gardens microbial communities from New Jersey, USA - TSNJ005 MetaG | ecosystem: Host-associated > Fungi > Mycelium > Unclassified | place: USA: New Jersey, Brendon T. Byrne... | reverse complement strand
GTACAACTTCAAGCGGGCGATCGGTGTCTTGGGAGCCAAGAAAATGATGCAACTGATGGGCTGAAGAGCCTTTTTCAGCACAGAAACAAACGCCCCGAACAAGTCGGGGCGTTTGGTCTAAGGCCTGTCAGTGTGTTTTCACACAGTCTGTACTAGGCCCCTTTTTTTATTCAAACCAAATCACTTGGTCAGCCAAGACTCAACGGTCGCGGAGCCGTGTTCAGATTTCCAATCTTTCAACGTCTTGTGATTACCACCCTTGGTTTCTACGACCTCGCCGGTATGAGGATTTTTATAAACCTTCAACTGGCGAGGCTTGCGGCTGCCTGCTTTGGACTCGACAGCTGGAGCGCGACGACCAGCTTGTGGATCTAACAGGTTGATCACGTCCTTGAGGCTATAGCCGTATTTTGCGAGCAAATCGCGCAGCTTCGTTTCGAACTCGATTTCTTTCTTGAGGCCAGCATCGCCCTTGAGGGCTTCGAGAGCCTGCAGCTGTTCGGCGAGGTGTTTTTCAAGCTGGCGGAATTCGGCAAGTTTGGACATGGAAATTCTCGATGTGAGTAATAGCTAGAGGTTACACCATAAATCACGGGGCGCACTTACAAGGAGTGGCGCCTAAGGCCTTACACCCGTCCAGCACATATTAATATCTGCTTCCAAGCGACAGTAGGTCTTGGATTGACTCCTTGGGAATGGCCGATACTACTTTCTTATAGATGAGTATCCGCCTCCTCAGCCGGATAAAACTCTCCCTCCTTCCCCACCCTTTTTAGATGTTCGCGCACGATCAACTCAACGCTGGCAACTGCGGCTTGATCTTCAGGGTTGACCAGTTGCAAGCACAAGCGTCGGACATTCTGATCGTGGGTGCCCTCGCTCATCATCTCGTGGGTGAAGACTTGTTCGCCACGCCAAAGGCATAGCTGGGTATGAGTCTCGCCGAGCCATATCTCATTGATTGGTCTTAGGTCGGTGGTAGCCAGTTGATCGACGGTGATGGTCTTATCCATTGATTTGTACCTTACCCATAAGCAGTAACAGGTAGACTTCCGGGCACAGGGGGTCGTTCCAATTGCCGGCAGGTGACCCGGCTAGATGGTGGTGAAACACCTCCTGGATTGAGGTCGGACAATCAACGATTGAAGCCGGCAAGTACGAATAGACGACGGGAATTCCATGACTAATCCGACTGGTTTTACATGCAGATGGCCGCGCATGGAAAAGCCTTACTTCCCTCCTCATGCCAATACTTCTGTTCGCTGGCGTGCAGTTGCCGATACGCCGACTCTCAGACTGCGGCTGAAGTCAGTCATCCACGTCTTCGACCAGTGAGAGGGGCTGAATCAGATGCGGGCCTTGATTACGAACGTTACCCACATCCTTGCGAACCTTGTACCAATGAAAATCGGTAACTGGTCGGCAATGTTCCATCGCGATTTCTGTCGCTCGTTCAACTGAAGTCTCAGGATCAATCCATTCGCGGGCGTGCTCAGGTGCCAGAACCAGAGGTTTGCGGTCATGGATATCGACCATACCTTGGTCACTCGCAGCGGTGATGATGACGAAACCGTCGCGATCATCTGGTTCCAAACCTTCGTGCACCTCAGCCAAACCGGCAAAGAACATCGGAATCTGCTCTTTCAGTGTTATGAAATAGGGCTGTTTTTTCTTTGGATCATCTTCGTCCTTGACCCACTCGAACCACCCGTTCGCCGGCGCGATTACGCGACCATTTGGCCAGAGCTGATTGAAAAATTTCCCAGTCATGACGGTCTCGACTCTCGCGTTTATCGGGTCAGGGCGTTTTCCCTTCGCCCAGAACGGCGCCCATCCCCATTTAACCTTATCGACACTCAAGCCCTCTCCTACTGGCCGGAAGATTTCCACTCGCGTGGACGGCGCAACGTTGTACCGCTCGACAGGCCAAAGGTCATAGCCATTGATCACCAGCTGATTTGGCGCAAGCTCCTTCAGGTAGTGATCCATCGATTCGTAGATCGAGTAGCGTCCGCACATGGTGTCACCCGTCGAATTGTCGTACCTATGAGATTGACCGCAAGCGAACCAAATCGTTAACTGTATGCATATACAGTCAACTTCCTAAGGCTTGCATCATGAGCATCACCATCCTCGGCCCTCTAGCGTCTGGCGGTAGGAAGCTGCCTCTCTATTCATCCAGGGTGCCGGCAGGCTTCCCCTCCCCTGCGGCTGATCACATCGAAAAACACATTTCCCTAGATGAGCTGTTCGATATCCGCGCGCCGCACGTCTACCTGGTGAGAATTGATGGAGACAGCATGCAGGGCGCCGGAATTTATTCAGGGGATTTGGTCGTCGTTGATCGGAGCATCGATGCGGTCAGCGGCGACATAGTCATCGCAGCGCTGAACTCGGAGCCATTCTGCAAGCGCCTGCTTCTGCGTGAGAACGCCGTGATGCTTGTATCGGAGAACCCAAGATATCCGGCAAGGCATGTGATGGAAGGCGATGATCTGGTGATCTGGGGTGTGGTGAAATACAGCGTGCGCGATCATGACAATACGTGAGCCCGTCTTTGCCCTGATTGACTGCAACAGCTTCTACGCGAGCTGCGAGCGAGTGTTCAGACCCGACTTGGCAAAGACGCCCATTGTGGTTTTGTCCAACAACGACGGCTGTGTGATTGCGCGCAGCTACGACGCCAAGCCTTTCGTGAAAATGGGCCAGCCGTACTTCCAGATCAAAGACCATCTACGCCGGCATGGGGTTGTGGCATTCAGCAGTAATTACGCTTTATACGGCGACATGAGCGAACGTGTCATGACGATCATTGAATCGTTGGTGCCAGCGCTAGAGGTCTACAGCATCGATGAGGCGTTCGCCGATCTCACTGGTCTCCCTGGAGATCTTTCTGCGTTTGGTCGGCAAATGCGCTCTACCCTTCTCAAACGTACGGGCATCCCTGTCGGGGTGGGTATTGCACGCACTAAGACACTGGCCAAACTTGCCAACCACACCGCCAAACGTCTGCTGGACATTACCGGCGGCGTGGTCGATCTCTGCGATCCGTTCAAACGTGACTGGACACTGCGCAATACCGATGTCGGCGAAGTCTGGGGCATTGGCAAACGCATGAAGACTCACCTCGAAGTCATGGGCATCAAGACCGCAATGGACTTGGCAAAAGCCGATCCGTGGTTGCTCCGCCAGAAATTCAGTGTGGTGATCGAGAAGACTGCTCGCGAGCTGGCCGGCACCTCATGTCTGGAATTGGGCGAGGCTGACCCACCCAAACAAGAGATTTGCTGTAGCAGAATGTTCGGCACCCGGCTCGCGCAGATCGAACCGATCAAGGAGGCCGTCGCCACCTACACCCAACGCGCGGCGGAAAAACTCAGAGCGCAAAACTCACTGTGCAAGAAGATCCGCGTGAGTATCAGGACAGGGATGTTCAATCCCGAAGAAGCGAAGTACGCGAACGGCGCACTCGTCGAACTACCCTACCCGACAAACGACGTTCGACTCATGACCAAGGCTGCGACCGAAGCCGTCAATCGTCTGTATCGACCGGGCTTCAAGTACAGCAAAGCGGAGGTTCTGTTGATGGATCTCCGACAACCTGGCGAGTTCACCGACGATTTATTCGCACATTCACAGCCCGTGATGGCCAACAAGGTGATGAGCGTTCTGGATGAAATCAATGGCCGTTGGGGAAAGGGAGTCGTCCGGTTGGCTAGCGTGCCTGCAGCGCCTAGATGGGCGATGCGTCGAGATTTGATGAGCCAAAGTTACACGACCAAGCTAGATCAACTGTGGACGGTGAAGGCCAGGTAGCAGGCCAGCCCTCTCCATAAGCAGGATATCTTGACCGGCTGCTAATGGCTGCGGATTCAACCGGTCAATCAAGGACGGTTTCCGGTCAAATCTTCGCACAAGGCGGTCTGTTCCCCAGCTTGATGAGCGGCAAATTCCTCAGTTCCAAACCTCTGTAGCTCCATGCCGAGATTACTCAGTCTCTCCAAGCGGGCGCTTTCGCCCAACACATAAGGCTCCTGGTCTTTGCGCGGAAGAAACCCCTGATGCATTCGTACCTCAAAAATTGTCCGTGAAACCCCGTTAATACTTTCTACAAAGGATGTCGAAACCGGTGAGCGCTGAACGTTTGCCTGATGTACCACGGCCCCCGCTTCCGCTCCTCGAATCCTGAGCAATGCCCATTCTTTTCCAGGTGACCCAGACATGACCAGTTCAACGGTGACGCCTCCATTCCCTTCATAACCTCGTACGATTGGACTTTCCAGGCACGAGGCGGCATAACAATTATTGCCCGCCCCAAGCCCTGCGACTTGAGCGCTGAACACCAATGGCGAAATGAGCGCTTTCAAAAACGACATGCTGCTATCTCAATGAATAAGGCAGCGCAGCATAAAAACCTCCAGGCTGTTGACCTATAGCACTGCTCATCCATAAGCTGTGCATATGACGTACAGCTCAGACGATATTTTACCTCCCTTCGAAGCCCTGCAAGCTGCCCTTGCCGCCGCGAGCACAGGTTCCTTCACTGCTGCAGCAGCGGAACTGGAAGTTACACATGCGACCATCAGCCGACGTGTGGAAATGGCTGAAAAATGGTTTCAATGCCCCCTGTTCGACCGCCATGCGCGCGGTGTCGCCGTGACGGCCACCGGGCAAATAGCGCTGGCCAAAGTCGCTCATGCCTTTGACCAACTCAAACAATCGCGACAGCCCCGGCCCGTCGGCCATACTTTGCCCATCGTCAGATTGGCCACTACGCCGTCCTTCGCGCGTTTCTGGTTGATCCCGCGCCTGACCGAACTCGAAGGTACGACTCAGGATTTACGTCTAGAGCTGCTCACCTCTGCTTTGAATGCCAGCCTTTCCTCAGGGGAGGTCGATCTGGCCATCAGATACGGGCGCGGACAATGGAATGACGGAGATGAGGAGCCACTATTCGAGGAGTCGCTTTGCCCCGTGGTGTCACCCGAAGTTCTCGCCATGAACGAACAAACGTTGTCTTTAATACAGGATGCTGCGCTGCTACACACCGGCGACACGACACTGTGGCGAGCGTGGATGAGCCATCATGGCAAACGCCTGACTTCGAAGCCCATCGACAGGGTGATGGGAGACTACGCCCAGGCAATCGAAGCCGCTCGTTCAGGATTGGGCATCGCACTTTGGAATCCGGCGATTCACTCTCTTGATGTATTCAACGGACAATTGGTCGCGTTGAATGAATTGAGCTGCCCAAGCCCGCTGAGATTCTTCCTGCTGTCGAAGCCTGGCCCGGCTCATACACCGCCAATGAGGGTTCGGTCGAGGCTGCTCCGGTTATTGAGTAAAGGCTTCCCCTTTTAAAACCAAGGGACGCAGACGTCCCTTTCGTACTTATTCAGGTTCTCCAATGAAGGGCAGCAATGGGTCGGCTCAAGCCCTTCACGACAGGCAGAAACCGGCCAGAAGCAGACGCTCAGCGATGGGGGCTAAACGATGTCTCTACACCCATCAGGAGCTTGAGAAAGCTTTCAGCCTCTGAACGGTTCTGGAACATTAACGTGAAGGTGCCCAGCGTAAGCAAGCAACAAGGGGGAGATTCGATTTCTTCGAAAACGATTTTCACAGACGTCCTCCAGTCAAATCTTAATTACGTAGTTACAGGAAGTAGCGGTTTGACCTGCCTTCCATTCTGAAACACCCGATCCTTACCATCATGCTTCGCTTTATACATATTGCCGTCGGCGCATTTGAGCACTGCTGACATGTCCGATGTCGCTCGAAACTGCGCGACGCCCGCGCTGCAAGTGAACTGATGCGGAGGCAATACACTGCAACGGATGTTGGCCAGCAGGCGCAATGCGTATTCATTAGCCACCGCATCATCTTCGCCGAACAACAAGACACCGAATTCCTCACCTCCAATCCGCCCGACACTGTGGCTGCCAGGGGTGGATTTCAGGCACGCGGCCATGGCACACAAAATCTTGTCACCGACGTCGTGACCGTACTGATCGTTTTTTAATTTAAAGCCGTCAATATCCAACATTATAAAGTAGCCGCTGCGACCTTCTGCCAATGCATTTTGGAAGATCCCCATAAAGGCCCGTCGGTTAAGTAAGGAAGTGAGAAAGTCTGTCTCCGCCAATGTCCTGAATTCACTTTCGACCAACAAAACTGACCGCATGTTTCTTAAATAGGTAAAACTGAGAGTAAAACCGATGGACATGGAAGCAACGCAAAAAATCACCAGATAAACTTCCAGTTCCCGGTAAAAGCCAACGTCCAAAGTGGGCCACATCAGTATCCAGACCAGCAATGTAGACAGAAGATAGTCCTGAACCGTGACGAATAAGATCGCACTGCTTACCACGATGATCACAGCTAGGGGCAGCGTAAAGACGCGCAGCTGCACATTAATGTCAATCACATGCGCAAAGCCGAGTGACAAAATCAATATATAGACGCCGCCGAGCATTCTCCATATGCGGAAATCAGCAACTACGCGATGAACGTACCAAATAACCAACAACGATGCTGTAACCAACAGGTTTGGCAGATTTAACGTAGTCGCAGGCTCAATCAGCAACACACAAAGCCAGGAAACAATTCCCGCCATTTCAATCTTGGTTACCGCTGGTGACAGCAGCGTTCGCATTCTTGGTCTGATTTTGAAAATCGCCGGCATCCCTAAACTCCTTTTCCGAAACGACCTGAATGTGATGTCAACGTCTGGGCAATACCTGATCAATGTTAAGAGTGTTTCGGCATCCAAACGCCTTTTATCAATCGGAAAAACTGCACGCAAAAACCTCCATATTGCTTTCACCATAGAAGGAGGAGGCATTACCGCGACGCAGATAGAGTGTTCAATGCAGATCGCTGGTTACTCTACCAATGGCTTTCACTACTTGCTTTGCGCCTGACTGGATAGCTGCCATCGCCATACCTGCCTGTTCGGACAACTCCAATAAAACGTCGGCTTGGTCTCTGCTGCACTGGACATGCAACGCTGCTTCGCCGGCCAATTCTCGATTTTGCCTGACCACGCCGTTAATCTCCTGCGTGGCCGCACTGGTACGACCGGCGAGCTTGCGCACTTCATCCGCCACGACAGCGAATCCTCGCCCATGCACTCCAGCGCGTGCAGCTTCGATAGCGGCGTTAAGCGCCAAGAGATTGGTCTGGGTGGCAATGGCGCCGATCGTGTCGACGATGGAACCGATCAACTCCGACTGCGATTCCAGCGCGGTCATGCTGTCGGTCACCAAGGCCATCTGTTGGGCAATATTCTGTGTGCCGAGCACGGAGTCGGCGACCAGTTCCATACCTCGGTTAGCTTTCACATCGGTATCTAGCGACACGTCGTAAGCCATGGTCGCTGCTTGTCTGATTCCGTCGGCTTTTTCAACTTGCTCGGTCACTACGCTGGCGAATTTGGCAATTTTATAAACCCGACCGGAAGCGTCTCTGATGGGATTGTAAGTAGCCTCCAGCCAAACCACTTTTCCGCTTTTATCTACCCGGCGAAAGCGACCAGCGTTAAACACGCCCTTATTCAGACTCTTCCAGAACTCGGCGTAATGCGACGACACCACGTCCTCCGCCAGACAGAACAGGCGGTGATGCTTGCCTTCTATCTCCGCAAGGCTGTAACCCATGGCCTGGACGAACGATTCGTTGGCGTAGACGACCTCACCCGCGAGACTGAACTGAATGATCGCCATCGAGCGGTTCAGTGCGCTGAACATTTCGATGACCTCCTGTTCGTCTCGCGCCAGCGGCGGTGCAACCATGCCGTAGCCTTGAAACGTCCGGTTCGCTGCAGCGATCCAGGCTATATTGAGTGTCACAGCACGGCCGTCGGACGCACGATAGCGTTGCCGTTCGATGGCGCACAGGTTGGGTGCAAAATCATTCTGCGGTTCCGCGTTGATGTTACTCATCGCCATATTTGAAAGCTGTTCCAGCGAGTATGCCAGCGTTTGCGCAAACCGCTGGTTGGCCGAGATAATCCGGCCAGCTCCATCGACACGTACTGAAAGAAAAACTGCTTCGATGTCGGCGACTGTCCCGAGCGCTACGCACAATTCCTCTTGGCAGGTAAAAAGAGCATTCTTCAACTGGCGTTTAAACACGCTGAACTCCGGCATAAACAATTACAACAAAAAGGACATTGCTCAGTGACTAAATCGTTCCCCAAGGGGACGATCGAATAACAAGCGAACTCATCGCGCTAACGCCCACAAACACTGCAAATACCGCCAGGCTCGTTTTCTACTTCGCCCTCATCAACTCCCAACTCCATGCTGACACGGGCAACTGCAAAGTAGATTGACATGGCCCGCCGCATCAATCCGAGAAAGGCCGGACTTAACTCCACCAAACGTTTGTCGCATTTGAAATACCCCTGCAACTGGCCTTCTTTGATCATGCGCTGCATATGCGTTTTGGACACGCCCAGACGCGATGAAAGCTCAACGTAAGAGGATACTTTGTAGCCGGTCTCTAACGAGCCGGTGCGCAGGGCATCGGCATAGAGTGCGAGCATTGGCAGATGACCGCCGTCCCGGTTGAGAATCCATTTCGCTTCAGGCAACAGCTTGTCGAGCAGGAAGTCACCTTCAAGTATCTTGGCAAACCCTCGAAAATATACGCGCAATAGATCAGCATTCTTCCCCAAACCCGATAACCAACTGTCGTATGGAGAGATCATTTGCGAAGGCAGCAAATACGATTTGATTAGCTGCACGGTATTGCTTAGCGCTTTTTCCGTAGGTCGGAAACTACGTTGACGTCCATCCTGGACATGTAACCGAACATCCAAATACCCGGCGATGGACAAGAATGAACAATAAGAGTCCAGACTGTTTCGAGACATATAGCCACGTTCTTGGCAGAATGCCTTTACTTTGGATAAAGGAACTTTCTCGTCTTTGTAGCTGAAGCTTAATAAAGACAGAGCCACCATGAACCGGTCATATTTCAACAAATTTTTATAAAATGAAGGCTTTTCTCGATAGCTTTCCATGACCAAATCGAAATGCAGTAGAACAGCTTCATCTATATTGCCTCGGGTCATTTCGGAACTGGTCTCTTTCAAATACTCAAGCAGATCAGTCTTGTTCATCGAAGTTACACAACCCTTAATCCGTATTATCAAACAGCTACCAGTCGTAATAAGCACAGTATATGCGTATTCGAACCGCTGGCAGGTTCACCCCAAAAATGTTTTATGACCTGACGCGCTTCGATCGCCGCTCATCCGAGCGTGTCTTATCGATACCCACCGGCCTAAAGATGCGCTGCGTGCATGAGTCCCTTCGACCAATACCTGCCATCAACGCGTCACTCTAACTCCCACCCGCCCTTGCATCATGATGCTCGCCACGATCCCCTCGTGGCACCGAACTATAGTTGCAGGATCTAACCCATCTTGGAGTGGGCCATCGTGAATTCATCGTCCAAGATCCCAACGGTTATCTCATCAGGTTGGCAGAGCGGTTGGGTGAGAGGCTGATTTGCTCAATCTGAATTTGAATCTGAGTCAAGCCGATAGTCAGATTTGGGGTTAAGCGGACGTAGTTCAACGTCCGCTAATGGCCGGTTAGCGACCCTTCCTCTGGTCAGCCATCCTTGTCCTTCGACACGTGGAGGACTAGTCATGAACATCTTCGCTACCTGCAGCCGCCAGCCTTGGAACAAAGGAAAGCTGGTCGGGCAGAAAGCTCCACTCAGACTGAGAGATATCTGGGCCATCCGGGTAAGGCTGCAAATTGCAGAACGAACCCGTGATCTTGCGCTCTTCGATCTGGCCATCGACAGCAAGCTTCGGGCCTGCGACTTAATCAGGCTTCGTGTGCGCGACGTCGCCCATGGCGAGCACGTATCGCCACGTGCCATGGTGATGCAGCAGAAAACGCTGAGGCCAGTGCAGTTCGAGATCACGGAACAAACGCGGTTTGCTATCACGGCTTGGATACACCAGGCCCAACTGCGGAGCGAGGACTGCCTTTTTCCGAGCCAGCTGCGTACCTCAGACCATCTATCAACACGTCAATACGCACGTATCGTCAAAGGCTGGGTGGAAACCGTTGGCCTTGATCCAGCCATGTATGGCACTCACACAATGAGGCGTACGAAGGCATCGCTGATCTATCGCAGGACGAAGAATCTGCGAGCGGTTCAACTGCTGCTTGGCCATACGAAGCTGGAGAGCACCGTTCGATATCTGGGAATTGAAGTTGACGACGCCCTAGAGATGGCGGAACAGACCGAGGTTTGAATATGCACAGCGACGGTCTAGCCCTGACCGTCGCTTACCGGCCAAAAGCGGACGCTTCTCGCGGTTCTATTCCAAGATATCCTTGGGTATTGAATCAGTCATTCTCAAGTCGAGTCACCATCAGCGTGGCTCCAACAATTTCACTGGGTGAGCGGCCTTGAGCGATCAGCCCGGAAATGGTGCGTAGATAGGGTGCGGTGTGTGCGAAGAATTGGTAGTAGCCCTTGCACAGGTAATTCAATCCCGCCTCGCCATCCTTG
>Ga0153921_1001467_pt1 | contig 10553 bp, 11 predicted proteins | sample TSNJ005MetaG_FD_104691 | JGI IMG/M metagenome (GOLD analysis project Ga0153921, IMG submission 104691) | Attine ant fungus gardens microbial communities from New Jersey, USA - TSNJ005 MetaG | ecosystem: Host-associated > Fungi > Mycelium > Unclassified | place: USA: New Jersey, Brendon T. Byrne... | reverse complement strand
CGAGTCTGACCGGCGACGCGTACTCCCGTGACGAAGCACGGCGTGTGCAGACCGTGCGCATGGGCACCATCGAATCCCTGCGTCCGGTGAAAAGCGAAGGTACCAAGACCCCAATCGGCGGCGCTGCTGGCGCAGTCATCGGCGGCGTAGGCGGCAGCGCCATCGGTGGCGGCCGTGGCAGCATCGTGACTGCCGTGATCGGCGCCGTTGCCGGTGGCCTGCTGGGCTCGGCTACCGAAGAAGGCCTGACCCGCACCCAAGGTGTGGAAATCACCGTTCGTGAAGACGATGGCAGCATGCGCGCCTACGTGCAGGCCGTGCAGGAGAATGAAATCTTCCGCATCGGCGACCGCGTGCGCATCATGACCGTTGATGGCACCAGCCGCGTTACCCGCTAAGCGGTAATCGGCAGGCAAAGAAAAACCCCAACCGGGTAACCGGTTGGGGTTTTTTCATGGGTGAGGGTTCAGCCAGCTCAGGCTTTCTTGCGGCTCGCCATCGCCGTTACCGCGTAGCCGATGCATGCCGCCAGGATCGACCCGGTCAGAATCCCCATGCGGTCCTCGCCGGCGAACTCGCTGGCCCCCGGTACAAACGCCAGGGAACCGACGAACAGGCTCATGGTGAAGCCGATGCCGCACAGGATTGCCACGCCGAACACCTGGCCCCAATTCGCGCCGCTGGGCAGGGCGGCGAGGCCGGTCTTGATGGCCAGCCAGGTGAGGCCGAACACCCCGACGGTTTTGCCGATCAACAGGCCGGCGGCGATGCCCATCGGCACATGGTGGGTGAAGCTTTCGAGGCTGACGCCGGTCAGCGAAACACCCGCATTGGCGAAGGCGAACAGCGGCAGGATGCCGTAGGCCACCCAGGGGTGCAGGGCGTGTTCCAGGGTCATCAGTGGCGAGGCTTCGGCGTTCTTGGTGCGCATCGGGATGCAGAACGCCAGGGTCACGCCGGCCAGGGTCGCATGTACACCGCTCTTGAGAACGCAGACCCACAGGATCAGGCCAATGATCAGGTACGGCCCGAGCTTGATCACGCCCAGGCGGTTCATCGCGATCAGGGCGATCAGGCAGGCGCCCGCACCTGCCAGGGCGGCACCCGACAGGTCGGCAGAGTAGAACACGGCAATGACAATGATCGCGCCCAGGTCATCGATGATCGCCAGGGTCATCAGGAACAGCTTCAACGACACTGGCACGCGTTTGCCCAGCAGCGCCAGGACGCCCAGGGCGAAGGCGATGTCGGTCGCCATCGGAATCGCCCAGCCGGAGAGTGCGGCGGGGTAGTCCTTGTTGATCGCCCAGTAGATCAGCGCTGGCACGACCATGCCGCCGATGGCGGCTGCACCGGGCAGTACCACTTGCGATGGCTTGGACAGGTGACCATCAAGCAGCTCGCGCTTGACCTCCAGGCCGATCAGCAGGAAGAACAAGGCCATCAGGCCATCGTTGATCCACAGCAGGGCTGGCTTGGCGATTTTCAGCGCGCCGATCTGCGCCACCACCGGCACGTCGAGAAACGCCGCGTACAGGTGTGACAAGGGCGAATTGTTGATAATCAGGGCCAGGGCCGCAGCGGCGATCAATAACAGACCGCTGGCGGCTTCCAGCTGGAAGAAACGCGTGAAAGTGCTACGCAGAGGCAAGGGATGCTCTCCAATGAGGTTCAATAGGTGGGTACCCTAACCCGTACCGTTAGTTGTTAAAACAAAAGTTATATTCTTATTTGTTATAAGGGACGGACTCGGGCGGCATTGCGCCTGAGCCTAGCAATTGTGTGTCCAATTGAGTCTTCACTGTATCTGTGTGCAGTGTAGGAAAACCCTTAAAGTTAGTGCTGAAACCCTTAGAGAGCCCCGCCATGAGCGACCACCGTCCTTGGGCCCGCGAAGCCATTCGTATCATTGAAGCAGACTTCCAGCGCAGCGCCGACACGCACCTGATTCCCTTGCCGCTGCCAGGCTTGCCGGGTATCGAGTTGTACTTCAAGGATGAGTCCAGCCACCCCACCGGCAGCCTGAAACATCGCCTCGCGCGTTCGCTGTTCCTGTACGCACTGTGCAATGGCTGGCTCAAGCCCGGCGCGCCGGTGATCGAGGCGTCCAGCGGTTCGACGGCGATCTCCGAGGCCTACTTCGCGCGCCTGCTCGGCTTGCCGTTCATTGCGGTGATGCCGGCCACCACCTCCCAGGAAAAGATCGCGCAGATTGCCTTCTATGGCGGCAAGAGCCATCTGGTCCAGGATCCGACGCAGATCTACGCCGAATCCGAGCGCCTGGCGCAGGAAAGCGGTGGGCACTTCATGGACCAGTTCACTTACGCCGAACGCGCCACCGATTGGCGCGCGAACAACAACATCGCCGAGTCGATTTTCCAGCAGATGCGCTTCGAGCAGCATCCTGAGCCAAGCTGGTTGATCTCCAGCCCCGGCACTGGCGGCACCACCGCCACCCTCGGACGGTATGTGCGCTACCGCCAGCACTGCACCCGCGTGTTGTGTGCGGATGCCGAGCGCTCGGTGTTTTTCGATTTCTACCAGAGCGGCGACGCCAGCCTGCGCCTGGACTGCGGTTCGCGCATCGAAGGCATTGGCCGGCCACGCGTCGAGGCATCGTTTTTGCCCAAGGTCATTGATGCGATGGTCAAGGTCCCGGATGCGCTGTCACTGGCGGCCATGCATTACCTTGCCGAGCGGTTGGGGCGGCGGGTCGGGGGTTCCAGCGGGACCAACCTGATTGGCGCGCTGGTGGCGGCGCAGCAGATGAAGGCTGCGGGGGAGTCGGGGTCGATCGTGGCGATTTTGTGCGATGGCGGCGAGCGGTATGCAACCACCTATTACGATCAGGCGTGGCTGGCGGGGCAGGGCTATGCCCTGGACGGTTTGATCGCGGCCGTGGCGGCCAGCGTGGAGCGCGGCGAGCCGTTGCCGGACAGCATCCTGCGCGCCAACATTTGACCTTGCAGGAGCCCGGCTTGCCGATTCGAGGCGCTGCGCCGAATCGACAAGCCGGGCTCCTACAGGGGAATGTGTCAGGCTTGGAGGCCCAACATATCCCGCGCCAACGCCTCGGCAATCCGAATCCCGTCAACACCGGCCGATAGAATCCCGCCGGCATAGCCTGCGCCTTCACCCGCCGGGAACAGGCCTTTCACGTTCAGGCTCTGCATCGATTCATCACGGGTAATCCGCAGCGGCGACGAGGTGCGAGTCTCGATACCCGTCAACACCGCATCGTGCAGCGAGTAACCCTTGATCTGCTTCTCGAACGCCGGCAGCGCTTCGCGGATCGCCTCGATGGCAAAGTCCGGCAAGGCCAGGGCCAGGTCACCGAGGGCCACGCCCGGTTTGTAGGACGGTTCCACACTGCCAAGGGCGGTAGACGGCTTGCCGGCAATGAAATCACCTACCAGCTGCGCCGGTGCTTCGTAGTTGCTGCCGCCGAGGATGTAGGCGTGAGATTCCAGGCGTTCCTGCAACTCGATACCGGCCAACGGGCCGCCGGGGTAGTCCACCTCAGGGGTGATACCGACCACGATGCCGGAGTTGGCGTTGCGCTCGTTACGCGAGTACTGGCTCATGCCGTTGGTGACCACGCGGTTCGGCTCGGAGGTTGCTGCCACCACGGTGCCGCCCGGGCACATGCAGAAGCTGTAGACCGAGCGCCCGTTCTTGGCGTGGTGCACCAGTTTGTAGTCGGCGGCGCCGAGTTTCGGGTGCCCGGCGTATTTGCCCAGGCGCGCGGCATCGATCAGCGACTGCGGGTGTTCGATACGGAAACCCACCGAGAACGGCTTGGCTTCCATGTACACGCCACGGCCATGCAGCATGCGGAAGGTGTCGCGGGCGCTATGGCCCAAGGCCAGGATCACGTGCCTGGAAAGGATCTGCTCGCCACCGTCGATGACCACGCCGTTCAGTTGGCCGTCCTCGATCAGCACGTCGGTGACGCGCTGCTCGAAGCGCACTTCACCGCCGAGGGCGATGATCTGCTCGCGCATGTTTTCCACCACGCCGGTCAGGCGGAATGTACCGATGTGCGGCTTGCTGACGTAGAGGATTTCTTCCGGCGCGCCGGCCTTGACGAACTCGTGCAGGACTTTGCGACCGTGGAATTTCGGGTCCTTGATCTGGCTGTAGAGCTTGCCGTCGGAAAAGGTCCCGGCGCCGCCCTCGCCGAATTGCACATTGGACTCGGGGTTGAGCACGCTTTTACGCCACAGGCCCCAGGTGTCCTTGGTGCGCTGGCGCACTTCCTTGCCGCGTTCGAGGATGATCGGCTTGAAGCCCATCTGCGCGAGCAACAGCCCGGCGAAGATCCCGCACGGGCCGAAACCGACCACGATTGGGCGCTCGACCAAGCCTTCCGGCGCCTGGCCGACGACTTTATAGCTCACGTCCGGCGCGGGGTTGACGTTGCGGTCGTCGGCGAACTTGAGCAGCAGCGCGGCTTCGCCTTTCACGTTCAGGTCGATGGTGTAGATGAAGCACAGCTCCGACGACTTCTTGCGGGCGTCGTAGCTGCGCTTGAACAGGGTGAAATCGAGCAGGTCATCACTGGCGATGCCCAGGCGCTGCACGATGGCAGGCCGCAGGTCTTCTTCGGGATGGTCGATGGGCAGCTTGAGTTCGGTGATTCGTAACATGACGGGATCCGGTAGGCGGCGGGCAGAGAGGCCGGCTGTTTTGCAAACCGGCGATTATAAGCCCCAATGGCGGTTTTCCGACATGTTAAAACAGCGCAGGGCCGAATCAGTCGTCCCGCGAGCCGCCGAACGACGCGCAACCACGCTGTACCTGGCCGTTGACGCGTAACTCGGCAGTCATGTGTTGCAAGCTGCCGCTGACGCTGTCGATGCAACGCTGCGGGGCCACCCACAGTTCGATGTGCTGGTTATTGGCTTCGGTCATCAGGTTGAAACGGCCGTCGCCCATCTGCTCTTCGACGTATGGCACCGCCAGTGGTGGCTGGCCTTCGCGTTCCAGCACCATGCCCTTGGCCGTGACATTCATCGCCCAGGCCGGTTTGTGGCCGTTGGCCCGCAGGATCATGCGCTTGAAGTCCGGGTCGTCGCAGGCCGAGGTCGAGCGTTCCACACGGTAGAGCTGTTGCAGGTCTACCGAACCCTGGGTGCCGCTGGCGACCCCGGAAAACTTGCCGCGCAGGTCGGCAAACAACGCGCCCTGCTGGCCGGCCAGGGAGGCGGCCTCCTGCAGGATGCTGGTGCCGCCGGTGTCGTTGACCACGTAGTTGCGTTTATCGTTGCACGGCTGGAACAGCAGCTTGCCACCCACTGCGGTGAGTTCACCCTGCATGCGGGTCATCCCGGCGAGAGACGGCTTGGCCGGCTCGCTTTCGAACATCTGGCAGGCGGCGAACAGGGGGAGCAAGGCAAACAGGGCGAGGGTACGGGCGGCGCGCATATCGGGTCTCCAGACAAGTGCCGCCACGTTACGCAGGCTGGCGCTGCATCACAAGTACGGGACACAGTTTGAATACCTGTTCTCCACGCGTTGGGAAATCAGGCGGTGCAAAGGGGGATGTTTCCTATAGTTAGGGCAGATACGTCGTGAGAAAGTCGAGATCTTTGGGTCGGAGATTGCCATGAACATCAAATGGAGCCTGTGCGTTCTCCTGCTCTGGGCGAGTGCGGCCTGTGCAGACGAGCCCGCCCGGCTCGTCTACTGGTCGGCCACCGACTTCACGAAGATCTCGGTGACGCTGAAAAGACCTGAAGACCCCGACCCGTCTCGCGTTGAAGTCAGTGTCACGTTGAGTCCGGAGGCCAGGGCGAGGACCCAATCCATCACGCTGCTGACGTATCAGCGGGACCTGACGCTCTATGTGGACGGCTACCGGCTGAATACGTCCAGGGTTCAAGGCCAGCTGGGCGGGGAGTTCGTGATGTTTGCCCCGCGCGCGCTGGTGAATGAATGGATGTCTCAATTCTCACGTGAGGCCGTTGTGTCTCAACCGACGATGTAGGTCTGACCGGTCTGCAAGCCTTCCACGCTTTTGGCGTAGGCCAACGCCACGTCGGCGCCGGTCGCCGGCTTGTAGCCACGGAAGTACGGTGCGTAGCTGTCCATGGCCTCCAGCAGCACCGTCGGGCTGACGGAGTTGATGCGCAGGCCACGTGGCAATTCGATTGCAGCGGCTTTGACGAACGCATCCAGCGCGCCGTTGACCAGTGCCGCCGAAGCACCGGTACGGATCGGGTCGCGGTTCAGAATGCCGCTGGTGAAGGTGAACGAGGCGCCATCGTTGGCGTACTCACGCCCGATCAGCAGCAGGTTGACCTGGCCCATCAGCTTGTCCCGCAGGCCGAGTTCGAAGTCGCTGTCGTGCATGTCACCCAGCGGCCCGAAGTTCACGCTGCCTGCCGCGCAGACCAGTGCATCGAACTTGCCGGTTTGTTCGAACAGCCGGCGGATCGAGGCGCTGTCGCTGATGTCCACCTGGAAGTCGCCGCTGCTGCGACCGATGCTGATCACGTCGTGACGCTGGGCCAGTTCTGCCTTGACCGCAGAGCCGACGGTGCCGCTGGCGCCAATCAAAAGGATTTTCATGGTGCTGTTCCTCCAGGGGTAAGTGAAGGTTCAGTCTAGTGTGGCTTTTCTGCTGGATAAACGCGCTAATAGGCAACCTTTGGTTTTCAAATGGAAACAATCCATGAGCGAGATGGATGACCTGGCGGCCTTTGCCGTACTGATCGAGGCGGGCAGTTTTACCGTGGCGGCCGAGCAGTTGGGCTGCAGCAAGGGGCAATTGTCCAAGCGCATCAGCCAGTTGGAGGCGCAGTACGCCGTGGTGCTGCTGCACCGCACCACGCGCAAGCTCAGCCTGACCGCTGCCGGTGCGGCCTTGTTACCCCAGGCCCAGGCGCTGGTGGTGCAAGTGGATCGCGCCCGCCAGGCGTTGGCGCGGCTCAAGGACGACCTGGCCGGGCCGGTGCGCATGACGGTGCCGGTGTCGCTGGGCGAAACCTTCTTCGATGGCTTGTTGCTGGAGTTTTCCAAGCAATACCCGCAGGTGCAGATCGAACTGGAGCTCAATAACAGCTACCGGGACCTGGCGCGGGACGGCTTTGACCTGGGGGTGCGGTCTGGGGCGATTGAACACGAGCGCCTGGTGGCCAAGCCGTTGCTGGCCTGGCACGAGATGACGTGTGCCAGCCCGGCTTACCTCGAGCAATATGGCGAACCCCAGACCCCGGCAGACCTGGCCGCACACCGCTGCCTGCTCAACAGCCACTACAGCGGGCGGGAGGAATGGCTGTACCACCAGCAACACGAATTGCTGCGGGTGCGGGTCAGTGGCACCTTCGCCTCCAACCACTACAACCTGCTGAAAAAGGCCGCCCTGGTGGGGGCCGGCATCGCTCGCCTGCCGTCCTACGTCTTGCCGGCGGAATTGGCTGACGGCCGGTTACGCTGGCTGCTGCGCGATTATCAGACGCGGAGCCTGCCGATGTACCTGGTCCATCCTTACCAGGGCGGGCTGCCGCGCCGCACCCAGGTACTGGCCGACTACCTGGTGGACTGGTTCAAGCGCAGCGGCGAGGCCCTGGACCGGCTTTAACGGTAACGGCGCGCGATCAGGTGATCGATGGACAGGCAACCCGGCCCCTTGGCGACCAACAGCAGCAATAAGGCAATCCAGGTGCCGTGGGTCGGGTAGGCATCGGGGTATACAAACAGCTGAATCACCAGAGTCATCCCGATCAGGGCCAGGGCCGAGAAGCGCGTGGCGAACCCGACCAGGATCAACACCGGGAAAAAATGCTCGGCAAACGCTGCCAGGTGCGCCGCCACTTCCGGTGACAGCAGCGGCACGTGGTATTCGCTGCGAAACAGCGGCAAGGTCGAGGCCGCCAGTTTCGGTGCGCCCAGCTGGAAGGTGCCGCTGACCAGGTCAATCGCAAAGCCTTCGACCTTGGTCTGCCCGGACTTCCAGAACACCGCGGCAATCGAGAAGCGTGCGAGAAAGGCGATCAGGCTGTAGGGGATTTTTTCGAAAAGCACGATGGCCCGCTTTACCAGGCACGATGGGGATGTGTTCATGGCGATACCTTCGGTTCCAGGTGCAAATGAGTGATGACGTCGTGGCTGATCAGCAGGGTCAGGCAGTGGTGCAGGTCAAATTCGGCCGAGGCTTCGAGGGCGTGGGTCACGGCCATTTCCAGCGCTGCGCCGTGCTTGAGGCTGTCGATAAAGGCGACTGAGCCGCTGTCGATGGCGAACACCTTGACCGCCAGGCCCTGGCGCAGCACCAGCGCGCCTTGGGCGTGCCAGGGGTTCAGGGTGGCCATGGCGTCCTCGGTCTGGTGCGCGGCCCACACTGCCACCACCGCATAGGCGGAATTCAGGGTGGCGAGGGACGGGTGCAATTGCAGGCGCAGTTGCCCCAGGTCTGTCTGGCCTTGCAGCGCATGGAGAATGGCCGGCTGCTCCAGCGCAGGCGTATCCGCAGCGTGATAGGCGCACACGCGCAGACGCTCAAGGCGTGCCACGTCAGCGAGGTACGGCACGCTGGCGGCGGGTTCGAACGCGTGGATGAACTCGGCCAGCGTGCTGCCGTACTCACTGATCAGCGGGCTGGCAGGGGGCGACGCTTGCACGTAGAGCCCGGCCATGGCGCGAAAGAACTCATCTCCCACCAGCTGCAAGGTCACCGGGTAGGCTGTCGCCAAGGCGTTGATCAACGCGCTGTGTACATTGTTGCGATACACCGCAAAGCGGCTGGCAGGGTCGGCGCCATTGCTGCTGAAGAGTCCGTCGGGGCAGGCCTGGTCGGGCGCCAGCAGGGCCTTGGCAAATGCGTCGTGAAGGCTCATGGGCGTACCTGCGACAAGTGCCGTTCGGCGTGCTCTGCTTCGGCCAGGAGCACGCTGAAGGCCGGTACCTGGTTGTCTCGCTCGATCAGCGTCGCCACCGGGCCGATGCGTGCCAGTACCTGTTCGTACAACTGCCACACGGCGTTATCGATGGGCGCGCCGTGGTCATCAATCAGCAGGCGGTCGCCCAGGCTGTCAGTGTCTTCGGCAAAGCCGGCCAGATGAATCTCACCCACCGCGTGCAGCGGCAGAGCGTCGAGATAGGCCTGCGGGTCGCGTTGATGGTTGATGCACGACACGTAGACGTTGTTCACGTCGAGCAGCAGGCCACAGCCGGTGCGCCGGATGACCTCGCTGATGAAGTCGGTCTCGTCCAGGGTGGAGCGCTCGAACTGCAGGTACGTCGACGGGTTCTCCAGCAGCATCGGCCGCTTGAGTGTGTCCTGGACCTGGTCGACGTGTGCGCACACCCGGTTCAGGGTGGCGGCATCGTAGGCCAGCGGCAGCAGGTCGTTGAGAAACACCGGGCCGTGGCTCGACCAGGCCAGGTGTTCGGAAAATGAGTGGGGTTGATAGCGTTCGATCAGGGCCGCCAAGCGTGCCAGGTGGTCCCGGTTGAGCGGGCTTTCACCGCCGATGGACAGGCCCACGCCGTGCAGCGACAGCGGGTACTGCGCGCGGATCAACCCCAGGTAGTGATGAAACGGGCCGCCGGCCACCATGTAGTTTTCGGCATGTACTTCAAAAAAACCGAGGTCGGGCGAAGTCTCGAGCACGTGCGCGAAGTGCTCGGTCTTCAGCCCCAGCCCGGCCCGACAGGGGAGGCCAGGCGCCTGAGCCGGCGAGGGCGTTTGCAGGGATGAAAGCGTCATCATCAGTACTCAGGCTGACCAGGGTTTCAGGACTTGGCGGTGAAGGCAGCTTCCTGGCCGAAACCGGTCGGCGAGGTGGAGCTTGGGGTTTTGGCGCAGGTGCCGGCCGGTACCAGTTTCCAGGCGTTGGCCTGGTCTTTGACTTTCGAGGTGCCGGCGCAGGATGTGCCAGCGCCTGCGGCGCAATCGTTCTTGCCGGCTTCGGCGACACCGAAGCATTTCTGCATGTCGTCGGCGGCGTGGGCAGTGGTGCTCAGGGCGGACAGGCTCAAGGCAGAACCCAGGGCCAGGACGAGGGTAGCGGCGGACAGCGAGCGGGTAGTGGTGGTCATGTTGAATCTCCAGCAGTGGGTTGAGTTGGCGGGCTTGAGTGCCTGCTTGTACCACTAGAGATGTTGGGGGGGAATTCGTTACAAACCCAGCAAAAATAATTTCAGGCTTGGCAAAATTCAGGCACCCCACAAAGCAAATGTGGGAGCGGGCTTGTCCACGAATGCGCTGTGTCAGCCATTAGATTCTTGGCTGATCCAGCGTATTCGCGGGCAAGCCCGCTCCCACATTTTTGATCCGGTTGCTACCGCAACCTTCTCTTAACCGCCCAGGTACGCCTCACGCACCTTTGGATCGGTGAGCAACTGCTCGCCGGTGCCTTGCATCACCACCCGGCCGTTCTCCAGCACGTAGGCACGGTCGGCGATCTTCAGCGCCTGGTTGGCGTTCTGCTCCACCAGGAACACCGTCACACCGTCCTTGCGCAGCTGTTCGATGATGTCGAAGATCTGCTGGATGATGATCGGCGCCAGGCCCAGGGAAGGCTCGTCGAGCAGCAGCAGCTTGGGTT
>Ga0153921_1001461_pt1 | contig 10571 bp, 6 predicted proteins | sample TSNJ005MetaG_FD_104691 | JGI IMG/M metagenome (GOLD analysis project Ga0153921, IMG submission 104691) | Attine ant fungus gardens microbial communities from New Jersey, USA - TSNJ005 MetaG | ecosystem: Host-associated > Fungi > Mycelium > Unclassified | place: USA: New Jersey, Brendon T. Byrne... | reverse complement strand
TCATTCTGCCAAGCACCATTTTCAATTTCCATATAATTCGGATCAATGCCTATAATGAATGTAAACACACCGTAGATTATCCCGTTCACTGACATTACAAACATTTGCCTTTTTTTAATATCATTGTCCAGCAATTCAGGCCAGGGATAACCGCCGCTCCATTGCTTGGGGTTGCCGCTGTGCTTCATATAATCCCGTGCGGCGTCGTAAATGCGGTTTATTTCTGGTAAATCCCCACTGGCTGCAGGACGGATTTCATATCCTGATATATCTTGAAACGTTTCCGCCGTCTTCATTAAATTTACAGATTTCACTGATTATATCTCCTCATACTGCTATCAGCGTTTCAAGTAAAGCTTAAGCGTTTCGAACACCTCATTTGAGACAAGCGGTTTGCCTACATGACCGTTCATGCCGACTTCTTTACATTTTTCAATATCTTCTCGAAAAACATTGGCTGTCATAGCGACGATAGGTATCTCTTTCGCTCTCACAGTGCCGATATTACGTATTTGCTGTGTCGCCTCCAGCCCGTCCATTTCAGGCATCTGTACATCCATAAATATCATATCGTAGCGTTCCTGCGCATCTCTGAACATTCGTACTGCCTCAATACCATTTACCGCACAATCGATTTTAAGTCCTGTTGGCTCCAAAATTGCCAGCACAATCTCTTGGTTGATTTCCACATCTTCCGCCAGCAAAATACGGTATCCTTCAAAGGATACAGATTCATCAGGTACAGATGAAGGTTTCAGGACCTTTTGCTGTCCAAGAACTTCGTTGATACAATCCGCTATGGAAGATGGAAACAGCGGCTTGGGCAGAAATTTATCAACTCCGGCACCCTTTGCTTCCTTCTCAATTTCATTCCACTCAATAGACGAGATCATGATGATCACCGATTTGTCGGAGCAGCGTTCCTTAATTTTCTGTGACAGCTCAATGCCGTTCATGCCGGGCATTCTCCAGTCTATAAAATAAATGTTATAGCAACCTCTGGTATCAATCAGCCTAAGGGCTTCTTCCCCGCCGGAAGCTACATCGCAGGCGATACCAAGCTTATCGGTTATGGCTGTAAAATATTCTCTTGTTTCCAGTTCATCGTCCACAGCAAGCACACAGACATTATTCCAGTTCACTCCGGGTGCCAGCGGGCTGCTATATTCTTCTCCGCCGCTTTTTATTAAAATGGTGAAAGTGAATTTTGAACCCTTGCCCGGTTCCGATTCGATCCATATACGTCCTCCCATGAGATCCACAATATGCTTTGATATGGCAAGTCCAAGCCCTGTACCTCCATATTGACGCGTGGTAGTATTTTCGGCTTGTTCAAAGGAACGGAACAGGCGCGTCTGCTGATCCTCGCTTATTCCGATACCTGTATCCGTTACCTCAACCTGTATCGTACATACACCGTTTTCCTCATTGACCAAATGCGTATCAAGTCGTATCGAGCCCTGCTCCGGTGTGAACTTTACCGCGTTTGACAAAAGGTTGGTAATAACCTGCGTAAGCCGCTGGTCATCACCGATCAGCGTATGCGGTATATCCCTGTCGAGATAAACCGCGAAATTCTGCTTTTTCTCATCTATTCGGAAACTGTTGACTGTTACCACCTTTTGCAGCACCTTTTCAAAGTTGAATTCAACTTCCGACAATTCGAGCTTGCCTGCTTCAATCTTCGACATGTCAAGAATATCGTTGATTACGCCAAGCAAATGATTGGAAGCGTCTTCAATCTTACCGAAGGCATAATCCTTTCTTTCCGTATCTGATGCCGCTTTTCCGATTGCTGTCATGCCTGTGATGGCATTCATGGGTGTTCGTATTTCGTGACTCATGTTAGACAGGAAATCGCTTTTGGCACGATTGGCTGATTGGGCAGTTTCTACCGCAGCGCGAATATCCAAAGTCATTTGGTTACGGAGCATGGCGTGGGCAATCAACAGGCTGCCGGACCGCAGTATCGCTTCCTCATCGGCTGTAAATACCCTCTCGTGCTGACAATCGTAAAACCCGACAAACCCCCAAAACTCGTCCCGTAAAAACACAGGCACCAGCAGGATCGACTGTATGCTCTGCGGAGTAAGCAGCGCCTGTACCGCCGGAGACAACTCCCGTACCAACCCATTGATGCACAGTCCGGCAGACAGCTTCTTCTCCCAGCCGGGAATATTTTTACTGTATGACATATCAACTGTGACATCATTTCTCTGTGGAAGCTCGTCGCCTTCTGACCATTCATATAATCGGGTACAGTACAGTTCCCCGTCCTGTGTATGGTTTTTCCATATGTGCACGCGGTTGGCGTTGGCAGATTCCGCCATCATACCCATGCATTGCCTAAGATCCTTTTCAAATTCATCTATTTCCGACTGAAGCAGTATTGTGGCAGCATTGTTTACCGTACGCAGCAAGATGTCCTTATGCTCAATTTCTCTCATCATCTTTTGGGACTCGCGCAGGTCGCGGGTATATCCTGCGACAATATAACCATCCCCGCGTCTGACACGTACTAGTGTGATTTCCGATGGTACCAGAATGCCGTCCAGCTTTTGGTGCATCCATTCAAAGACGACCTTGCCGTCACGAAAGGCAGACTTGATTTTATCCAGCGATTTATCCGATGAAAGCCGCCCATCCGGTTGATATTCCGGAGAAAGTTCAGAAAACCTGTCCAGATATTCCTGCTTATCCTTCAGCTCAAAGAGCTTAACAGCTTCTTCGTTACAGTCTATGTTGTTATAGTCCTTGTCCCACAGATTACAGCAAAGCGGCGTTGCGTCCAGCATGAGCCGTGTCCGCTCATCCGCCTCGCGCATCCTGGCTGTTGTTTCGTTGCGGATCATAGCGCTGGCCATCATCAGGCTCGCAGAGCGCAGGATATTTATCTCGTCCTCAGTGAAACGGCGCTCCTTATGACAATCATCAAAACTGATAAAACACATAAAGCGGCTCTTTAAATGAACAGGAATCACCAGAATGGATTTTATGTTGAATGGCTCCAGACACTCCCGTTCGGTTTGCGAAAGTTCGGCAAGCGGGCCGTTAATACATTCGCCCCTGCTTAATTTCGGCTCCCATTCCGGAATACTATCAGAATAAAGATAACCCATCATGGAACTGACGGTGTCTCCCTGCAGCCCTGTATCGTTCAGCCATTCAAATTTCTGGACGTATCGCAGTACGCCGTCCTCCATCTCGTTCTGCCATATATAAATACGGTCTACATCCATACAGCGGGCCATCAGCTCCATGCCTTGGCGCAGCGATTCCTCAAATTCCTCCTCGTCTGCCGAGAGCAGCACTGTGGCAGCGTTGTTCACTGCCTTAAGCAGCCGGCTTGCATTTTCCGTTAACGCAAGCAGCTCCGATGATCGGTTACTCATATCGTTCATATGCGTAATCATCACATTGAGACGCTGCTCCATTAACCCAAACTCGTCAGCTTCTGTGACCGATATCCGCTCCGACAAATTACCCGAAGCCGCCTGATCGGCAAAATCATTTACTTTATTAATAATCCTGCGCAGGTATCGGGCAACAAACAAGCTGCCGATTATAACAAATATCAGTCCTATAATAGGAATAATGGTCATAATTAAAAAGGAATTGAGCGTGGATGTGTTGATCTCGCTCTCCTCAATCGTTATGGCAAGCGTCCAGTTGACATTTTCCATTGTCATGTAATAGACCCTGACTTCCTTGCCGTCAAGCAATATTGTCGTGGTGCCAGAGTCATTATCAAGTAACTCACGCCCTAACGCAGCCAATGCCTCATCCGCATCCGTCTGCATTGTATTGCTGAAACTCTTCCCATCGTCCATATACGATATATATTCGCCCTGAGCACCTAAAATGAACGCCTTTCCGGTTTCTCCTACCGATATGCCGTTCACGATACTCCGTATATTCTCAATATTCATATCAGCTGTTCCCATGCCGATAAACTGTCCGTCTTCATTATAAAACGCCTTCGACGCTGTCACCATGGACATAGTGGAGAACGGATCGTAGTATACCAATGACCATACGATCTCTCCATTGGAATTCTTACCTTTTATATACCAGTCCTCGGAAAAGTAATCGGTGTACTCCGAATACTCGCGTGTGTAAAAGACCTCGCCGCTGCCGTCAATATATAAATAGGGACCGAAGTAATAGGAATCGGCGTCAAAGGCATATGGTTCGAACCATACGCCGCCGCCAAAGGTATTCTCATTGGATTCTATACCCTCTGCCAAAATAGCCTCATGGGCATCGTAGCTGAACCTGTCTGACTCCATCCTCTTACCATAACTGGCGAACTGTATGGCCACGGACGCATTCTTGTACAGCTCCAGCTGTATCTCCAAATCAGCCGCCTGCAGAGACTCATGCATTTTTTCATTGATTGTATCGTTAATACGGGAATTGCTCGTATAATAGCTTAACAGTGCAAACGATATCATAGTTATTAAAATTGTCGGAATAATCATGACAAATATTCTGTTTGTAATAGATCTAAACTTCATAGCAGCCACCCTCTTCTCGACAAATTATAACATAAATGAGTACAATGTACAATCAGATTATTGGTAATAACGATACCTGTAAAAGACGATACCCGGAATAAGTATTTCGTTACAGTTAAAGCTATTGGAGGTCACAAACAATATTAATAAGCCTGCCTTTAATATAAATAATTTTTGCAATTTTACAGCCGTTAATATGTGATTGGATTTTATCACAAGCGAGAGCGGCGTTTTTAATTTCTTCTTCTTTCATGTCTGCCGGTAAAGGCATAACCTCCCGCAGGCGTCCATTGACTTGAATCGCAATATCTATCAGATCGCGGGTAAGCTTTGCTTCATCATAAGCAGGAAAACTTTGGTTGTGTACAGAGTAAGCACAGCCTTGCCGGGCCTGTTCTGAAGGCAAATCATTGAATGAATCACTGTTTATCAAAATACCATCCCCGCAAAATGGTAATAACTTCTCTGCTTTACCATCAATGACTTGAATAATCGGCAGATTGTATTTTACAGCAAATTCATAATCACGTTCATCATGAGCCGGCACAGCCATAACCGCACCCGTTCCATAGTTAAGAAGAACATAATCCGCAACCCAAATCGGAATAGATTCCCCCGATATAGGATGCTCCGCATAGGAACCGGTAAATGCGCCGGTTTTTTCCTTAACGGCAGACATTCTTTCGATTTCGGACTGCTTTGCGGTTTGCCTGCAATACGTAAGAATTTCTGCTTTGTTATCGGGTATCGTTAATAACTCCACTAAGGGATGCTCAGGCGCTAATACGATATAGGTGACTCCCATTAATGTATCAACTCTTGTTGTGAAAACCGTTACTTTTTCTTTGCCAAATGAAAAATCAACCTCGGTTCCGAAACATTTTCCAATCCAGTTTCTTTGAATCAGTTTCGTGCTTTCCGGCCAGTTTAATGTGTCAAGGGATGAAAGCAATTCGTCTGCATATTCAGTAATTTTAAAAAACCATTGCTTCATGCGGCGTTGGTTCACTTCGCTGCCGCAGCGTTCACATACACCATCTGCGGCCTGTTCATTGGCAAGCACGGTTAAACAGGATGGACACCAGTTTACAGGGGCTTCTCTGCGGTATACAAGTCCTTTATCATAAAACTTTAAGAACAGCCATTGTGTCCACTTATAATACTCTTCACGGCAGGTAACCACTTCATGATTCCAGTCGTATGTCGTTCCCATCGCGCGGAATTGTTCCGTCATCGCTGCAACACTTTCTTCTGTGGAGATGCTGGGATGTATCCCCGTTTTAATCGCAAAGTTTTCAGCCGGTAACCCAAATGCATCAAATCCCGGCGGATGGAAAACCTGATAACCCTGCATCCGCTTGAACCGTCCAAAACTGTCCGATAACCCATATATCCACCAATGGCCTATATGCAGATTCTTTGCCGATGGATAAGCAAATTGCTCAAGTAAATAATACTTTTTATTGATTTTCGATTCGTCAAATTTGTATATTTCCGTTTCATTCCATTTGTTTTGCCATTTGGTATCTGTTTCCTTTGAATAAGTAAAGCTTTTCATATGATTTTACTCCTTTCACTGTTCGAAAAATATGAAATGATCAAATAGTAAAATCACGCAGTTCATTGGCTATGCCCATAGCCCAATCACCTCCCATACTATTGTATGGGGCAAACTAAAAGCTTTCGCCCGCATACGAATTTGCCGCCAATCGACAGCAGTGTAATCAATAGATCACGCTTCGCATATCGGGACGAAAGCTTACACTTCCGCTGTACCACCCATTTTGTCAGCATACCAGCATATGCGTTCTATTTTACGGTTAGAAATCCGTCATAACCTACTCAAACGATAATGGTGCCCGCTCTTTCGATATGCAACTCGGGAGCCAGTTTCAGATCATCCTGTTTGTACCGGATCTCAGCAACCCCGGTTCTCTGTATCGTTCGGATTTTTCCTACTCTCTCCGTCAAAGTCTTTATATCATTATACCCATATTTCATTCCAAATTCAAGTAAATAATGAGAATTAACGGCGCACGGGATTCTTTAAGGAATGTGAATTAACCAAGTTTACCATTCCCTTTACTCTATTTGACCCCTAGTCGTAAACGATAACAGAAATCAATAGATATTGTTTTATCACCAAAGAATTTATCTGCTGCTGCCCGGAAAGCGGCTATTTCCTTTTCCACAAGCGCCGGATTCTTTTTCAGGATAATCTGTGTGCCGCCCTGGGATAATGCAAATCTATAATACCGATCTGCATCGCAGTTCTCCGTGTTGGCAAATACAATCTCGCGAGCATACTTAAAATATCCGCTCTGGCGAATGTTTTCAAGATGACGATTCTTCGGATATTTTTTATATTCTGAAATACTATCTTCTATCTCATCAAAATAGTCATCCAGAACCTGATAAGCTGAATCCAAATCGGCATCGCACACCGGCGGCCAGTCGCAGTCATATGCAGCAAAGACGCCGCCAGGCTTTAGTAAGCGGTTAATCTCACGCATAGTGGATTCCGGCTCCATCCAGTGGAAGGATTGAGAACAGGTGATAATATCGGCACTGCCCCAATCAAGACCGGTATTATCGGAAAAAGCACGTACAAACTCTATATTCTCATAGCCTTCCGCACTTACGATTGCCTGATTGATCATGTCCACGTTTGGCTCGACACCTATAATTTTGTCTGCGGCATCCTTCCAAACCAATGTGGACAATCCGGTTCCGCAGCCTATATCCACTACTGTTTGCGGACGACGTCCAAGATAGCGCGTCAGAACATCCACAACATATTTCGGGCAGGCCGGACGTGTGTTATCATATAATCCTGCAAATCCATTAAACCGATCAGCGTTTTTATGATCATTCATCATCATCTCATTCTCCTTCAAAATCCTTATAAATCAAGCTGGGTTGGATACCGGTGTTGTTTTGATATTTTCCGCTGTTATATCCCTCGAAATCGCCTTCCAGCGTGTGATAATAAATCTGGCAGATTTCCACCATCGGATATATTTTAACAGGCTGTATACATTGAATTTCCAGCGTCCAAAAACCGTAAAACCCAATATCACCAAATCCTGCCGTCACATGGATATACAACCCAAGCCGCCCGATAGATGACCGTCCTTCAAGCATGGGAACGTATTTGTTTGTGTTTGTCTTCTCGTATGTACGGCCCAGATACAGCTTCCCCGGCTGTAATATCAACCCGTCATCCGGGATGATTAATGATTCTGTATGCAATGGCTTTTTCATATCCAGTACATCGTCCGTATAAACAAACAGCTCGTTATGCAGCCTCAAATTATAGCTATTGGGGTTGATATATTTATCATCAAACGGATCAATGAGAATACTGCCTGTTTTTATTTGTTTTAAGATTTCTTTTCCTGATAAAATCATAATATTATACTTTCTCCTTCTGCTTTACGACATCATAAAATGACCTTTATGTATATTGCTGTTCAGGTTTGATTTACACTATCTGTGCAAACTATAAGTAATCCAATTAACCTCATTATAAAGCTTTAGCACAAAACTGTAAATTTTTATTTTATATTAGCCAACAAAAAAAGCGGTGAAGTTTGAACTCACCGCTTTTTGTTTAAAGTTTTACCTGCGTTTTCGGATGGGTACACATATATCCATTTGAGCCTGATCGCCATGGTCGCGCTCATCATAATACTCATAATCCACTCTTGTACTGTCATATTCATATTCCGAGCCGGGAAGCCAGTTATCCAGGATTTGCTTCCATGTATCAGGTATTGACTGGACATATTGTGCTTCACTAACTAACGGTGTGGTGAATACAGCATATAATCCACCTTGCATTTGATGAAGATAAGTCCCAGGACGTTGCGAAACAGCAGAGTCTGCTTCATCAATACCTACGCCGAGCATATAAGTGAAGCATTCGTGTTCCTCGTCAATATCAATACAGATGGCTATCTCACAATGATGAGATTGCGTATAGGTATTATGCAATGTAGAGAGAGCGGCTTCATATTCCAAATTTATCTTTTCCCAAAAAGCTGGAATATCTGAAGTATTAGTGACGCCCGGCATCCTATGACGTGATGTGTATCCGACTACATTAAATGGTTTGATTTCCTTAATTTGAACCTGCATATTGATTCCTCCATGTTTTATTTTTACGTTGTAAATCGTTGATTTTACCGGTGGTGACACGGTATTGTGCAAACGATATAATGAGGGCGGATAACCATATAGCTTTTTGAAAGCTTTGGTAAATCCTGTGTGTGTTTCAAACCCGTAATCCATTGCAACATCAATAATCCGTTTGCCCTGCGACAAATCAAACAGCGCGTATTCCAATTTGCGGCGGGTCACATAGTTCCTGAACGGTGTCCCGATCAGTTCTATAAATACCCTACGGAAATGATAAGTGGAATAATTAGCCATGCGCGCCAACTCATCAGCTCCGATATTTTCGGTAATTCTTTTGTCGATTTCATCCAGAACCGATTGAATCATTGGTTCATACTCCATCAAAGCACCTCCTTCCGATTGGTGATTATAGTTTAGCATGAAGAAATCTTGGCGGCTATTCCTATTTAGTCATAATAATTATGAAATGGGATAAAGTTTGTCCGACATACACCGCTTTTCATATACTCGATTTTCAAAGTGCAATTTGTGGCCTTTTTTCATTGCAACCAAAAGGCTTACAGCGTCAAGATTCCTTAATGTGTAAGCCTTATCAATCGTATCCTTTTTATCGCTTCTCGCTATATAATGATATAAACGCACTTAAAAACATCTGTCAAGCGTTTGAGACCAAAGTCCACTTTCTGCTTTAAACTGTGAAAGCATCGCACCGCTTGCGTAATCCAATGTATGCCAGCCTCATAAGTCGTTGCGAATGATTTTTATGAGTGGGTTAAAATATAGGGAGAAAAAATATTCGGGCGTAAATGCTTTTTTTCAGTTTCAGTGTTTTTGTCAATTACCTTAGATGTACTGATATATTTAAGTATAAACTCACAGGAGAATGATTTTTTTGCAGATATAACTTCATTAATCCTTTTCCCATTAACTGAAAGTAATCCAATCCCAGAATCCCGAAAAAGATTAGTATCAACATTTTTTACCGTTTCGATGGGCAAAGCCACATAAGAGTAATCTGAAAAGCAAAGATAACGTTGAGCTTGTAAACATGCACCTTTCCAATCCTTTAACTTGGCTTCAATAGATATTGTAGTACCCAAATTCACTAAAAAAATATTCTTTATGATTTTTATAATTGTTTTTTTAATTTCGACTAAACTTAGGTTCGCTAAAGTTGAAACATAATGTTTAACTTTTTCAATACCAAACATGAATGTTTCTTGTATTTCAGAAAAAGTAACCTTTTTCTTTTCATTTATGTATGCTAATATAGAAACCAGAAAATAATCATCTAATATTTTTAGCTTACGATTTGCTCCCAAATTCAGTGTAATGTCTGGAATACCTATCCCCATGCGTAATTCATTAGAATAGAGTATTCCTTTTTTTTGTAAATAACAATTTATATCATTTACTAAATCAGCTTCCAACATAATATCACATCCAGTCTTTCTTAAGTTTTTGTAAAACATCAAGCCATGTTTTCAGGAAATGAGAATCATCATCCTTAAAAATTGGTTTGAGGTTTTTATAATGCGTAATTGCATTTTTTAACTGCTCCTCCATGTATTCAACACGTTCTATAATGGAATCAAAACTTCTCAATTTTTCAATTTCTTCATTTCTCCTATAAAGAAAGTGCTTTCGTGTTAATCCATCATTTACAAGAGCAGCAGGATTTTGAGAATTACAATATGGGCAAGAACAACTAATATCATGCCCAGTCTTAGTAGCTAATAATTGAATTATTTTGGTGGGGTTTTTTCTTTCTATAGCTACATTGCTAAGCAGCTCAGGCATATAGTATCTCACATACATATTATATGGATCACCAATTTCTTTGTATAAATCTTCATAAAAAGATTCAAATCGGGATGTTCCGGACTCAAAGCCGTATAACCCAAAAGCCAACAG
>Ga0153921_1001459_pt1 | contig 10576 bp, 10 predicted proteins | sample TSNJ005MetaG_FD_104691 | JGI IMG/M metagenome (GOLD analysis project Ga0153921, IMG submission 104691) | Attine ant fungus gardens microbial communities from New Jersey, USA - TSNJ005 MetaG | ecosystem: Host-associated > Fungi > Mycelium > Unclassified | place: USA: New Jersey, Brendon T. Byrne... | reverse complement strand
GCAGTGTACGAGTTGGGCGGTGACGAGAGGCTCACCTACGCCGAATTGGCCGAGAAGATCAGCGAATTTGCCGGCAAGCCCGTCGCGTACCAGTTCGTGAGCGAGGACGCATACAAGGGGATTCTCGAGAGCGTCGGCCTGCCTGCCCCGGTCGCAGAGATTCTCGCGGATTCCGATGCTGCAATTGCCAAGGGGGCGTTGGACACCGAGTCTGGTGACCTGCAGAAGTTGATCGGCCGCAGCAGCACTCCGGTGGCTGAGGTGTTGAGGAAGGCCTGACCTGCTGTGCGCCTTTATTAACCGCGGGCGGTTAATAAAGGCGCACAGGGGGTTATCCCATGTGGACTGCACCCTCGGCGGGCAGATCACCCTTCTTGGCGCGGACCAGAACCAGCACTACCGGTGCGATGATCGCCAACAGGATTGCCGCCCAACCGAATGCGGCCGAGTATCCGGATACCTCGGCGCCGAAGAAGTAGTCCGTCATCGAGGCGACGAAGTCCTGCACCGGCTGGGGGAGTAGCGCCAATTGATCGCCGGTCGGGATGGTCGCATTCGACATGTCGACAGGAATGCCTTCCGGCGGGATCGGCGCCGCGTTGTCGGCGGTGAAGGCCGACTTGGCCGAAGCGTAGATCGTGGTGAACAGTGCGGTTCCGAGTGCGCCGCCGATCTGCAGGGTGGCGTTGACCAGGGCACTGGCAGCGCCGGCGTCGTGGTCGGGGACACCGATCAGTGCGAGGTTCTGCATCGGCACCATCAGCAGTCCGAGTCCGAAGCCGAAGATCGCGAGGCCGGGGAACACGTGCGTCCAGTAGGAGCTGTGTACCTCGATCTGGGTCAGCATGAGCAGTCCTACTGCTGCCACCAGCGGGCCGGCGACCATGAGCGGCTTGGGGCCGATCTTGGTGGACAACTGCGCTGCGATGGTCGACGCCAAGACGATGAAGAATGCCATCGGCAGCGATCCGACGCCGGCCATGACCGGGCTGAATCCGAGCACGATCTGCAGGTAGAACGTCAGGTACAACGTGCCGCCGAGCAGGGCGGCGCCCACCAGCATGGAGCCGATCAGAGCAGCGCCGCGATCACGATGCCACGGAACGCTCAGCGGTAGAAGCGGATTCTTGCTGCGGCTCTCGACGACCACGAAGATGGCGAGGAAGACCAGGCCCAGTGCGATGAACAGCAAAGTGTCTGCCTGACCCCAGCCGTGCTCGGCGCGTGTGAATCCGTAGACCAGTGAGCCGAGCCCCAGGGCGATGAGGACAGCGCCGGGAAGGTCGTAGCTCGTGTCGCCGTGCGCTTTGGTTTCCTTGACAATCGGGACGGCTGCAGCGATGGCGATCAGCGCGATCGGGATGTTGACGAGCAGGCACCAACGCCAGTCGACGTACTGCGTCAGCACTCCACCGAGGAGCAGGCCGATGGCAGCGCCACCGCCGGAGATCGCGCCGTAGACGGCAAAAGCCTTGGCGCGCTCCTTCTCTCCGATGAAGGTGGTGGTGAGCATCGACAGCGCAGCGGGCGCGAGCAATGCTGCGAAGACGCCCTGGCCGGCGCGAGCGATGAACAGTTCGATACCGCTCTGCGCGATGCCGCCGATGCCGGAGGCAACCGCGAAGCCCGCCATGCCGACGATGAAGGATCGCTTTCGGCCCCAGTAGTCGGCGATACGTCCGCCGAGGAGCAGCAGCGCACCGAACGCCAAGGCGTACGACGTGACCACCCACGCGCGGTCAAGGTCGCTGATGCCCAGTTCCTCCTGGGCTGCCGGCAGGGCGATGGAGACGATGGTGCCGTCGAGCACCACCATGAGTTGAGCGAACGCGACGATGCAGAGCACCAGCCAGCGACGTTGATGATTCGGATTCTCGGAGACAGCCGGGATCGGTGGCAGAGTGCCGCCGTCGACGTGGGACGTGGTGGTCATTGGAAAAAGGTATTCCAGCCTTCTCGGATGAGTCAAACGAAATAGTTCGTTCGGTTACCATCATCACTATGGCTCCCACTGACGTGACCGCGACGAAACAGCGAATCCTCGACGCTGCGCAAGAAGAATTCGGTACCTACGGGCTTGCCGGTGCGCGCATCGATCGGATTGCGAAGAACGGAAACGCCAGTAAGGAGCGCCTCTACGCCTATTTCGGCGACAAGGTCGCGTTGTTCCACGCGGTGCTCGACGTCGACTTCGAGCAGGCGATGGAGTCTGTCGAGTTCACCGGTGAAGACATGCCCGCGCATGCCGTCGAACTGTTCGACGCAATGCTCGCCAAACCACAGATTCAACGGATGATGATCTGGGGTCAATTGCAGGGTGAGGCACCACGGATGAAGAAGCTGGCCGAGGAACATTCCAGCTGGGTTCCGCGAATGGCCACGATCCGCAAGGCTCAAGAAGACGGCCTCATCTCGAAGCACTGGGATCCCCAGGACCTGATCACGATGCTGTTCGGCCTCGTGTTCGGTTGGGTCGTGGCCCCCGGCGTGGCCGACAACCAGAACGTCGACGCCGACGAGATCGCGCGCCGCCGTGAAGTGGTGCGCGAGGCCGTCACTCGAATCTGCAAGCCGTGACTGTCAGCGAGAGAGGTACGCGGCCCAACCGCCGTAGTCGGTGATGTCAGCTGCGCCGTTTACGGCGTCATGAGTGCAGCTGAAACCGACTGTCGTTCTGCCGTCGGATAACTCGACGCTCGTGAGCGCCATCGGTGCAGGCAAGGCGGCGAGGAACGTTCCCAAGCCAGCCGGTGAGATCCGGAAGATCTCGCCGACGACCGGTGCCCCGAGGCCGGGTCCACGGCGGACCAGTCCGGGCTTCGGGGGCGTCGTGTCGAGAGCGAAGAGCCGGTAGGCATCCGAGGTCGTGACGGTTTCGACGTACCGCGCGCCGAGGTCGACCAACTGTGTGTTGAGCGGTTGCCCGCGCAGGTGAGCGCCGAATACTGCGAGGCCGATTCCGGTATTGACGAGGGCGGGTGAAGGCACACCACCGAGTCGCGCAGCGAGGTCGATGGCGATCTGGTCGTCGAAAGCGGGTACGACGAACATGACGCCGAACGGGTGATCTTCGGCAGTGCGGTGTCCGGGCGCCGCGACGGCCGCCATGTCGAGCAGGTTGCAGAAGTTGGTGAAAGTTCCCATCCGGCGGTTGATTCCGAATGGATCCTCGGTCACGGCAGCGATGGTCGGATGTTCGGTGGTGGTGGGAAGCAGTAGGGCGTCGAACCCTGCGAGGAGTTCCCGGGCGGCAGCCTTGGCGTGGGTGAGAGCGTCGAGATCGTCGACTAGCTGGTATCCGGTGGGGTGCTTCGCGCCGAGCACGATGTCGGACACCGCGGGATCTGCTCCGGCAGGACGAGTTTCGAGGAACTCGCCGGCAGCGGCGTACCGCTGCGCCACCACGGCGCCGTCGTAGAGCAATCGGGCCGCGTCGAGCAGTCCGGAGATGTCGACGGTCTCGGTCTCGGCGCCGCCGGCTACCAGAGCTGTCACAGTGTCCTGAAATGCTGCCAGATACGACGGGCTCAGTTGAGCGAGATCCTCGATTCGGGGGACGGCGACGCGGGGATTCGGCGCCGCCGCGAGACGAACGTCGGAAGGCCAGACGCGGCTGCGGGGATCTCGAGGTTCGTGGCCGACCATGATTGCCGCTGCCGCGGTTGCCGATTCGAGGTCGCCGGCGAACACCGTCAGAGCGTCGTAGTCGATGCAGGCGGGCACTACTCCGTGGACGGGAATGACGCCGAGCGAGAGCTTGAGTCCGTAGATCCCGTGGAACGCTGCCGGCACCCGGCCGGAACCGGCGGTGTCGGTGCCGATTCCGATGTCTGCAATCCCCAGTGCGACAGCGACGGCGGATCCGGAGCTACTACCGCCCGAGATCAACTTCTCGTCCCAGGCGCAGCGAACGGCTCCGTACGGACTGCGCGTTCCGACCAGTCCGGTGGCGAACTGGTCCAGATTGGTCTTCCCCAGAACAACAGCCCCGTGCTCGATCAACCGCGCAACGGCACTGGCAGTTTCGTCCGGCGCATACGCGAATTCGGGGCACGCCGCTGTGGTCGGCAGACCGGCGACGTCGACGTTGTCCTTGACGGCGACCAGGCGCCCAGCCAGGGGAAGATGCTCGCCCGCGGCGAGTCTGGCCTCCACCGAGGCGGCGTCGGCGAGCACATCTTCCTTGCAACGCAACGTGATCCAGACTTCGGGGCGATCTACTTCCTCGATCCGCTGGAAGGCCTGCTCGACCCGGGCTGTCGGGGTGAAAACTTCTGCTGCGATGGTCATGCTGTGTACTGCTCCGATCAGTCCGTGATGGTGGCGAGTGAGAGCGCGGTTATCGCGCGGGTCACCCGGTCGAGGACGACGTCGAGAGACTCGCCGATGTGCTGGTGCAAAAGCGTGTGGGCCTCGGGCAGATTGCCGGCACGTAGTTCTTCGAGGATTCGAATGTGCTCCGCGATCGAGGTGTCGATGCGGCCGTTGACCATGAAGTCGTACATCCGAACGTGCCGGATACGGGAATTCACCGACAGCAGCGACGCGACCAGTTCATTGTTTCCCGACGCCCTCAGTACGGCGACGTGGAATTCCTCGTCCAGTTCGACGAACCCCGGTTCCTGAGCGGGCGGATCGAGAGCTAGGGCACGCCACCGCACCAACTCGTCGTCGAGGATTGTTCGGTCGTGCCGGATCGTCGGATCTGCGATCGCCCGGGTAATTCCTTGTAGTTCCAGAGTGATTCGGAGTTCGTACAGATCTCGGATCCGCGGGATGCTCGGGCGCACGGCGGAGAACCCGTATTCTTCCCGGCGCAGGAGTCCATCGGCGCACAGCATCGTCAACGCTTCCCGTACTGGTGTGCGAGAAATGCCGAAACGCGTGGAGAGTTTCGGTTCCGTCAGGCGCTGATCGAACCCGATAGTCCCGTTGACCAGTTCGGTGCGTAGTTCCCGGTAGACCGCCTCACGCAGTGGCTCCGGCGCCGTATTCATCCCTGTCGACATACCTGTATACGCTATTGATCAGGTGTTTCGTCCAGATGTCTTCGGGTAAGGGCTGAGTTACGGCCGCCGCGGAACTTCAGGAGAAGTCGCGCTGAACCCGCAAGGTTCCGATCGTGGTGGCCAGGCCGTCGTACTGAGTGACCAGCAAGGTGAATTCGATCAACCGACGATCGTCGAGATGCTGCGAGAGCGTTCCCCACGTGTCGTCGGTGATGTCCTTGGTGGTGACCAACTCGTCTACCGCAGTCAAGATCGCACGGTGACGCGGACTCAACTCGGAAGCGCCAGGGCCCTCGATGATTCGGGCCAGTTCTTCTGCGTCGATTCCGGCTTTGCGGCCGAGCCTGATGTGGTGATCCATCTCGTAACCGCAGTCCCGCAGGTGCGCGACCCGCAGGATGATCAGTTCGGTGTCGTGGCGAGAGATCTTGCCGCCGGGCATGAGTGAGCCGGAGTAGTGCAGCCAACCGCGGAAGAGTCCACCCGTGCGCCCCAAGGTGCTGAACAGATGCGCATCGGGTGCCCCGGCAGCCTTCGACAGGACACGCCAGATCCCCCAGTTGATCGGACCGAGGTCCTTGAATCGGCCGGGCGGGATGCGGGGGTTCATGCGACTCCACGGATGTGAGAGGGACGGAGGTCGATAGCTCGTTGCGCGATGTGGCGAACCGCAGCGCTGCGGCGGGGCGCGTGTACGCGTGACTTCCGGCCGACGATACCGCGCTCGAACGCGTCGACGGCGTCAGCGACGGTCGTGGTGCCGGCGCTGGCGAGGGTTCCGCGAGCGCCGTCGAAAGAGAGTGCGGTGGTATCGGTGTCGATGTCTCCGATATACGCGACGCCCACCTTGGTACCAAGGTGTTTCATTTCCAGGCGCAACGCGTCGCCCAACGCTTCGACACCGGCGCGCGAAGCACCGAACGGTCCGCGGAACGGGTGCTTCGCCGCGCCGTGGGCCGAGGCGACCACCAGGGCGTAACCATCTTCGTGACTGATGTGGGGACCGGCTGCGCGCAGGGTGTAGTACGTGCCCATGAGGTTGACTTCGACTGCGCGACGCATGTCTTCGACGTCTCCGCCGAGGATCGACGAGTTCGCCTCGACGCCGGCATTGGCCACGACGACGTCGATGCCTCCCAGCTTCTCGGCGATGTAGTCGACGCCGCGAGATACCTGCTCGGGGTCGGCGACATCGCACAACTGCCACGGCGCGCGGCCGCAGGAAGTGGCGACTTGCTCGAGAAGTTCCGGCTCGAGGCCGAGCAGTCCCACGGACGCACCACGGTCGTACAGGCGTCTGGCCAGCAAAGAACCGATATTACGGGCAGCACCGGTGATCAGGATGCGCCGACCCGTCAGATCGTCGGCACTGCTCTTGCCCGATTCGGCCTTGCCCGCCTCGCTCTTACCCATGTGCTGTGTCCCTACGCAGTTACCTTCTGGTCCTCCGACGCTAACACCGCCGGGTAGCTGCGACTGCAAGTACCGCCAACTCCGTCCGAACGGGTGTTCAGACCGATGCGGCTTCGAGACGCGGATGTGACGTGGAAGCCTGGGTCGACCGCAATCGACGGAATCGGACCACGGCAACGACGGCGGCAACAGCGGCGAGGATCACCAACGGCAGTGACGGACCCATCGTGGGTTCGATGACAACCAGTAGCACCGGCAGTCCGAATCCGAGATAGGTGCCGACGTAGAAGATCCCGGTCAAAGCGCCCCGCGAGGCCGGGGGAGCCAGCGACTCGAGGTCGAGCAGTCCCTCACGCAGACACAGTCCGTAGGCCGTACCGAGGACGAGCGCGCAGACGATGAACAACCCGAGCGCGGGGTGCGCGCCGCCGACTGCGACCAGGCAGTATCCGAGTGCCGCCAGTGCGGCGCCGACCGTGCCGGCCTGAGGACCCCAATTGCGATGGCGCGCAGCGGTTTGAACCAGGATTCCAGCACCCAGAGTCAGCGCCGCCGCGAAACCCGGAAGGAGAGGACCTGAGTAGCGGTCCCCGAGCCTGGCCGTCATGGTCACGAAAGACACTGTTGCGCTGGCGAACACCCATGGCGCCAACGGAAGTGCCCAGAGCAGTGCGACCTTCACACCGGTTCCCGACCGCTCTGCGCGGTCGGGAATCTGTGTGAACATCGCAGCTTTGGTGGGAGCAGGAGTACGACTCCACACAGCTGCCGCGGCAACCGAACCCACCGACAAGACGGCCGAGACGACAAAGGGCGTAGCGAGTGGGAAGGCGGCAAATTGTGCCAACAGACCCGAAAACAGTGGTCCCAGTGCAAAACCCGAGGTGAGTACGACGCCCGCCATCACGGTTCCGGACTTGCCGCGAAGGTCGGCCGCCCACGCGGTACCGGCGCCGATTGCCAGACCGGCACCGATACCGACTACGAGGCGCCCGACCATGAGCCCGGGCGCGTCGTGCCAGAGAAGAAGAATCAAGGTTCCGAGCGAGGCTATGAGTGCTCCGGGAAGGACGAGTACAGCCCGGCCGACGCGGTCCGACAGTGCTCCACCGGTCAACAGGCCGGGTAGGAGTCCGAGCGCATAGATACCGAAAACACCGTCGAGCACGGTATGCGAAAGGCCCTCGTCCACCCGGAGAACCGGGATGAGCGAAGCAAAGTGGTTGGCGGCCCAACCCGTCGAAAGTAGTACGGCCAGTACCGAGATGAACCCGCGACGGGATGGATCGCCCATACCGGCAGCTTAGGCGGGCACCAGATCGCTCACGTCGGCGAGGAGTTCGAACGTGCGCAACCACGCCTCGCGGTTGGTGCCGGTCGACACCGTGATCAGCTCGTCGGCCTGCGCATGCTCGGTGAACTCGTCGAGGTACGCACGCACCTCGGCGGGCGTGCCGATGGCGCTGTACTTGGTCATTTGCAGAACCTGCTGACCGGCGGGGGAGTCGAGCAGCATGTCCGCTTCGTCGTCCGTGAATTTGCGTCCACGCCCGAGAAGAAGACTGACGCGCGAACGCTTGGCCGCGAGGAAGTCCTGCTGAGCCTGCTCATGGGTGTCGGCGGCGATGACGTTGACGCCGGCGATGACGTACGGCTCCGCCAACTGCTCCGACGGCTTGAACTCGCGTCGGTAGATTGCGACGGCGTCGCGCAGGGCGTTGGGGGCGAAGTGCGAGGCAAATGCATACGGCAGGCCGAGCATCGCGGCGAGCTTGGCGCCGAACAGTGACGATCCGAGAATGTAGAGCGGAACGTGAGTGCCCTTACCGGGAACGGCATTGATTCCGGGGACGCGCGAGGTGTCGCCGAGGTAGCCCTGAAGCTCGAGTACGTCCTGCGGGAAGCTGTCCGAAGAACTCGGGTCGCGTCGCAAAGCCTGCATCGTCTTCTGATCACTACCGGGCGCGCGGCCGAGACCGAGATCGATTCGACCGGGGTGCAAAGTCTCGAGGGTGCCGAACTGCTCGGCGATCGTCAGCGGTGCGTGGTTGGGCAGCATGATTCCACCGGCGCCGAGGCGGATTTTGCTGGTGTTCGCGGCGACGTGGCTGATCAGAACGCTGGTTGCCGAAGACGCGATGGAACCCATGTTGTGGTGCTCGGCGTACCAGATTCGCTTGTAGCCCCACTCCTCGGCACGCTGCGCCAAGGTCACGCTGGCGTCGAAGCTGTCTTTGGCGGTTTCGTCGTCCCCGATGTGGGCGAGGTCGAGGATGGAAAGTGGTACGGCCATGGAGGTGGAGCCTTTCTCAGCGAATAGAACGCAAGCGTCGTTGGAAGGTGCAACCATCTGGCCGGCTTTCCTATTTCCCCCTGGTCAACGCCCACAGATGGCGGCGAGGAGGAGAAGGCGTCAAGTCTTTGTCTCAATTTCGGTCATTTCGGATATTTCGGGTGAAAGTGGGGGCTAGATTTCCCGAATCGGAGGTTCTTTCGCATTCCAAGTGAATCGAGACCAGCATGGCCACTGACCGGAAGGCTGTAAACAAGCGCAAAGTACGTGCATTACTAGCCGGAGGACTTGTCCTCGGTATCGGCGCCGCTGTCACCTTGGCAGCGTGGACAGACAATGTTTTCGGCGACGCGCAGTTCAAGACGGGAAGTTGGAATCTCCAGGGCAGTTTCGACGGACTGACGACCTGGGGTGAGTATCAAGTCGACGCTTCCGCCGGCCACTTCCAATTCAGCACGGGATTCAACACACTCGCACCCGGAACGACGGTATATGCGCCGGTAGCGCTACGGATCGGTCCCACGGCCAGCACTTTCGGCGCGACGGTACAACTACTCGGTGCGACGGGCGGTGATGCCGATCTCAAACCCGCCCTGCGGTACTCGGTGTATCGAGGTGTCTCCTCCACGGCCTGCACGGCGGCGGGAATTGGAGCAGGCACAGCATGGGTGGGCACGACAGCTAGTCCGGTGGCCTTGACGGCAGGTTCGGGTTCGGATGTCGCCTTGCTAGGCACGGGTGTGCCGGTCGAACTGTGCTTCGCGGTCACGCTGCCCGCCGGAGTCGACCCCTCGATCGTGTCGGGCAAGGACACCGGGCGCTTGCTCTGGCAGTTCACCGGCCAGTCCACCCCCTGACGCCTGCGTGGTCACACGGCGAATGCGTCAGGTGTACGCACTGGCGGCCTCGGGACTCGTCCTGGGTATCGGTGCAACCACCGTGGCTGCCAGTTGGGTGGACAGCACGATGGGCGATGCATCGTTTCGCACCGGAACCTTCGGAATCGAGTCGAACGTCGGCGGTGGATGGTCGTCGCATGCATCCAGTGCCCCTGGCATTTTCACGTACACACCCTCGGCGCTCCTGATTCGCCCCGGCGCGTTCTCGTACGGCCCGATATCGCTTCGAACAGTGCCGGTCTCGCCGGCAGCATCCGTCACTCTGCAGGCGGCCACGGTTGCCGGCGACTCCACTCTGGCGTCGGCGCTTCGGTATCGGGTGGTCAAGTCGACGACCTGTGATGCGTCAGCCTTCTCCACGGGAACACCACAATTCGTGGTGGGAAGTGTGACGGTGTTTCCGTCGCTCTCAACTGGTTCCGCAGTCGGGGCCATCGCGCTACCCGCCGGTGGAGCGTCCCCGGGCGCCGCGGTGGCGCTGTGCTTCGAGATTTCGCTGCCCGGAACCTCGGCTAATTGGAGTAACTCGGCGTTGATCGGTAAAACGGCAACTCCCACTTGGCAGTTCAGTGCAACACCCTGAAGGAGCTGCAATGCCAACACATGCCCGGGCAACACATGCCCGGACGAAGAAGCGTTCGGTCCCCACGATCATCGGGGACTGCATCCTTCAGGTTCTCGCTGCCGGTGGGGTTGTTTGTATCGCTTTGGTGATCTGTGCCGTCGCCTTCGACATCACACTGATCATGTTCAAGACCGGATCGATGTCGCCGACCATTCCGACCGGATCTCTGGCAGTTGTACGGGAAGTACCGGCAGATTCCGTCGAGGTGGGCGACGTCGTCACCGTCGATCGGGGAGTGTCCGAACTGCCGGTGACCCACCGGGTCGTCTCCGCTCGTACCCAGGACAACGGCATCACGATTCTCGATCTCAAGGGTGATGCCAACGCTTCGGCTGAT
>Ga0153921_1001457_pt1 | contig 10582 bp, 11 predicted proteins | sample TSNJ005MetaG_FD_104691 | JGI IMG/M metagenome (GOLD analysis project Ga0153921, IMG submission 104691) | Attine ant fungus gardens microbial communities from New Jersey, USA - TSNJ005 MetaG | ecosystem: Host-associated > Fungi > Mycelium > Unclassified | place: USA: New Jersey, Brendon T. Byrne... | reverse complement strand
GCAAAGCTCCACGCAGAAACAGAATTTGAAAAGTATCGGATTGTGCAGGATAGAATGTTCATATCTGATTATGATAAGTTTCTGCTGGAACTTGAAGAACAAACAAAAAACGAATCTGATTGAGTATAAAAGCCAGTTGTTGCACATTTTGCAATAACTGTGGTGGTTGATAACATAGTGGAGGATTAGCTGTTCGAAAACTCTGAACAACTGCTACGAATTGTTAAATTAATCAAGAATCAACCTATCGGAAATTCCGACAGGTTGAAAAAAGAAAATTGTGAACTGCTATGGAATTGGCAATCCTAAAGAAGAATATGAGAAAGTGCATAATTATAAAAATGTTGTTTTCTGGTCATTTAACCGGAAGGATTATCAAAAGACAAATTGGTGGCGAGAGACTGCCAATACAAATATAAGCGGCAAGATTACAATTCGAACAGCAAATACAGTAGGAAAAATAGTGGATTTGGTGGACTTATTATCACAAAAAATAGACCGCTAAATCAAAGGGTTTCGGCATTTTCAAGATGATATGTAGGTGTACTTTTATGTTTAGTGGGACAAAAATATGTTTCCTGTTACCATGGTGTGGTAAGGAAAAAGAACGTTTTAGCAAAAGGCTTTGCATGATATTATGTTGTGTTATATATTAACGAGCTAAATAAATAATGGGAAGTAAGGAGCGAAAGGATATTATTACTATGAGCGAACGAAACGATTCTTTGGTCAACAAATGGCATTCCGTCTACTTTTTCATGCCGCTATTTGAAAATTCAGTAACTATGCCAACTCTTGAAGAATTTAACCAGGCTCTTTCAGACAAGTTTGGAAAGGTTACACCATTTGCTGAAAATCCTGAAATACCAACCCAACCTGCCGATCTGCTTGGATTTGTCCTGTGGGACCATCCTGCTTACTATACTGCGGAAAAGCAGTCCTACCCCACCCAGCTAAATCTTATGGGACCAGATGTATTTGACCAGTCCCATTGGGATGAGATGATCCTTGCTCAGTTTTGGGACTGTCCTGACCGGGAGAATTTTATAAAACGATGCCGGTATTCTATTATGGCCAGTAATTTTATGGCGGCTGGTCTGCCAATTATGGAACGGTTTCAGATTATTGCTGATTATGCGGATATCATTTTGGAAGTATTTCCAGAGTGTATTGGCATTTATTGGCCGCACAGCCAAAAACTTGTCACGCGAGAATATTTTCAGCAGTCACATTGGAACTTCGCTAATTTACATTTTCTGGATGGCGGTCTTAATGTACGTTTTTTTAATATTACCGGAACAAATGAAATGCTGTTTGATACATTGGGTTTTACTCCTATTGGTCTCCCGGACTTGCAATGCCACTGCAAGGAATTGGTTCCTAATGATGTGGTATATTTTCTGCGTAACCTGGCTGTGTATTTATACGAGGCTGGTGACATCATCCAGGATGGTAATACTGTAGAAGGGCTTGATCACGGGAAATGGCGTTGTCAACGAGAAGATTCCATGGCAAAGCCCAAACGGATGGTGTTGGATATTCATGCTGGACAATATGCGGCGGGTAGTCGCTAAGTGAGGAGTTTAATGGAGGTTCAAACAAAAGTAGAATGGGAAGGCAAGATTAGATCGATACAGCCACGTACAAATGTGTGGCGGTATCTTCTTGATAACCGTACTCATTCTCATATCGGTTACAATTTATTCTTTGCAGGCTCGGTTGATGGTACAGATGCCGAGTTTACCGTTGCAATATCTGAAAAACAGCAGCAAAGTGGCAGATATCGTATTGGGGATATTCTAAAAGGCACGGCATGGACGAAAAAATATCCAAAATGGGAATTTGCCGATTACTATCGGGCAGGAGCATTGAAACGCATAAGAGAAAGTAAGGAAACAATTGATGAATCAAATGCTCCGCCTTGGATAATGTCCGTGCCGGATATGCAGACATATGAATGGCGTGGTGCAAGGATGTTAAGCCTTAGTTGCTGGAAGGGAAAGTGTTTTCAATGTATGTGGGCGAACATGGCAAATGTTACAATTGAATACGATTGGGGCAAAATTCAAAAGCATCGCTTTGAAAGCTTTTGTTATGGTCCTAAGACTTGCAAATTCTATAAAATGGGAAGACCTCGTGCCGTTCCGTACAAGGGCATGGGTTCAAATTATGATGAAGGATGGCTTGACGATATCTGCACGGAACGTAGAGAGGATGATGAATAATACCAGGGAGGATGAATGAGATGTTTATTAAAGCAGAAAGCGTTGGAGGTAAACCAGAGATGATGGACACTTTGAAAGATTTTTTGAAACAGATTATAGATAAAAATGGATTTGAGTACCTGAATTCAAATGCATTCGATATTTATGAAAATTTGATTGAGAGTGAAACAATAGATCATCGATATGCAAGAATACTTTTATTAACTTTGTTAGCAAAAGTATATGAACGGGCTAATAATAAGGATGTAGATATAAGTACATTGTCAAAACATATTCAGAAGGAATTATTCTTAAAGAAAAATATTGCGGATGATTTTGCATTTTTGTATCAAACACTTTTTAGAGCAGAAAACATTTCGGAATGGGATAATAAGTATGCCAAGGGATTGAAAGAATTCTGTGCCAGGGAATGGTCATTTCCATGGCAGGGCTTTGAAGTTTGGTATGCAGGCAGTGTCCATGTGGATTGTAGTTATACTGCCGAAGTAATGATCAGGGTTTGCGACAAGAAGCTTGTCGAGGAAGATATGAAAAAACTTGTGGAAACGAATCCCTTTATAGCAGCAACGGAAATATATAAAAAATATCATGATGAATTGTGCAAATTGCTTGATAGTGATTTTCAAGATTATGCACAGGCTGAGGATTATTACCCACCAGTCGGTGAGGACTATGATTCTAATTATGAGTGTGTTTTAGAAGAGTTCTGCATGAAGCATGGATTTGAAATTATTTCTTATGAGTGCGATGGTGAAACATCCGATTATGAGCCAAACGATAACAGAAGATGGTGATTGTAACGACAGATTATTATTGCCACACATAATGCAACTATTGTTACAAACGCAATGGCGGATCAGGTATGTGTTATGCAGTCTGATGGTACAAATGGGTGGGTAGAGATGACAGGATATCCTAGTGACAGGAGAATTCTGTAGTGGCCGGTGCCGGTTACGGCAAAACACAAGCCGTTTTGTGTCTGCAACTTTGTCCTCTTTTATTATGCAATAAACACAATCGAAGTTGCTTTTATGTGCTCCCAAAAGAAAATGATGAAGAAGATTATGGTTAAAACGCTGGAAACACACATGTTTCCAGCGTTTTTTGCGTGTGTATAAAGTTGGTTACAATTCGCATGAAGTTACAAATAAGTTAAAATAAAATAAAAATGCAAATTATTTGTAACTTTTTTATTGACATCTAGATTCAAACATGTTACCATAAGTTACATCTAGTGGAAATTATTACACTTTTTTAATATTCTGTAACAGCATAGTAATTATGAAATTCAGCATGATAATTGGGAAACCAGTGAGGAAGGAGGGAGGACAATGTCCGGGCTATACGGAAACGGAATTGCACTGACAGAGAAAGTGTTGGACTATCTGTGGGGCAGACAGACAATCACCATTAACAATATTGCTAATGTGGATACACCGGGGTTTAAGTCACAGTACCTGTCATTTGAAGAAAAGCTGGGACAAAGAATCCGCAGTGCGAGTAACAGGATTAAACCTTCGGAGGAGGTTAATCAGGCTATTCGCCGCACCACAGCTACTGTAGGTTATGCGCCGGGAGAATCAAACCGCCTGGACGGCAACAGTGTGGATATGGATCAGGAGCAGGTAGAACTGGTCAGAACGGCTTATGAATATCAGCATATGATAAGTTCCGTGTCGAATGATATCAGCCGTTTGCGCAATGCCGCCAAGTCGTTCTAGGGCGGCCGGGCACGATTAAACTGAAGGAGGCAGGAAGTTTGGAAGGAATTACATTTATTACCCCGTTACAGCCATGGGAATCAGCGGGGGGTGTTGCCGGAGACAGAGGCGCACAGGGGATTCGCAATGACGCATCAATGTTCAAGGATATCTTCACCAATGTGGTGAATCAGGTCTATGAAACCCAGCAGGATGTAGAGCAGAAACAGTATCTGTTGGCCACCGGGCAGTTGGATGATGCCCACAGTCTGCCGATTGCAGAAGCCAAAGCGGCACTCAGTCTGGAAGTAATGATTTCCCTGCGCAATAAGGCAATGGAATCTTACAATGAACTTCTCAAAATGAATCTTTAAATCTTGGATTAAACGAATGAAGAAGGTTGGGTAATAAACGTGCAGAGTTTAAAGGAAAACTGGCAGAAACTATCAGACAAGACAAAGAAGATGCTTGCAGTGATTATAGCGGGGACGGTTGTTGTCGGTGTGATTGGTGTTTTGGCACTGAAACTTGGTGTGCAGAAAGATTACAGCACTTTATTTACCGGACTTAACCGGGAAGAAGCATTGGAAGTAGTGACCCTTCTTCAGGACAGTGGGGTTGACTACCGCTTTAATGATAAAGAAGGGGAGATTCGGGTTTCCGCTGCCGCGGTTGATCAGACCAGGGCGGAACTGCTCAGCAAAGGATATCCCAAGAGCGGTTTTACATATGATATGTACCGTGACAATGCGGGACTGATGACAACCGAATCTGATAAAAAGCAGTATACGCTGTACGACCTGCAGGATCGGTTGGGAGCTCAGATTCGGCTGTTTGACGGGGTTCGGGATGCCAAGGTAACGATTGCGGAAGCTGGTGTGTCGAAATATGCACTGGGTGATGACGGGCAGACCGAAGCCTCAGCTTCTGTTGTTGTAACGATGAAGAGCGGCCGGAGCCTTTCGAACAATGAGGCGTCGGCGATCAGGAATCTGATTACCAGAGCAGTCAAGGGGATGAAGTTCACCAATGTGTCCGTGTTTGATGCGGAGACCATGACTGAGGTCGGCAGCAGCGGCGACAGCAGTGATTATGGAGTCGCCAAGGACTTATCCTCGCTCACGACCATGGTTGAGAATCAGATTGCCGGCAATGTAAGACGGGTACTGGAGAAATTATACGGTCAGGGTTCGGTGGCTATATCAGTCAAAGGCCAGCTTAACATGGAGAAGTTAATCCTGGAGAGCACACAGTACAGTACCCCGGAAAAGATTGATGAACAGGACAAAACCGGTCTGCTGCATCAGGAAGATGCGATGAATGAGAATTCAGGCACCGCCGGTCAGGGCGGGGCCAATGCCGGCGGTGTCACCGGGGCGAACGGCAATGCGGACACGCCGCGGTATACCAATCAAGGGGGTGCTGCGGGCGGCGTTGATTCGTATGCCAACAGCAGCGCGGCCAGAGAGTGGTTGTATAATTCTCTCAGAGAGCAGCGCCAGGTTGAACCGGGGGTCCTGGAGAATGTTACCATCGGTGTGGTGATTGATACGGAAGACCTGTCCATTACAGTGAAGGATCTGCTTGATCTGGTGGCGAATTCCGCCGGTATCAGCAAAGAGGAAGCAGAGCAGAAAATTACGGTTATCCGGGCGCTTTCACCGGACGGCGAGAGAGCTCAGCCGGTTTCCGCCGCACCCGCACAGAGCGTCGGCAGCCCGAGCATGCCGGTCCTTCCGCTTCCTATTATTATTGCGATTATCGCGGGCGTGGTACTGCTCTTATTGTTGCTTATTCTGCTGATGCTCAGCAGAAAGAAGAAGAAGAAACAGAAACACCCGCTGGATGATGTGGAGATTGGTGAACTGGGGGAAGACACGACGGGATTCCCACAGGTGCCCCGGTCGGAAGCCGGGATGGCGGCACAGTTTCGGGATGATGAGATGGAGCAGAACGAAGAGATTCTTAATCTGCGCATGCAGCACAGCCTGAAACTGAAGAAAAATATCGGTGAGTTTGTAGATCAGAATCCTCAGATAGCAGCGAAGCTGGTGCAGAGCTGGTTGAGGGGGAAGGAGCGATAAATGGCGGAAAGCTTAACCTCCAACCAGGAGGAGCTAAAGAATAAGGCAGAAGAAATGTCGGGAAAAGGCATCGCGGAGGTGAAAGAACTGAGCGCCAAACAGAAGGCGGCGATAGTGGTTGTTTCTCTCGGTGCAGACAGAGCTTCCCAGATTTATAAATATCTGAATGAACAGGACATCGAGGATTTGACCTACGAAGTGGCAAAGATGGGCCGGAATACCAATTCACAGGTTGAGGGTTCGCTCGATGAGTTTTATAAATTGTGCCTGACCCATAAGATGATGACGGACGGTGGTCTGGATTATGCGCGGAGTGTCCTGGAGAAGGCATTTGGCGAAACCACCGCCAGAACACTGCTGGAAAAAGTGTCCAAGACCCTGATGTCCAAACCGTTTAACTTCTTTATGAAGGGAGACCCCAAAGCGTTGATATCGTTGTTGCAGAATGAACGGCCGCAGGTAATCTCGCTGATCATGTCCTACATGGACGCGGAGCAGGCGGCCCAGGTGCTGGAACAGCTTTCGGAAGCCAAGCGGATATTGATAATTGAAGGAATTGCCAATATGGACCGGGTTTCACCGGAAGCGATCGCGATTGTGGAAGAAGAGATGAAGCGCAAGTTTGCGACGATCATAACCAGTGAGGACAATATGAACCTCGGCGGTGTCGACTTCGTAGCTGACATTATGAACCATGTGGATCGCGGCAATGAACGGCGTATCTTTGAGGAACTGGACCAGAAAAGTCCCGAGCTGTCCCAGAGTATCCGCGACAAGATGTTTGTCTTCGAGAACATTCTGGATATGGACGACCGTTCCGTACAGCGTTTTGTCCGGGAGTGCGATTCCAAGGATATCGTCTATGCCCTTAAGACCGCTTCTGATGAGATGAAAGAAATCTTCTTTAACAACATGTCCAAGAGGATGGCTGAGAGTGTCCGGAGTGATTTGGAGACCACGACCAACATTCGGATACGTGATGTAGAAGAGGCACAGCAGCGGATTGTTAATATTATCAGGGAACTTGAGGACACTGGTGAGGTCATCATCAACAAGGGAGGCGAGGATGACAATGTTATCGTCTAAAGGCGTTGTGAAATCTGATCAGACAGTAAATGTTTATAAGTTTGTACCTCCTGACCAGTCGGATGCCGTTCCCGGGAAGAAATGTCCGTCCGCCGTTAATTCCGCGGGCCGCCCGGACGAGCTGACATCGGACTGGCGGTCGGCGAGCCTTGAAAGCACTACCTACCATGAGAGTAGCAGGATTTTGGAAGGAGCCAGAAACGATGCCAAACAGCTGATGCTCAAATCCAATCAGATGGCGGAGGAGATCCTGCAGGATGCCAGAAAAGAGGCGGAGCAGATTTGCGAGAATGCCGCCGCCGAGGGCTACCAGTCCGGGTATGAGAAAGGCTTTAAGGAAGGCGCGGACCGGGCGATCCTGGACCATGGCAAGGCGATGCAGAGCCGGATGGAAGAACTTGGCCGGGATATGGAAGCGGCGTTAAATGCCGTGGCGGAAGCCAAAGAAAAATGTCTCAGGACCTATCTGGAAGAGCTGAAAGACTGTGCGGTGGCGGTGGCGGAAAAAGTGATTCATCTCAGCTTAAAGTCCAGCGGCGAGATCATCAAACGGATGATTATCAGCGAAACCGAGCGGCTGAAAAAGACGGCCTGGGTCAAGATTTATATGGAAAAAACAGATTATGAGATGATCCTGGAGACAGATGCAGATGTCATCGGTGAACTGTCCCGCTTATCGGACAACATCAAGTTTATTGTGATGGATAAGGAGCACAGCGGCAACTGCATTATTGAAATGCCGGATGAAATCATTGATATCAGCGTGGATACCCAGTTGGAGAATATCAAGGAAATCCTGCAGAATATCGGAATTTAGGAGCGGCTATGTTTGAAAAGATACCGCAGCTGATTATGAAGTCAGAGACAGTCGGCTGCATCGGGAAAATAGAAAATGTTGTGGGCATGTCCATGGAAGCCTCGGGAGGCCGTTCCAGCATTGGGGATATTGTCAAAATCTACGATGATGAGCAGAACCGCCAGATACCGGCCGAGGTGGTTGGATTTAAAGACGGCAAGATTCAGCTGATGACCTACGAAGCTACCAATGGTATCACATCAGGAAGCTTTGTGCGTAACACGAGACACCGTTTAAAGGCGCCGGTTGGTGAATTTTTGCGGGGCCGGATTATCAATGCCATGGGCGAGCCGATTGACGGCAAGGGGGAGTTCGAGGCAACCCGGTATTATACGGTCAACAGCCCTTATACAAACCCCTTAAGCCGGCCGCCGATCAGCGAACGGCTGGAGTTCGGCGTCAAAGCCATCGACGGCATGAACACCATCGGCAAGGGCCAGAGAATCGGAATCTTCGCCGGTTCCGGCGTGGGCAAGAGTACGCTGATGGGGATGATTGCCAAAAACGTCAAGACCGATATCAACGTGATTGCCCTGGTGGGCGAGCGTGGCCGTGAGGTTCTGGAGTTTGTGGAGAAGGATCTGGGCGAGGAAGGCATGAAGCGCTCAGTGCTGATTGTGGCGACCTCCGATCAACCGGCGATGCTGCGGATGAAATGCCCGCTGGTGGCGACGACGATCGCCGAGTATTTCCGGGATCAGGGCAACGATGTGCTGCTGATGATGGATTCCCTGACCCGTTATGCCATGGCCCAGCGGGAGATTGGGCTGGCGATTGGGGAACCGCCGATTGCCAGGGGTTATACCCCCTCTATCTATGCGGAGTTTCCCAAGCTGCTGGAACGCAGCGGTAATTTTAATCAGGGTTCCATCACCGGGGTCTACACCGTTCTGGTCGAGGGTGATGATACCAATGAGCCGATTGCCGATACGGCCCGGGGTATTCTGGACGGACATATTGTTCTGAGCCGGCAGTTGGCTCATGAGAATCATTTTCCGGCGATCGATATCGGTGCCAGTATCTCCCGTCTGATGGTGGGAATTGTGAGTGAAGAGCACCGCAATCTGGCGTCGCGGTTTCGAAACATGCTGGCACTTTATCATAAAAATGCGGATCTGATTTCCATCGGTGCCTATAAGAAGGGGACAAACCGGGCCCTGGATGATGTGGTGGCCAGGATTGACAATATGAATGCTTTTTTAAAACAGGAGATTGACGGCAGTTTTTCTTATGAGGAAACACTAAAGCTGATGCAATCCATTGTCGGATAAAAAGATACTGAGGAGGAGCTATGAAACGGTTTAAGTACAGTCTGGATACGGTGCTCGATTATAAGACCCAGGTTCTGGATCATTTAAAGACTGAGCACGCCATAATTCTCGGAGATGTCAATCTGAAGAAAGGTGAGATTGAGGCGTTAAAGACCGTCCAGAGTGATTTCGCGGAAGACTTTGACCAGGTCAAGTATGCCGGGGGCTCCATCGGCCAGTGCCGGTTATATGATATGTGCATGGAGCGGATGGAACAGAAAATTGACGAGGAAAAAGAAAAGCTGGCGATCCTGAAACAAAAAGAGGCGGAGAAGAAGAACGAGGTGGTGGTTGCCAAGGTGGATACCTCCAAGTTTGAAAAACTGAAAGGCCGGCGGCTGAGTGAGTACCAGAAAGCGGAGATGAAGGAAGAAGAAGCTTTTGCTGAGGAATTTGTGATTCACTCCTTGATGGCGGCCGACAGCCGGGTCAGCTTAAGAAGATGATAATTACGGCCGGAAACGGCTGCTAATTATAAATACTGACAGAGAAGAAAGGAGGTGGAAGCATGGTAAACATTGATATGATTCAGTTTTCACGTTCACCGCGGGAGATGAGAGTGCCGGAAACAGCCGAGGGAAGCCGTAAAACCGACTTTTTGGAGCTGCTAAAAGGCAATGAGCAGTTGCTGAAAGCAAAGGAACCGGCGGCTGCGAAAACGGAGACGGGAAAAACCGGTATCAGCCGCCTGGGACTTGAATGGGAAGGCGATGAAGCGGTTCCGGCTGACGCTATGCTGATGCTGGCGCTGGGCCAACTGACGGAAAATCAGATTCAGATATGCGGTCGGCCGGAAGTTGCCGCGGCATCGGCGGATGAGCCGGTGATGGCCGCGGCACCGGAGTCGGTTGTCGTCGAAGATATGCAAGCACCGGTTGAAGCAGGTGATTCCGGGGAAGCGGTTGTTGCTGCTGACTTTGAGGTCGATACGGAAGTGCCGCCGCACAGTGGCAAAAAGGAGATTGCTCCGACGCTGCTGCAGGATACTGAGACGGTTAAAGAAACGAAACACAGTGACAATCAGGCTGATGCGGCCGTGCCGATGGAAAATGGGAATCGGGTTGAAGTCTCACACCACGAAGAACGTGGCGGGCAGGAACCAGAGGCGGTAGCCCGTCAGGTTCAGCCGGAACGCCGGGACAGCCGTCCGGTGCGAAAAGAAGCGGCGGAGGAGACGGTGTACACGGACAAAGGCCAGGTCAGTGAAACCCCCTTGGCAGGCCGTGCGCCGGATATCAGGCAGCCGTCAGAAGCAGTTCCGGTCAGAACAACGCCGGAAACATTGCCGGAAGATGTGGGCAAGGCAATCGCCGCACACCTG
>Ga0153921_1001455_pt1 | contig 10596 bp, 9 predicted proteins | sample TSNJ005MetaG_FD_104691 | JGI IMG/M metagenome (GOLD analysis project Ga0153921, IMG submission 104691) | Attine ant fungus gardens microbial communities from New Jersey, USA - TSNJ005 MetaG | ecosystem: Host-associated > Fungi > Mycelium > Unclassified | place: USA: New Jersey, Brendon T. Byrne... | reverse complement strand
CGTCGCAGTTGATGCAATCGTCGGTGATGATCAGGGACATGGAAACTCCTGCCAGGGCTGTCAGCCAAGGCATCTGAAAACTAATGCGCGCAATTGTGCCGCATTGGCGCCCGCAGTGCGAGTCACAGCGATGGACAGTAGGAGCCGGCTTGCCGGCGATGGCGATGGCGATGGGTCAGTTGCACCGTGGCGCCTGGATCGCTGGCAAGCCAGCTCCTGCAGTCCGGGATTATTTCTTGAATCGCAGGGTGAGAGCATCCGCCACAGCCGGGTGCACGAACTTGGTGATATCCCCGCCCAACGCCGCGATTTCCCGGACCAACGTCGAGGAAATGAACGAATAACGTTCCGAAGGCGTAAGAAACAGGCTTTCCACGTCCGGCGCCAGTTGGCGGTTCATGTTGGCCAGCTGGAATTCGTATTCGAAGTCCGACACCGCCCGCAGGCCGCGCAGGAACACATTGGCGTTCTGTTCCTTGGCGAAGTGCGCCAGCAGCGTCGAGAAGCCGACCACTTCAACGTTGGGCAGATGCTTGGTGACCTCACGGGCCAGCTCCACGCGCTGTTCCAGGGGAAACAGCGGGTTTTTCTTGGGGCTGGCAGCGACCGCGATAATCACATGGTCGAACAAGCGCGAGGCGCGTTCGACCAGATCGCCATGGCCCTTGGTGATTGGGTCGAAGGTACCTGGGTACAACACTCGGTTCATCGCGTCGTCCTGGCGGAGTCCGTTGGGGAACCGGATGGTATCGCAGCCATCCCGGTCGGCCAAGTCAACTTATTCAGAAGAAAGCACTATAGACACCGCGAATACCCGGTTTTTTCAGGCCGTTTTCAGACGTTCGGCCAATGCCGTCGCCAGTTGCGCCGTCAATCCATACACCGATAACTGCGGGTTAGCGCCAATGCTGGTGGGGAATAGCGAGCCATCGTGGATCGACAAGTTGCGCAGTTGATGATGGCGCCCAAGGCTGTCGGCCACGGCGTTTTTCGGTTCTTCCCCCATCGCGCAACCGCCCATTACATGAGCGCTGCCGAGCCGGGTTCGGTGCAATTCGAGGTTCAACCCGTCGATCATGCTGCGGGCTTCAGCCAAGGTGTTCACGTAGCGCGCATCGCCGTGCAGCGGCATCACCGACTTGGCGCCGCCGGCAAACTGAATCTCCGCCATGCTGTGGAATGCCCGGCGCAGGCCGTCCCAGGCGTAGGGCGAAACCTGATAATCGAGCACCGGTGTGCCATCGCCGCGTAATTCGACTGTGCCTCCTGGGCTGTCGGGGTGGAAGCCGTCCCGCAGCAGCGCAAGCATGGCGTGGGTTTTCGGCAGTTGACCCATGTCCAGCGCGTTCTGCGTGCCGTAGCCGCCGAGCAAGGTGCTGGCCAGGCCCGGATGCAGTGGCGGTACTTCGAGCTTGTAGGACATTTTGCCGGTAGTGCCGTCCTGCCATTGGAAGTGATCGGAATAAATCGACTGCGGCGCGCCGTAGAACGGGTTGATCACCTCGTCGAACAACCCGGCGGAAAAATTCACCAGGTGTAAAAAGGTTCGCTTGCCCAGGCGCGAGTGGGGATCGGGTGCGTCCGAGCGCAGCAGCAGCGCCGGGCTGTTGATGCCGCCGCCGGCCAGTACGTAATGCTTGGCTTTGACTGTGATCTTGCGGCCGGTGGGTGCCACGCAAAACTGATCCATGGCCACGCATTCGAGGCTGGTGATGGTGTCGCCGCTGAACTTCAGGCGTTCGGCGCGGGCCAGGTACAGCAGCTCGCCGCCTTTCTCCAGGGTGGACGGAATGGTGGTCACCAGCATTGATTGCTTGGCGTTGACCGGGCAACCCATGCCGCAATACCCCAGGTTGAAACAGCCGCGCACATTGCGCGGGATCACGTGCCAGCTGTAGCCAAGCTTTTCGCAGCCCTTGCGGATCACGTCATTGTTGGCATTCGGTGGCATGGCCCAAGGCGCGATGCCCAGGCGTTGTTCCATTTTTTCGAACCAGGGCGCCATTTCGGCGCTGCTGTGGCCCTTGACCGCGTACTCGCTGGCCCAGTGGGCGAGGGTCGGGTCCGGGGTGCGGAAGCTGGAGGTCCAGTTGATCAGCGTGGTGCCGCCGACCGCGCGGCCCTGCAGGATGGTGATAGCGCCGTCCTTGCTCATGCGGCCGATGCCTTCCTGGTAGAGGCTGGCGTAGGCCTCGTCTTCCAGCAGCTTGAAGTCGTTGCTGGTCTTCAGCGGGCCTTCTTCGATCAGCAGCACCTTGTAGCCGGCGGCGCTGAGGATTTCGGCGGTGGTGCCGCCGCCGGCGCCGCTGCCGATGATCGCGACGTCGGCTTCCAGGGTCAGGTCCTGGTCGAGGGCGGCGCCATTGTGGGTCTTCCAGCCGCGGGCCATGCCATCGCGGAACAGATCAGGTACGGGCATCAGGGTCGTCTCTTGTTTTTATCGGGATGCGAATCAGATTTTCGGTGGGCCGGGGTAGCCGCAATGCGCCCAGGACTCGGGGCGGAAATACCAGGCCATGATCACCAGCTTGAGCAACGAGCCCTGGCCCATGCGCAGCAGGTTCAGGTAGCTGTTTTCCCAACGGTGCAGGAAGTTGCGGATCTGTTCGCCGCTGGCGTTTTCCCAGCTGCCCCACACCCCGGTCAGCGGCCCACGGGTCACGGCCATGCCCAATACGTCGAACAGTTGCTGGGTCAGCTTGAACATCTCGGGCGACAGGTGTTGCAGGCTGAAGTCGAGCTTTTTCAGGGTGTCGTCGATGCCGGCCACCACTATCTCGGCGCTGGCCACGCCCTCCAGCAGCACCGGAATCACTGCCCGCAAAAACGGCAGGTCACTGCTGCGCAACATCGCAAAGCCGCTGGCCGGGGTGCTGCTGGAGCAGCCGCTGAGGCTGGCGGTGGCCAGGAAAGCACTGGCGCACAGGCCGAGTTTCAAGACGCCGCGCCGTGACAGCGCGGGTGATTCAGTCAGGCTAGGGTTCATTCTTATTGTTATCCCGGTGATGGGTTTGTTAGCGGACGAACAGCTTCTGGATCAACTTCTGGATGGATTTGCCGTAGGGCGGGTAAATCAGCTTGGCCGCGTTCAGGCGTTGCTTGATCAGCACGCCCTTGGCCTTGCTGAAGGTCAGGAAACCTTCATGACCGTGGTAATGGCCCATGCCCGACGGGCCGATGCCGCCGAAGGGCATGTCGTCCTGGGCTACGTGCAGCAACGTGTCGTTCAGGCACACGCCGCCGGAATGGGTTTCGTGCAGTACGCGGTTCTGTTCCGCCTTGTTGTAGCCGAAGTAATACAGCGCCAGTGGGCGAGGGCGCTGATTGATGTAGGCGAAAGCCTGGTCGAGGCCGCGATACGGCACGATCGGCAGCACCGGGCCGAAGATTTCGTCCTGCATCACGGTCATCTCGTCGCTGACATTCAGCAGCAGGCTGTGGGCCATGCGGCGGTCCTGGCCCTGGTCGTACAGCGGGACCAGGGTGGCACCCTTGTCAGTGGCGTCTTTCACGTAGCCGTTGAGCCGGGCCAACTGTCGTTCGTTGATGATGGCGGTGTAGTCCGGGTTGTCGGCCAGGGTCGGATAGAACCCGCGAACCGCCTTGCTGTAGGCCTCGACGAAGCCGTCTACACGGTCTTCCGGCACCAGCACGTAGTCCGGCGCCACGCAGGTTTGCCCGGCATTCAGCGCCTTGCCGAAGGCGATGCGTTCGGCGGCGTCCTTGAGCGGCACGTCGGCGGAAACAATCGCCGGTGATTTGCCGCCCAGTTCCAGGGTGACCGGCGTCAGGTGTTCGGCCGCCGCGCGCATCACGTGCTTGCCGATGCTGGTGGCGCCGGTGAACAGCAGGTGGTCGAAGCGCAGCTTGGAAAACGCCATGCCCACTTCAGCCTCGCCGAGCACCACGCACACCAGGTCCTCGGGGAAGATCTTCGCCAGCAGCGCCTTGAGCAACTGGCCGGTGGCGGGGGTGGATTCGCTGAGCTTGAGCATCACCCGGTTGCCGGCCGCCAATGCACCCACCAGCGGGCCGATGGCCAGGTACAACGGGTAGTTCCAGGGCACGATCACCCCGACCACACCCAGGGGTTGATAGATGACCTTGGCGGACGCGGGCTGGAAGGCAATGCCTACAGCGCGGCGGGAAGGTTTCATCCAGCCCTTGAGGTGTTTGCTGGCGTAGTGAATGCCATGCAGGCTGGGCATCAGTTCGGCGAACAGGGTTTCGTCGGCGCTGCGGTGGCTGAAATCACTGCTGATGGCGTTGATCAGCGCCTGGCGCTCGTCACTCAGCAGCTCGCGCAAGGCCTTGAGCCATTGCTGGCGCTGGGCGGCCGGCGGCATCGGGTTGGCGGCGTAGGCCCGACGCTGGGCGTCGAACAGTTCGTGGAGCTGGTCCAGCGCCTGGGAATCTTGCAGGTAGGCAACGTTGGCAGACATGGCGAAGTTCCCGATTGTTATTGGAATGCTTCAGTTTTTAGAGTCATTGCTCTAAATTGTCAAATAACATTGCACAACGTGCCGATTTATCCGGACAAGGATAGTCCGTAAGATGCCGCCATCACGGGTCTAGAAGTTGATTTCCCATGGCACCACGAGTAAAGACCAGCGAGCGCATTGTGCAAACCAGCCTGGAGCTGTTTAACCAGCAGGGCGAGCGCAGTGTCAGCACCAACCATATCGCCGCCCATATGGAAATTTCCCCGGGCAACCTGTACTACCACTTCCCCAACAAGCAGGCGATTATCGCGGTGCTGTTTCGTGAGTACGAAGCGTTGGTGGACAGTTTCCTGCGCCCGCCCCAGGGCCGTGCGGTGACCGTGGAAGACAAGCGCTTCTACCTGCAGGCGGTGCTCGCCGGCATGTGGCGCTACCGCTTCCTGCACCGTGACCTCGAACACCTGCTGGAAAGCGACCCGGAGCTGGCCACCGGCTACCGGCGGTTCTCCCAGCGTTGCCTGATCCAGGGCGCAGCCATCTACCAGGGGTTTGTCGATGCCGGCATCCTGAACATGGACCCGGTGCAAACCGAAGCCCTGACCCTCAACGCCTGGATCATCCTCACCTCATGGGTGCGCTTCCTGTGCACCACCAATGAAAAGTCCACGCACCTGAGCGCCGAGGCGATCAAGCGCGGGGTGTATCAGGTGCTGGTGCTGGAAGCCGGGTTTATCACCCCCAAGGCCAAGGACGCGGTGGATGCACTGTTCAAAGAGTTTTACGTGCCGTTGAATCAGGCGCTGGAAGAAGTGAAGTAGGATGTTTCCCGAACGCTAACCTAGCCACAGGAGTCAGTCATGCCGCTTGCCCAACTGATCAGCCCCCAGCAACTGGCCGAGCGCCAGAAGTCCGGCGGGCTGGTAATCCTCGATTGCCGCTTTGCCCTGGAAGACCCGGACTACGGCCTGTGCAGCTACGCCGAAGGGCATATCGAAGGGGCGCAGTATGCCGACCTGGAGCGCCACCTCAGCGGGCCGATAATCAAGGGCGTGACCGGTCGCCATCCGTTGCCGGCGCCGGATGCGTTTATCCGGCAACTGCGGGCATGGGGCGTTAACGCCGACAGCGATATCGTTTTGTATGACGACGGCCCCGGTGCCTATGCCGCCCGTGCCTGGTGGCTGCTGGCCTGGCTGGGCAAGCGCGACGGTGTGTTCATCCTCGATGGCGGCCTGAAAGCCTGGCACGCGGCGGGCTTCCCGTTGAGCCTGGATGCACCGGTGATCGAGCCCGGCACCTTCAGCGGCACGCCGGACAACCACTTGCAACTGGACGCCGAACACCTGCAGAAACGCCTTGGCCAGCCCGGCCTGACCCTGATCGACGCCCGCGCCCAGCCGCGTTTTCGTGGTGAAGTGGAGCCGATCGACCCGGTTGCCGGGCATATCCCCGGCGCGCAATGTGCCGCATTCAATGAAAACCTGGGCAGCGACGGCCGTTTCCTGCCGGCGGACCAGCTCAAGCAACGCTTCGCCGCCAAGCTGCAAGACCGCTCGCCGGATGACCTGGTGGCCTACTGCGGGTCCGGCGTGACTGCCTGCCACAACCTGTTTGCGCTGTGCCTGGCGGGTTACCCGTTGGGCAAGTTGTACGCGGGGTCGTGGAGCGAGTGGATCACTGATCCAAAGCGGGAAGTTGCAACAGGCGACTGAGGTCTGCCTGACCCGGTCTGATCCAAAGTGTGGGAGCCCCCACATTTTCATCGGCGTTGTGTCAGTAGCCACTCCGGGATTCGCCGTTCCAGGTAGTAAGTTGGCTGCTTCAATGAGCCGTCCACAAACCCCACATGCCCGCCCTTGGCCAGCAGTTCGAACTCGGTGCAATCCGACAGTTCGCTGGCCTCGGGCAGGCTGTGGGCGAACACGAACGGGTCGTCCGCGGCCTGGATGATCAGGGTTGGTGTGCGAATGCCCCCGAGGTAGTAGCGGCTGGAGGCGCGGCGGTAGTAGTCCTCGGCACTGAGGAACCCGTGCAGCGGCGCGGTGACGCGGCCGTCAAAGTCCCAGAACGTGCGCATCTTCTCCAGCGAGCCCAGGTCGGCGAGGGTTTTCAGGCCTGCCTCGCGGCCATCCTTGAGAAACCGGCTTTGTTTGACGCGGATATAGGCCAGCATTTCGCGCATGAAATGTTTCTGATAAACCCGAGAAAAGCCCAGGCCAATGCGATCGGCGCACTGATCCAGGCGAAACGGTACCGACACGGCGGCCGCGCCTTGCAGCCCGCAGGCTTCGCCGGTTTCGCCCAAGTACTTGAGCAGCACATTGCCGCCCAGTGAATACCCCACCGCATACAGCGGCGCCAACGGGCGCTTGGCCCGCAGGTGAGCGATGGTTTCGGCCAGGTCTTCACTGGCGCCGGAATGGTAGCTGCGGGCGAGCAGGTTGGGTTCGCCGGAGCAGCCACGCCAGTTCAGCGCGACGCTGGCCCAGCCTTGGGTTGCGAGGGCTTTTTGCAGGCCGGCGACGTAAGGGGAGTTGGACGAGCCGGTCAGCCCGTGCAGTACCAGCACCAGCGGGGTGGTTGCGTCATGGGGCCCATGCCAGTCGAGGTCGAGAAAGTCGCCGTCTGCCAGCCACAGCCGTTCGCGCTGGCGTTCGATGTGGGTGGTTTTGCGCCACAGCGGTCCCCACAGCGTTTGCAGGTGCGGGTTGCCGAGGCCGAAGGCGGGGGAGAAGCGGTCGAGGGGCGGAGTCATGAAATTCTCGGTGCCGAATGGGCTTGCTCCAATCATTGTAGGAGCGAGCTTGCTCGCGAAAAACTCAAGATCACCGCGTTCCCCTGGTTTCCCGCGTCATCGTTAACGATCTTCGCGAGCAAGCTCGCTCCTACACGGTGCGTTGCCACAACGCGTAATACACCCGCCCGGATTTCTGCTCGCGGTGCAGGCGCCAGGTGCCCGGCAGGCCGAGTGTGGACGGTGCCGTCTCGCTTTCAGTGTAGATCCAGGCATCCGGCGCCAACCACTGACGCTCTTCCAGCAGCGCACATACAGTCGGCAGCAGGTTCTGGTTGAACGGCGGATCAAGAAACACCACGTCAAACTCACGGGCTTCCTGGGTTTCCAGGTAGCGCAACGCATCAGCCGTCTGCACTTGCCCGGTGGTGCAACGCAGCGTGCCCAGGTGTTCCTTGAGGCTGGCGACCGCCACATTGCTGGCATCCAGCGCCTGGCCCAGCGCCGCGCCACGGGACAGCGACTCCAGGAACAACGCGCCGCTACCCGCGAACGGGTCCAGCACCTTGGCCCCGGCGATATACGGCGCGAGCCAGTTGAACAGGGTTTCACGCACGCGGTCTGGCGTCGGGCGCAGGCCCACGACATCAGGGAAGCTCAGCTTACGGCTGCCCCACTCTCCGCCGATGATGCGCAGTTGGCCCACACCGTTGTGAACGTTGTGGACAGGTTTTTTGGGACGGGATGGACGGGCCATTAATGCTCCGGAACCCCGAGCGGTTGCTCGGCGGGTTTATCAGTGGGGGGCGGTAGTGGCTTTTGCGCAATCGTCGGGCCGGCGGTCACGATGACCATCTTGTCGGCACTCAAATGTTTGTTCAAAGCAGCTTTGACCTGGTCAACGGTCAGCGCCTGGGATTGTTTCATGAAATCTTCCAGGTAGCTCAGCGGCAGGTTGTAGAAACCCATGGCGCCCAGCTGCCCGACGATATCGGCGTTGCTCGCGGTGGACAGCGGGAAGCTGCCGGCCAGTTCGCGCTTGGCGTCATCGAGTTCTTTCTGTGTCGGGCCGGTCTTGAGGTAGTCGGCGAGTACGTCCTGCACCAATCGCAGCGTGCCGGCGCTCATTTCGGCGCGGGTTTGCAGGTTGATCATGAACGGGCCGCGTACCTGCATCGGCGAGAAGCCGGAGTATACGCCGTAGGTCAGGCCGCGTTTCTCGCGCACTTCGCTCATCAAACGGGTGCCGAAGCCACCGCCGCCGAGAATCTGGTTACCCAGGGACAGCGCGGCGTAATCCGGGTCGGCACGGTCGATACCCAGTTGCGCCAGCAGCAGGGTTGTCTGCTTGGACGGGAACTCGATGTGGGTGGTGCCAGCCTTGGGCTCGACCGGTTGGGCGATTTTCGCCAGCGCCGGGCCTTTTGGCAGGGACGCGGAAACCTTGGCGGTCATGGCTTCGGCTTCGGCGCGGGTCAGATCGCCGACTACGGAAATCACTGCGTTGCCGGCGGCGTAGGCCTTGGCGTGGAAGTCCTTCAATTGCGCAAGAGTCACCTTCGGCACGCTCTCGGCGTTGCCTTCGCTCGGATGGGCGTAAGGGTGGTCGCCATAGAGCTGCTTGAACAGCTCGATGCTCGCCAGTTTGCCGGGGTTCTGTTTCTGGTACTCGAAGCCCGCCAGCAACTGGTTCTTGATCCGCGCCAGGGAGTCTGCCGGGAAGGTCGGCTTGCCGATCACGTCGTCAAACAGTGACAGGGCGGCGTCACGCTTGTCGCTGGCGCTCAGGCTGCGCAGGGAAACCAGCGCCATGTCGCGGTAAGCGCCATTGCTGAAATCAGCACCCAGGCCGTCGAAACCGGCGGCAATCTGGCTGACGTCCTTGCCCGGCACGCCTTCGTTGAGCATTGCGTTGGTCAACAGCGCCAGGCCTGGCGTTGCGCCGTCCTGGCTGCTGCCGGCGGCGAACAGGATGCGCATGTCGAACATCGGCAGTTCATGGGCTTCGACGAACAGCACCTTGGCGCCTTCGGCGGTGGTCCAGGTTTGCACGTCGAGCTTGCGGTTGGTCGGCGCCTTGTCGTCCAGCTCGGCCAGGGATTGCAGCTTGTTGGCGGACTTGGCCTGCTCCAGCGCCTGGCTGGCGACGGATTCGCTGGGGCGCAGCAAATACACCGCGCAGGCAGCAGCCAAAGTCACCACGATCAGGCCGGGCAGCACCAGGCGGTTGTTTTTACGTTCACTCATGAGCGGTCTCCTCAGGCAAGACATGGGCGACGCTGAGACGTTCGCGGGTGAAATAGGTGCGTGCAGCTTTCTGGATATCTTCGGCGGTGACGCTTTGCAGCTCGGCCAGCTCGGTGTCCATGAGTTTCCAGGACAGGCCCACCGTCTCCAGGGAGCCGATGGCAGTGGCCTGGCTGGTAATCGAGTCGCGCTGGTAAACCACGCCGGCGATGACCTGGGCGCGGATACGCTCCAGTTCTTCAGCGCTCGGTGGCTTGGCCTTCAGCTCATCCAGCAGGCGCCACAGGCCGGCTTCAGCCTGGGCCACGGTCTTTTTCTTTTGCAGGTTCGGTGTGGCAGTCAGGGTGAACAGGCTGTCACCGCGGGTGTAGGCGTCGTAGCTCGACGAACCGCCGGACACCAGCTCTTCGCCGCGCTCCAGTTGTGTCGAGATGCGCGCGCTGTAGCCGCCGTCCAGCAGGGCCGAGATCAGGCGCAGGGCGTTGACCGAGCGTTTGTCTTCAGCGGTGGCCAGGCTCGGCACGTTGAAACCAAGGATCACGCTCGGCAGTTTGGTCTGTACATGCATAGTCAGCAGGCGTTCACCGGGCTCGGCCAGCTCCAGCGGGATTTTCGCCGGGGGGACGTCGCGCTTGGGGATCGGGCCGAAATAGCGCTGGGCCAGGGTTTTGACTTCATCCGGGGTTACGTCGCCCACCACTACCAGGGTGGCGTTGTTCGGCACGTACCAGGATTGGTACCAGTGGCGCAGCTCTTCAACCTTCATGCGGTCCAGGTCGGCCATCCAGCCGATGGTCGGCGTGTGGTAGCCGCTGGCCGGGTAGGCCATGGCCTTGAAGCGCTCATAGGCCTTGGACATCGGGTTGTCGTCGGTGCGCATCCGGCGCTCTTCCTTGATCACCTCGATCTCGCGGCTGAACTCGTCGGCCGGCAGGCGCAGGCTGGCCATGCGGTCGGCTTCCAGCTCGAAGGCGACACCCAGGCGGTCACGGGCGAGCACTTGGTAGTAAGCGGTGTAGTCGTCGCTGGTGAAGGCGTTTTCTTCGGCGCCCAGGTCACGCAGGATCAACGAAGCCTCGCCGGGGCCGACCTTGGCGCTGCCCTTGAACATCATGTGTTCCAGGGCGTGGGACAAACCGGTCTGGCCCGGGGTTTCGTAGCTGGAGCCCACCT
>Ga0153921_1001451_pt1 | contig 10602 bp, 8 predicted proteins | sample TSNJ005MetaG_FD_104691 | JGI IMG/M metagenome (GOLD analysis project Ga0153921, IMG submission 104691) | Attine ant fungus gardens microbial communities from New Jersey, USA - TSNJ005 MetaG | ecosystem: Host-associated > Fungi > Mycelium > Unclassified | place: USA: New Jersey, Brendon T. Byrne... | reverse complement strand
TGGTGGCATCGACATGAGCGACGACAGTGGCCTCTGGCTGTTGGCGGCAGGTCCGGCCGGCGCAACCGCGCTGTACTGGGCGCTGTATCGCTATTACCGCAACACCGACAAATCGCACTCCTTCGAGCACGAAACCGCCATCGAAGCCAAGCCGGTCACCGGCTCGGAGCAGCAGGTGGGCCGGGTCACCGGCACCGAGGACAAGCGCATCCGCGGTGACAATGTGTACGAGTACCGGAAACGGGTGGTTCGGGTGAAGCCCGACCCGTAGCGCCAGGCCATGCCTGGCTGATCGGCAACGCCGCCACGACGACGGTGAACAGCTTCAGCCGGGCAGATGTGTACGCACCTGCGACTGTGGGCTGCTTCGCAGATCAGCCCTGCCTGCCCTGCCTATACTACCGCCGCTTCCACCCCGGCCATCGCTGCACCTGCCGGTGGAGGCGGCGGGGCTGGATGTCCCCGTCGGGCCGGCCGCCACGCTGCCGCCGGTCCTGCCAGTGATTTGTAACCCGATGCGGTTCAACCAATCACCAGGGGGAAGGCTATGCGCTACACACGTCGTGATTTTCTTGCCACCACCGCCAGCGCTTCATTGGCGTCCTTGGTCGCGCCCGGGGCCTGGGCCAGCGGCGCTGCACCAGCCGACAAGGCAGTGCAGGCACGCTACCACCGCTACAACGTCACCAGCCCCGAAGGCCAGCGCATGCTGGCCAGCTACGCGCGCGGCATCAAGGCCATGCTTGCACTGCCGGCAGACGATCCACGCAACTGGTTCCGCAACGCCTTCGTGCACCTGATGGACTGCCCGCATGGCAACTGGTGGTTCTATGTCTGGCACCGTGGGTATGTCGGCTACTTCGAACAGACCATCCGTACGCTCAGCGGTGATCCGCAGTTCGCCATGCCCTACTGGGATTGGACCGAACTGCCACGCATTCCCCCGGCGATGTTCGACGGCGTGCTGACGCCCACCGACAGCGCCTATGCGCCGTATACGCGCAACCTGGCGGTCTTCACCCGGTTCATGCGGCCGGCATTGCAGCGGTACTGGAACACGCTGGATGCAGGCCAGCGCGAGCAACTCAAGTTCCGCGGCTATCTCACCGCGGACGACGTCTGGAACGATGTGACCGGCTACAGCGTTGCGGAAAAGACCGGCATCTCGGGCAATGCAGCCTATGCGATCACCTGCGGTGCCCGCTACCTGTGGCGCGAGAATCCCGGCTTCGATGCAAAGACCGCTTCGGCCGTGTCTCCCGATACCATTCACGCGGGGCTGTCGCCCGTCGAGTTCTACAACGACGATGTGAGTCGCAGCTTCACCAGCTCGCGCACGGCCTCGCACGTGGTGCAACCGGACGGCGCCACGAAATTCTCGGTGCTCGAAGGCTTCCCGCACAACAAGGTGCACAACTGCATCGGTGGCGTCGGCGCGGTCGATCCCGGCCCCTACGGCAACATGACCAACTTCCTGTCGCCACTCGATCCGATCTTCTACCTGCACCACGCCAACATGGACCGCCTGTGGGACGTGTGGAACCAGCTGCAGCAATCCCGCGGCAAGCCGATCATGCCCGTCAACGTCGACCAGCGGCGTCAGTTCATGAACGAACCGTTCCGGTTCTTCGTTGATGCACAGGGCAAGCCCGTTGGCGCGCGTCCGGCCAGTGCGTTCTTCTCCACCACGGCCTTCGACTATGACTACGTCTACGGCGGCCGCAACGACCTGCTGAAGGCGGCCGCGCTGCCGGCAGCGGCTGGCGCGGTGCGGCTGGTGCGCGGTACGCGCGCCGATGGTGCGGTGCGCGTGGCCGTGCCCAATGAAGCGGTGCGCGCGCACCTGGCCACGTCGGGCCCACGCCAGTTGATTGCCGAAGTAACCCTGGAGCGACCACGCGGTTTGAACAACACCCGTGAGTTCGACGTGCTGATCAACTCACCGGCCGGCACCGCGTCCGTAGCGGCCGACAGCCCATACTACGCCGGCACCGTATCGTTCTTCGGGCCGACCATGGCCGGGATGGACCACAGCCACCCCACCACGTTCGCGGTGCCGCTGCCGCAGAAGCTGGGGGCCCTGCAGGCACTCACTGCTACCGATGGTGGGACGGCCACGCTGGAGATCCGCCTGGTCGCATCGTCCGGCCAGGCACCGCAGACGTTCCCGGTGCTCGACGCCGCCATCCTGGTGGCACCACTGCAGCCTTGATGAAGCACGGCAGGTGCCGGCGCTGTCCGGCACCTGCCCTCGGCCTGGCAGGATTCAGCCGGCCTGCCCCAGCCGCACCTTCAGCTGCTGGATCTCCTGTTCGCTGACCCCGATCGACTTCAGGTACCCTTCCGCACCACCGTACTGGCTGTGCAGTGCGGCCAGGAACTGTTCCATGTTGTCCGGTGCGGTACCGGACATGCCAGCCATCTTGCGTGCGATCTCGGGGTTCTGCTTGATCAGCGCCATGATCTGCGCGTTCATCGCGCTGTCCTTCGGCTGCCCTTCCAGGTAGTGCGCGGAAATCGCGTAGTTGTGCACGATCTCGGCCTTTGGAACGCCCGCCAGGTCCAGCAGCAGGCCGGCGATGATGCCGGTGCGGTCCTTGCCGGCCGTGCAATGGAACAGCACGGCGCCATCCTGCTGCGCGGCGATGCGCTGGAACACCTGCTTGAACTGCGGCTGGCTGTGGTCCAGCCACTGCACATAGGCTTCGCCGAGCGAATCGGGGAAGCTGCTCATCATCTTCTGCAGGTCCATCTTCTCGGTGCCCATCAGCGATATGCGCTGGTAGTCGAAGCGATCATCCCTGGCCAGCAGGTCCGGCGACTGTGCTTCCTCATCGGCGGTGCGCAGGTCGATGTCCAGCTTCACGCCTTCAGCGACCAGAGCATCACGGTCGGCATCGGTGAGGCGGCCAAGGTCGGCGGTGCGCACGAACGCATCGGCCGGAATCGGGCCGTGCCGGCCCTGCAGGCCGGCGAAGCTTCGCACGTTCCAGGCCCCCTGCAGCGGGATCACGCGCTGCGCGTCGGCAGCGACCGGCTTCACGTTGGCTACGACCGTCGGCTTCGCGGCGGCGGCCTGCGGTGCGTCGGCCGCAACGGCGGTCACGGCCAGCGGCAGGCTCAGCATCAGGGCCAGGGCGATTTCGGTATGGCGGATCTTCATGGGGTTCTCCGTTCGCATCAGAAGTTGACGGCCATTTCCAGGCCGAAGGTACGCGGGTCGTTGAAGATGCCGCTCTGGCCCAGCGCCGCGCTGTTGATCTTGTAGAACAGGTGCTGCTCATCCAGCAGGTTGCGTGCCCACAACGAGAACGACATCGTGGTGCCGGTGCTGTTGACCGGAACGTCCACCAGCGCCACCCGTGCATTCACCACGAACGAGCTGTCAGTCAGCATCTGGTCGTACTCGCTGGTGTAGTAGCCATCGGACCAGTTGCCGTCCACGTGGAATTTCAGCGCCGAGAAATTGGCGAATGGCACCAGATAGTCGACCGACAGGCTGCCCGCGTTCTTCGGCGCCAGCAGCGGCTGCACGGTCACCTGCACCCCTGCGCCGAACGGGTCGGTCGCGGTCTGCGCATCGATCTTCGTGTAGACGTAGTTGAGGCCGAGGGTGAGGTTGTCGACCGGCATCACGTTGAACTCCAGCTCCGCGCCACGCGACTTCCCATCGCTCAGCGCATTGGTGGTGACCATGGTGGTACGGGTTTCACCGCTGTTCGGGTCGAACGGTAGCGAGAAGTCCATCTGCTTGTGTGCGATGGTCGAATCGAACACGGCCAGGTTCAGGCGCGCGCGGTTGTCCCAGAACTGCGATTTGAAGCCCAGCTCGTAGGCTGTCACCTCTTCCGGGCCGAACGCGCTGTAGTTGGTGGAGCGCGAGTTGGCACCGCCGGCCTTGAAGCCGGTGCTGTATTTGGCATAGACCATTGCGTGCTCGCCGAGGTCGTAGGCAATGTTGACCATCGGGTCGAAGCGGCTCCAGCGGTCCTTGAAGGCGAGATTCGTCGCCGCGCCGTTGACGATGTACAGGCTGCCCTTCTTGTCATCGCGGGTGTAGCGGCCGCCGGCAGTCAGGTGCAGGCGCTGCAGTGCTTCCGGCGTCCACGTGGCCTGGCCGAACACACCCAGGCTGTCGGTCCACGCCTTGCTGGCGCGGTCGATGCGTACCCGCGAGAGATCCAGCGGATTGGTCGCCGGGTTCACCGTGTAGCTGTTGCCACCCGGCCCCCACACCAGCATGTTCGGGGTCTGCGCATTGTCACCGGCGGTTTCGTGGTAGTAGAACGCACCGCCGAGGAACTGCACCTGCGAGGTGTTGCCGATCAGCTGGAACTCCTGGCTGTACTGGTGCTGGTAGACCTGCGCCAGGCTGTAACGACCGAATGGCGTCCCTGCGCCACCATAGGCGGAAATCGCATCGACCAGGCCCATGTCGAACTGGCCCTGAGTCAGTTCGCGGTAGGAACTGATCGACTTCAGCTCCAGGTTGTCATTCAGCGTCCACGACAGGTTCAACAGATGGCCACTGGTGCGGCCGATGTTGTCTTCCTGCGGTCCACCGAGGATGGCGCTGTCGCGGCGGTCCAGGCTGGCGCCGGCCTTCTGCAGCGGGCTGAGGTAGGCGCCCGGCACCAGCACCTGGGTGTGGTACGGCGTAGTGGCGTCGTAGGAGCGGTCGAATGCGTACAGCAACGAGAAATCATCGCTCGGCTGCCACAGCGCGCTCAGGCGTGCGCCGCGCTTGTCGTAGCTGTTGAAGTCACGCTCGCCGCGCATCGGGTTGTCGGTGGTGCCACCGCGCTTGGCCTGCACGGCGTCAATCTTGAAGCTGACATCGCCCACCTTGGGCAGGTCCAGGTGCAGCGCACTGTTGTAGCCGCTGAAATTGGACACGCCAGCGCTGACGCTGCCGCCGAATTCACCGGTGGGCGCCTTGGTCACGATGCTCACCGCGCCGCCTTCGGTATTGCGGCCGAACAGCGTGCCCTGCGGGCCCTTCAACACTTCGATGCGCTCCACGTCGTAGAGCATGTTGCCCAGGCCCTGTGCGCGGCCCATGAACACCCCATCGACGTAGATGCCGACACCGGCGTCGCGCGCCGGCTGGTTGGCGTCGCCGGAGGCGCCGATGCCGCGGATGCCGATGTTCAGCGCCGAACTGCGGGTAGCGAACGGCGTGACCCGCAGCGATGGGATGGAGCCATCGGACAGGCTGCCCAGCGAAATCGCGCTGCGGTCCTTCAGCGCTTCTGCATCGACCACCGATACCGAGATTGGTGTCTCCTGCAGGTTGGTGGCGCGTTTCTGCGCAGTCACAATCACCTGGTCGAGGGCGACCACGCTGCGCGCGGCATCGGCGGAAGTGGCAGCGTCGGCGCTGGGCGCGTCTTCGGCATGGGCCAGCGCCGGCAGAGCGGCGGCAATGGCGAGGGTGAGCAGCGGGCGGTGCAACAGGGCGTGGCGCATCGGACTCATTCGCGGAAGGAGAAGGCCGGCGCAGTCTGGGAGGCGGGAATTACAAATGAATGACCGTTCATTCACATCTTTTGTGACGTACTATCCCGCCTCTGAACGCCCCGACCTCACGCAATGACGCCGAAAACCGCCGTAGCCGCACCCGCTGATGCCCCCGCCGCCGCCCATGCCGAAGCCCAGCGCCGGCGCATCCTCGACGCCGCCCAGAAGTGCTTCATCACCCGTGGTTTCCATGCCGGTTCGATCGGCGATATCGCTGCCGAGGCCGAGATCAGCCAGGGGCTGATGTACCGCTATTTCGCCAACAAGCGCGCCCTGATCCTGGCCCTGATCGAGCGCCAGCTGCGCCATGACCAGGCCTCGATCAGCGAAATGCCGGCGGCGTCCGATCTGGTTGATGGGCTGCTGGAGTGCTACCAGCAATGGGCACGCGGCGAGGTGCTGCCGATCCATGGCAATGCCATCGCCAGCGTGGCGCTGTATGCGGAGATCAACGCCGAGGCGCATCGCGACCCGGTGCTGGCGGGGGTGCTGCGCACCCATGACAAGCAGACCAGTGCTGCGATCCAGGCCTGGCTGCGCCAGCGCGATGCCGATCAGGGCCGGATCGTGGACGAAGAGCAGATTGCCGGACGCACCCTGCTGCTGCGGCTGCTGGTGGAAGGCCTGGCGATGCGTGCGGTACGCGATCCAGACCTGCCGCCGGCGCGGCTGCGCGCCCTGCTGGCCGATGCCATCGGGCGGGTGATGGCCGATTGAGGGGCGTTGAGGCGCACCCTCACACCGCCTCCCGCCCCACCGGTTCGATACTCGCGAGGTCCACCCTCCCGAGGTTCCTGCGATGGCTGCCGTGCTTGCCCGTACCTGCCTGTCCGCGCTGTGCTGCCTGGCCCTGCCCGCTCTGGCCCAGGATGCCTCGTTCGGCATCGGCCAACAGACCATCCGTACCGACCAGACCACCCAATCGAGCAGCACCGAGGTCCAGAACAGTGGCTCGATGAGCACGCAGACCACCACCAGTGACAGCTCGCAATCCGAGTCGCGCAGCGAAAGCAAAGGTATCGACGTGGGCTTCGGCTTCCGTGACAACAACCACGACTGGCGCGATGACCGCGATATACGCGACAGCGATCTGTTCGGCAGCTGGACACTGGGCCAGGAGAACGGCAGCAACTGCACCATCGAGCTGAAGAACATGGCGTGGTTCGGTGGCTACAGCGCCTATGTGCCTGCCGGCTGCCCGGATGGCTTCTTCTCGGCCAACCGCTGGGTGCTGTCGGGCAACCAGCTGCTGCTGACCGACACCAGCAACACCGTATTCGGGCGCTTCCGTGCCTCGGGAGGTGGGCGCTGGACGGGGTACCGTGAATCGGATGGCGCGCGCTTGTATCTAAATTTCAAGGGGCGCTGATCGCACCGTGCACGCAGTGGGCACGCGCTGATCTGGAAGATCAGGCGTCCGCCTCACCCCGCCGCCGAAATGTCCGCCCCCACCGGCTCTCGCCTCGTCATCTATGCCGCACTGGCTGGCAACCTGGCCATCGCCGTGGCCAAATTCATCGCAGCCGGCATCTCCGGCAGCTCGGCCATGCTCAGCGAGGGCGTGCATTCGCTGGTCGACACCCTCAATGAGGTACTGCTGCTGTACGGCCTGCGTCGTGCAGGCAAGGCCCCTGACCCGGTACATCCCTTCGGCTATGGCCGCGAGCTGTACTTCTGGAGCTTCATCGTCGCCCTGCTGGTGTTCGCAGCTGGTGCCGGCGTCTCGGCTTACGAGGGCATCCAGCACATCCGCCGGCCGGAACCGGCCAGCAACCACGCGCTGAGCTACAGCGTGCTGGGTATTTCCATCCTGTTCGAGGGTGCTTCCTGGTGGGTGGCGCTGCGGGAATTCCGGCGTACCAAGGGCAAACTCGGCTACTTCGAAGCATTCCGCCGCAGCAAGGACCCGTCCACCTTCACCGTGTTGCTGGAGGACAGTGCCGCCCTTCTGGGCCTGGGCTTCGCGCTGATCGGGCTGCTGGCCGCCCAGCTACTGGAAATGCCGGTGCTTGATGGCGTTGCGTCACTGTGCATCGCCGGCGTGCTGGCCGCAACGGCCTTCCTTCTGGCGCGTGAGACCAAGGGCCTGCTGGTCGGAGAGCCTGCTCACCCCGCGGTGGCCGAGCGGATCATGGCGGTGGCCGAAACCGATCCGGACCTGCGTCGTGCGAACGGCGTGACCACCATGCAGATGGGGCCGGAACAGGTCGTGGCCATGCTCAGCGCCGAGTTCGAGGACGATCGGCAGACCCCGCAGATCGAAGCCTGCATCACCCGCATCGAAACGGCGGTGAAGCGTGAGTATCCGGAACTGGTTGCACTGTTCATCAAACCACAGACACCCGAGGTCTATGCCTCCCGCCGCGCGGCACTGGCCGCTCCGCCTGCGCAGGAATGACACTGCGTCTGCGCCCGTTTCACCTGTTTGATGCGACAGTGCCATCACCGTTTGCCCGAGCCTGCCTCTACCGTGCCGGACTGGTTGCCCGCCTCTCTTCAGATCCTCCCGCGCAGCTTCTACCGGCGCCCACCCATCGAGGTTGCGCCGGAGCTGCTCAACAAACTGCTGGTGCGCGACGATGGTCGCGCGGCGCGCATCGTCGAAGTCGAGGCCTATGCCGGCAGCATCGATCCGGCGGCGCACTCCTACCGTGGGCAAACGGCGCGCACTGCCAGTATGTTCGGCGAGGCCGGGCACCTGTATGTCTACTTCACTTACGGCATGCACTGGGGCAGCAACGTGGTCTGCGGCGAAACCGGCGAAGGCGTGGCCGTCCTGCTGCGCGCCGCCGAGCCATTAGCGGGGCTGGAACGAATGCGCGAGCTGCGCCCGGCGGCTCGACGTGACCATGATCTGGCCAGCGGCCCCGGCAAGCTCTCGCAGGCCTTCGGGCTGGACCGCAGCTTCGATGGCGCAGACCTGGTGACCGGCAGCCACGGCATTGTCATTGCCAGCGATGGCGTACCTCCCCCCAGGGATCCGGTGGTCGGGCCCCGCATCGGCATCACCCGTGCAGTGGACTTTCCCTGGCGCTGGCATGTTCGCGACCACCGTCACGTTTCGGTGCGTCCCTCTCGCGTGCCCCGCAAATCCTGACCGGGATGCGTCACGTCGGCGTCACCCCGTCGTGGCGATACATAACGGGGTACGCACTAGCGTAGTGCCCGACAGCCGCCAAAGCCGCCCTCGCCACCCTGCCCTGAAAAGCACCATGGACGAAGCCGAACGACTGCTTGAACTCGACCGCCTGCATCTGCTCGACACCCCGCCAGAGCCCGTTTTTGATGCGATCGTGGCTGCCGCCCGCGCCGCCACCGGCATGACCATGGCGCTGATCTCGGTGGTGGCCGACGAGCGGCAGTGGTTCAAGGCCAACATCGGGCTGGAAGGCGTCAGCGAAACCGCACGCGAGATTTCGTTCTGCACGCATGCCATCCAGCAGGACGCGCTGTTCGAGATCCCGGACGCGCGCCAGGACCCGCGATTCGCCACCAATCCGCTGGTCACCGGTGGCCCTCGCATCCGTCACTACGCAGGCATCTCGCTGGGCTCGGCGCACGGCGCGCGCATAGGAACGCTGTGCCTGCTCGACCCGATGCCGGGTGTGCTGTCTCCCTCGCAGCGCGAACTGATGGTGCATCTGGCGCGGGTCACCACCCAGGTACTGGAGCAGCGCAGCACGCTGATGGCGCAGGTCGGCCAGGCCAAGGCCCTGCATCGTGAACTGAAGCGCAGCGAGGACTTCCTGGAACGCACCAACCGTGCGGCGCGGGTGGGCGGCTGGGAAATGGACCTGGCCAGCAACGAAGTGCGCTGGACCCGCGAGACCAAGCAGATCCACGGCGTGCGCAGCAATTTCGAACCGACGCTCGACACCGCGCTCTCGTTCTATCGCGAGGACAGCCGCAACATCATCCGCACGGCGGTGCAGCGCTGCATCGATGAAGGCACGTCGTGGGAGGTGCAGTTGCCGATGACCACCGCCGACGATCGGGCCATCTGGACCCGTGTGGTTGGAGGGCGGCAGCAGGTCGATGGCCGACCGCGACTGGTCGGCGCCATCCAGGACATCACCGAGGAACGTGCCGCGCTGGATGCTCTGGAGGCCAGCGAAACCCGCTACCGGCGGCTGTTCCACTACAGCCTTGGCCTGATCTGCACGCATACGCTGGAAGGGGTGCTGACCTCGGTGAACCCGGCGGCCGTGCAGTCGCTGGGCTTCGATGAGAGCTACATGATCGGGCGCAGCCTGTGCGACCTGATGCCGCCGGAGAAGCGGGCCGCCTTCAAGGCGTATCTGGGACGCATCGCAGTCAACCACACCGATGCCGGCGTCATCGAGCTGATTGCTGCCGATGGCACCCGCCATTTCTGGGCCTATCACAACGTGCTCGACAGCGAGGCCAATCCCCCATACGTGCTGGGCCATGCGCAGGACGTGACGGCGCTGCGGATGCAGGAACAGCAACTGCGCGAGATGTCCTTCAAGGACCCGCTCACCCAGAGCTACAACCGCCGCTTCCTGCCACGCCTGGACGAACTGATCGACCAGCCCTGGGCCTGCCTGATGTTCGATCTGGATCATTTCAAGCAGATCAACGACACCCAGGGCCATGCGCGGGGTGACACGGTGCTGGTCGAGTTTGCCGCCTTCCTGCGTGCCCCGCTGGGTGCGGCGGAGAACGTGGTGCGCATGGGCGGCGACGAATTCATGGTGGTGCTGACCGCGCCGGAACCAGGACGGCTGGCCGCACTGGAGCAGTGGTATGTGCAGCAGGCGGGGCAGTCACCCACACCCTTCTCGCTCGGTTCGACCCACCACACCCCGGGCGAATCGGTGGCCGATACCCTGCAGCGTGCTGACAGCCGCCTGTACCGCGAGCGCGCACGCGTGCGCCAGCATCCCCGTCCGGAGCCCTGATACGCCCGCCGGCGTACCGGCGCCCCCGGCGTAGCGTTATGCTCGGCAGCGGCCACCGTCGGCCTTTGGGGGAACACGCATGACCCGCAGCGTCTGCCTGGCTCTGCTGCTGTTGCTGCTTCCTTCCCTCACGCTGTCAGCGCCAGCGCCTGCGCCGGTC
>Ga0153921_1001449_pt1 | contig 10608 bp, 8 predicted proteins | sample TSNJ005MetaG_FD_104691 | JGI IMG/M metagenome (GOLD analysis project Ga0153921, IMG submission 104691) | Attine ant fungus gardens microbial communities from New Jersey, USA - TSNJ005 MetaG | ecosystem: Host-associated > Fungi > Mycelium > Unclassified | place: USA: New Jersey, Brendon T. Byrne... | reverse complement strand
TGAGATTGTCAAGGTGGGGGCCAAAGTGAAGGGCTACTCTCCCGGCATGCGCATTGCCGTGCCGCCAAATGTAGGCTGCGGGCATTGTCCGATGTGCATGCAGGGGTTAAACCAGCTGTGCAAGGACTATGAGGCCTTTGGTATCAGCTATGACGGCGGCTTCCAGGAATATATGAGGATTCCGGAGAACGCCATCCGTGAAGGCAATGTCATTGAGCTTCCGGAGAATCTAAGTTATGAGGAGGCCGCTATGGTGGAACCATTCTCCTGTGCGTACCATTCCTACAAGGCACTGGGGACGGTTCCCAACGAGGTGGTGGTGATTGTCGGAGCCGGGCCGATTGGCGCCTGCCATGTGATGATCAACCGTCTGGCCGGGGCATCAAAGATGATTGTCGCGGATGTGTCTGACAGCCGGTTGGCGGAGATCAAAAAGTTCGGTGTTGATATTACCGTCAATTCTGCGCAGGAGGATCTGGCTGCGAGAATTGATGCGATTACCGGCTCCCGGGGTGCGGATGTGGTTATCACGGCCTGTTCCGTGCCGGAGGTTCAGCAGACGGCGCTGGAAATTGCGGCAATCCATGGACGGATCAACTTCTTTGGCGGGATGCCGAAAGGCAAAGAGATGGTTACTTTGAATACCAATCTGATTCATTATAAAGAGCTGACCGCTTTGGCCACTACCGGATCCAGCATCCGGGATTTCTATGAATCCATGCAGATTGCTGCTTCCGGCAAGATTCCGCTGGCCGCTCTGCAGACTGCTTCCTTCTCCGTCTCCGAAGCAAAAGAGGCATTCGAATATGCCCTCTCCGGCAGTGGGATGAAGGCACTGATTGTCAACAAATAGGAGGTTTTTATGAATACATATATGAAAGCTGCTGTTCTGCATGCACCTGGGGATCTGCGGATTGAACAGGTCCCGGTTCCATCGGTCAAAGCTGATTATGTTCTGATGAAGGTTAAGGCCGCGGGAATCTGCGGATCAGATATTGACCGTGTGATGAAAACTGGTACTTACCATTTTCCAACGATTCCGGGGCATGAATTCTGTGGGGAGATTGCCAGGACGGGAACCGGGGTATTGAACTGGAAACCGGGGGACCGGGCGGTCGCCGCTCCGATTATGCCGTGCTATTCCTGCAGCAGCTGCCAGGAAGGCAATTACGGTCAGTGTGACAATTATAATTATCTGGGATCCCGTACGGATGGCGGTTTTGCCGAGTATGTGGCGGTACCTGAAAGCAATCTGATCCGGCTCCCGGACAGCATCAGCTATCTGGAAGGGGCCGCGATCGAACCGGCCGCAGTCACTCTTCACGGTATTATGCGTCTTCGCTTTCGTCCTGGTGATACGGCTGTTGTTCTGGGGTGTGGGGCTATTGGTCTCTTTGCTGTACAGATGGCGAAAATCATGGGGGCTTCCCATGTGATTGCCGTCGATATTGATGAACAGAAACTGGAATTCGCCCGCAATGCGGGGGCTGATACCAGGATCAATGCAGTGAGTGCTAAGGTTGTTCCGGAGATCATGAAGCTTACGAATCATCAGGGGGCTGATATCGTGATTGAAACCGCCGGAACCAGCATCACTCAGGTACAGTCCATTGAAATCTGCCGCAAGCACGGTCAGGTGCTTTATCTGGGAACCGCTCACAAAGATGTGGTGATTCCGCCCCACGTATTTGAGCACATTGTCCGCAATGAAATTACGCTCACCGGCTCCTGGAATTCCTACAGCGCCCCTTTCCCCGGCCGGGAATGGACTGGGGTGATTGGGTTTCTGGAGGAGAAACGGCTGGATATTAAGTCGTTTATCACCCATCAGTATCCGCTTGATGAGGCGCCTAAGGTAATCAGGGCGATGGCGGCGCGGAGTTTTATGTTTAATAAGATTGTACTGGTTCTTGATAATGAATAAGGATTATAAGGGTTAAAAAACCACTTGAAGGGCCCGTTTATAAGGCCTTCCAAGTGGTTTTACTGATCCTTTTGCGATTCTAATAAATCGGGTACTTCTCACAGATCTTCGTTACTTCGCCGCGAATATAATCTGCCTTATTTTCAAAATCAGTGGCCGCCAGCCAGATACATTCGGCAACCTTTGGCATATCTTCTTCTTTCAGGCCACGGGACGTAATCGCCGGAGTACCGATACGAACACCGGAGGTTACGAATGGGCTTCTGGGATCATTTGGTACGGTATTCTTATTTAATGTGAGGTAAACTTCATCACAACGGTTCTGGAGTTCTTTTCCGGACACTTCCATTCCGCGCAGGTCAACCAGCATTAAGTGATTGTCTGTACCGTCTGCCAACAGCTTGAAGCCCTGGGCTGTCAATGCTTCGGCCAGTGCCGCGGCATTCTTCTTCACTTGCACCTGATATTCTTTAAATTCCGGCTTTAATGCCTCGCCAAAACAAACCGCTTTTGCTGCAATCACATGCTCCAGCGGACCGCCCTGGGTCCCCGGGAAGATGGCCTTGTTGAAGTTAAACTTGTCGGCGGCTTCCTGATTGGCCAAAATCATACCGCCTCTTGGTCCGCGCAGAGTTTTATGGGTGGTCGTCGTTACTACGTCAGCATATGGCATTGGGCTGGGATGCTGTCCGGCGGCTACCAGACCGGCAATATGAGCCATGTCTACCATCAGGTAAGCGCCAACCTTGTCGGCCACTTCACGGAATCTTTTAAAGTCGATCTCACGGGCATAGGCACTTGCACCTGCGATGATCAGTTTCGGCTGAGCCTGGACGGCAATGCGCTCCAGCTCATCATAATCAATATATCCATCGTCATTTACACCATAAGGTACGATGTTAAAGTATAAACCGGAGAAGTTTACCGGGCTGCCATGAGTCAGATGACCGCCATGATTTAAATTCATACCCAAAACTGTATCACCTGGCTGTAACATCGCCAGGAACACTGCCATATTAGCCTGTGCGCCGGAGTGCGGCTGAACATTCGCATAATCACAGCCAAACAGTTCCTTGGCCCGCTCAATCGCAATGGTTTCAATCACGTCGACACATTCGCATCCGCCATAGTAACGTTTTCCGGAATATCCTTCTGCGTATTTGTTGGTCAGCACAGTTGCCATGGTCATCATAACCGGTTCCGATACAATGTTCTCTGATGCAATCAATTCCAGGTTCCTTCTTTGACGGGCTGCTTCCGCCTCAATGGCCTTGCCTACTTCCGGGTCATAGTCCGTAATGAGTTTCATCACTTCATTTACCATGATACTTCTCCTTTTCTCTCCCTTTGTCCGATTTTAACAAAGGCACTGGTCTTGACAGCCAGCGCCCCTTGAACTTTCAGACTCGATTATATTACACACTATATGGTGATGTCAAGGCAAATCCCACAGAGTCGATTCCAAATTTCTATGGGTATAGTGATAAAGAACATCTTCTACTGAAAAGTCATTTTCATCTTCTCCATCATCACTATTATACCAAATCCATTTTGTAGCATAAGCAATAAACCACTCTTTGTCCTTTAATGTGGTTATAAGACGGCCAAATGCTCCATAATCCTTTGGATTCCCATTGCCATAATACACAATTGTTCCATCGGACTGTACTTCTTTTCTGAATCTATATTTTTCAAATGCAATATCAACTGCTGCAAATATACTATCTGGCTTATATTTTTTATCCAGTAAAATTTGAGATTCATCTAGCTTTATTTCCAACTTTAACATCCTCATTCCTCCTCTTCCACAAATGATTCCTATGAAGTTATTTTATAATCTTTAACAACAATCTGCAAGGTCTTGTTACCATTATATTCATTCACATCCGGATAATAAATCACATCCATCTGCCGTCGACTCCCCAACTCCTCCAGAAAACGCTCTCCTTCGGCAAACAACAATGCCTCCATCGGCGTTCCCTGTTCCGTCACCACTGACATTTTTACCACATTTTTATTACGTCCCATCACCCTTGGATTCCCGCGAATATGTAAGTTCTTCTGGGCAAATTGCGGTTTTTCATTGCCCTGGCCAAACGGTTCCAGAATTTTTAGCTCGTTTATCAACGCTTCTGATATGTACTCTAACGGCATTGCTACATCTATCCATATCTTTGGAATAAAATCCTCCGGCTTTAATTCCGCCTGTTCATTCAACCGGCGACGAAATTCTTCCACCTGCTCTTCTTTCAGAGAAAAACCTGCTGCCATCGGATGCCCGCCAAATTTCAGCAATAAGTCCTGGACACCGCACAGCGCCTGATACATGTGATAACTTTCAATAGAACGCCCGGAACCTTTGACGCTCTCCTCGCCCCTGGTTAAGACAAAGGCCGGTTTATGAAATGCTTCCCGCACTCTTCCGGCAATGATTCCGGCTAAGGATTCATGGCAATCCGGCAGATATACCACCAGTACTGAATCTGCACAATAGCATTCTTCTACCTGGGCAATCGCCTGCTCCACGCCTTTGCCGGTGAGATCCTTGCGTTCTTCATTTAAAAGGCGCAATTCGACAGCCATCTGTTCTGCTTTTTGCGGGTCCTCGCAAAGTAAAAGCTCCAGCGCCAGCTTCGCTGTCTGCAGACGGCCGCTGGCATTGAGACAAGGCCCGATGATAAAGCCAATGTGGTATGCCGTCAATTTTTCGATATTCAGTTCGCAGGCTTCGATCAGCTTCTTTAAACCGATGCTCTGGGTTTTGGGAATCTGGCGCAGCCCCCATTTGACAATAATACGATTTTCATTCTGCAGCTTCATCACGTCGCCGACGGTGGCAATCGCCGCAAATTCCAGCATTGCTTCCCATTCTGCCAGTGGCACGCCGCTGGACTCGTACAAGGCCTGAATCAGCTTATAGGCAACCACCCCGCCGCAAATTCCCGCAAAGGGATATTGGCATTCTCGCTGCCTGGGGTTAATAATGGCATCTGCCGGCGGCAATTTCTCCTGTTCGTCCTGGGTCGGAACTTCATGGTGATCGGTGATAATCACCGTCATCCCCAACTGCTTTGCCAGCTGAATCTGTTCACCGGCAGCAATTCCATTGTCGCAGGTCAAAATCGTATCAATGCCTTCCTCATATGCCTCCTGAATAATCGTTTCATTAATGCCATAGCCATCACGAATCCGTTCCGGAATCATATAATCCGCCCGGGCTCCCAGCCGGTGCAGGCCTTTTAGCAGCAGGTAGGTAGAACATACTCCGTCAATGTCGTAGTCGCCAACAACCCTGATTTTCTTCTCTGTCCGGATCTTTTCTTTTATAATGGCAACGGCTGAATCCATATCCCGCAGCAAATGAGGATCATACAAATCCGCTACGGTACCATGCAAATACCGCCCAATTGCCGCACTCTCCACCACATCCCGGTTGCGGATGATCCGGGCCGTAATCGGGCTGATCTGAAACTGCCCGGCAATCTCATTAAAATCCGCCCGCTTGGTTTGAAGCATCCATTGTGTCGATTGTCTGTTGGTCATAAATTGTCGTTACCCTCCTCTGCTTTCCATAATTTTCGCTTAATGGATTTTATTTTAACACATTCCAGTTGATTATGGTATAATGAACGCAAGGTTTTTGTTAAAACCGGCATTGTCGGTCTATACTATATGTTAACGGAACCTAATGTTCACTACATATGAGGAGATCTTTTTATGAGCACAACATCAAAAAATTCTTCTGCCGGCACTTCCTCCGGGAATTTCCTGGTGCAGGGAAGTATATTGGCGGCCGCCGGGATTATCGTCCGGCTGATTGGATTGTTTTATAAAATTCCCATGACCCGCGCGCTGGGGGATGAAGGAATCGGATATTATAATATCGCCTATGGGATCTACAACATTGGCCTGATCCTTTCTTCTTACAGTCTTCCGCTGGCAATTTCCAAACTGGTGGCTGCCAGGCGGATTCGTAAACGGTATCATGATTCCCAGCGGGTATTTTTATGCGGAATGGTATTTGGTGTTATTGTGGGCGGACTGATGACGCTGATTCTTTTGTTTGGGGCCGACTGGATCACCATCCATATTTTTAACAGTCCGAGCAGTGCACTGCCGCTGAAGGTAATGGCTCCCACTGTTTTGGTATTTTCCATTATGGGCGTTATCCGGGGCTATTTTCAAGGCTATGGGAATATGATTCCCACCTCGTTATCACAGATTGTGGAGCAGATTGTCAATGCCATTGTCAGTATTGCTGCTTCCTATGCATTTATGCGCTGGTTTGCCACGCGGGAAAATCCGGCTTCTTACGGTGCTGCCGGCGGTACCCTGGGAACCTTGGCGGGGGCTGTTGCTTCGCTGATTTTACTGACTGTGCTGATGCTGTATCAACGAAAAGCCCAGGCCAGGCTGCTGCGGATACCACAGCGGATTCGGGTGGAATCATGGAACCGTGTTGCTTTAGCGCTTGTTGTGACACTGACACCGATTATTTTAAGCCAGTTTGTCTATCAACTCAGTGGTTCCGTGGATGATTCCATGTTTGGATTGATTATGGGGCAAAAGGGGTTGGGGGAGAAGGAGCGAATGACTCTCCTGGGTGTTTATGGCGGAAGATACCGGCTCTTAAGTAATGTTCCGGTAGCAATTGCCTCATCGCTGGGTACTTCCATGATTCCCAGCATCGTAGCCTCCCGGGCACAAAAACGGGGCGGCGAGGTGCGGTACAAAATTCATCTGACGGTTAAATTCAATATGTTAATCGCCATTCCTTGTGCCGTTGGCATGGGTGTTTTAGCCGCTCCGATCATGCTGCTGATTTTTGGCAGTAAAAACTGGGAACTGGCTTCCAGCTTGCTGCAAATCGGCGCACCGGCAGTCGTCTTTTTCTCCCTGTCGACGGTAACGAATTCGGTTCTGCAGGGGATTGACCTGATGCGCAAATCCGTGACTCACTCCGCCATTTCGCTGGGGATTCATATAGTTCTGGTATATATCATGCTGCAATACCTGGACTGGGGTGTCTATGGGCTGGTCATTGGCAATGTAACCTTTGCTTTGGTTGTATGTATTCTCAACTGGCTTTCCATCGGCCGCCATCTGCATTATAAGCAGGAAACCAGGACCACCTTTTTGCTGCCGCTGGCGGCTTCGGCAGTTATGGGTGTGGTTGCTTATGCTGCTTATTACGGAATCAATGCTTTGGTGCACAGCAACAAGCTGGCTTTGCTGGTCAGTGTGCCGTTGGCTATGGTTGTATATGGGGTTTTGATTGTTCTGCTGAAGGCAGTGACGGAGGATGAACTGGTTGATATGCCATTTGGCCGGCAACTGCTGAGGTTATGTAAAAAAGCGCACTTGCTGTGATACGGTTAAGAAGTGCCAGGGCAATGGATTCGATCCCGTCCTGGCACTTCATTTATTTTCACCACTACAAGTACTTCTTTAACGTTCCTCTGACCGCGCCCGGACCGGCAATTTCCTCTAAGAACATCTGCTCAATCGTCTCGCCAATCCCGGCCTTATACAAATCACTGCCAAAGATATTGGCATTGCTTAATATATCTTTCAACTGGCCATGGTAAGTCTCCGGCTGTCCGACAACGACTCCGGCCAGCTTTCCGGTCAGCTCCTCAAGCATCGGGTCCGCAGACAGTTCAAACGGCTGTCCATTGTCATCGACTGCCAGCAGGTACCGGCACCAGCCGGCAATTGCCAGCGGAATCGCCTTCAGCTTCCTGGCATCGCCGTATTTTTCAACATATGCTTTGATGGTTTCGCCATAACGAATGCCCACCTTCTGGGAAGTATCGGTAGCAATTCGCTGGGGCGCATCCGGCATAAAGGGATTCGGGAAGCGGACATTGATGACCTCGTCCACAAATTCTGCCGGTGAAAGAATACCTGGATCCGTTACCACCGGCATACCCTCGACCAATCCAATCTGATGCACCAGTTTGCTTAACTCCGGATCTTTCATCTCATCCGCAATCAGCGTATAACCCAGTACACAGCCATAAACTGCCAGCGCCGTATGCAGCGGGTTCAGGCAGGTCGTCACTTTCATCCGCTCCACCTTATTCACAGTGTCACGGTCGGTCAGATAGACACCGGCCTTCTCCAGCGCCGGGCGGCCATTGGGGAACTGATCTTCAATTACCAGATACTGCGGCCCTTCCGCATTAACAAAGGGAGCAATATACGTTTTCTTAGCAGTAACCACCGGATCCATATCTTCGATTCCGGATTTTTTCAATTCTTCACATACCGAATCTGCCGGTCTGGGGGTAATCTTATCAATCATCGACCAGGGGAAAGACACCTTGCTTTCGTCTTTCAGATAAGCGACAAAGCCATCCTCCACATAGCCCCTTTTATTCCACTCCGCAGCCATGGTCACAACCGAACTGCCAAGCTTCTCCCCATTATGGGAACAGTTGTCCATGGACACCACCGCCAACGGCAGCTTTCCGGCCTTGTAACGTTCATGCAGCAGCGCACACACCACCGCCATCGCACAAGTCGCCTGCTCTGGTCCATGTTCCATATCAGCCTGGACAAATGGGAAATATGCTCCGTCCGACCCCTTCAGCGCATACCCCTTTTCCGTAATCGTAAAAGAGATCATCTGCAGCTCCGGCTTTACAAAAATTTCTTTTAACCGGTTCCAATCCTGCACTTCCCCGGTACTTGCCTTCACCGCCTCGGTCAGGGAAGCCAGTACCTGCTTCTCCGTCGAGCCGTCCGCCTTCAATGTAACCGCCAGCACCAGATTATCATAAGGCCGGTAAATCTTATCAATAACATCAAAATCAAAGGTTTCCGCACAGACGATTCCTTTTGTACTCTCGCCCTTTTCAATCAAAGCATCGGCAATTCCGCCGATGAAAATACGAAAAATGTTCCCGGCACCAAAATGCACCCACACCGGCGCTTTTCCCGTTGCCTCCGCTACCTGCTCCACATCATAGCCGGGCAGCCTCACTCCTGCCTGGGTCCATGACGCCTTGTCTTTCAGACCTGCATGTGTTAACTTCATAAGAAATGCCTCCATTTTAATTTTGTATGATTCTATACTATTATTTTCTCACTAATATGTCAATAGATTTATTTGTTTTCTTTCATTTTATTCACTTTTCTCTTGCTATTTGGATTGATTTGTGGTAATTTATACTTAACTGATATATCAATTTTGCGATAACTGTTAAAACATGAAAAAGGAGAACAAAAACTATGAAGATGACATTTCGTTGGTACGGCGAAGGAAACGACAGTGTTTCATTAAAGCAGATCCGCCAGATTCCTGGCTGCAGCGGCCTGATGGGACTTTTGGATCAATATGCGGCAGGTGAAGTATGGCCGCTGGATGTAATTCAGGACTATGTAAAGCATGTGAATGAAGCAGGCCTGGAAGTAGAGGTAATCGAAAGTGTTAATGTTCACGAAGATATCAAAATGGGCCTTCCAACCCGTGACAAATACATTGAAAACTACATTCAGAGCATTCGCAATCTGGCCCAGTGCGGGATCAAGGTCATTGTTTACAACTTCATGCCGGTTTTAGACTGGTTAAGAACTGACCTGGCCCGGGAAATCGAAGACGGTTCCAATGTGTTGTATTACGATGATGAGGAGTTACAGGGAATGACCCCGATCTCACTGGTAGAAGCTACTGCCAAACAGTCCAAAGGCTTCTCCCTGCCCGGCTGGGAACCGGAACGTTTAAGGGAATTGGAACGGGTAATGGAGATTTACAAGGGTATTGATGAAGAGAAATTGTTAGAGAATTACAAATATTTCCTGGAGCGAATTATTCCGGTATGCGAAGAAGTCGGCATCCGTATGGCCGTTCATCCCGACGATCCGGCCTGGCCAATCTTTGGTCTGCCTCGTATTGCTCACTCCGTCGCCGGTTTTGACCGCATTATCAACCTGGTTGACAGCCCCGCCAACGGCATTTGCCTGTGCACCGGCTCCCTGGGCTCCAACCCGGACAATGACATTCCGGAAGCCATCCGCCATTTCTGCAGCCTGGACCGGATTCCATGCGCTCATGTTAGAAATGTAAAGTACTTAGGACCGAAGAAGTTCCGCGAGGCCTCTCACCTGTCCTCTGATGGCAGCCTGGATATGTATGAAATTATGAAAGCCTTTTATGAGAATGGCTTTGACGGATATATCCGTCCGGACCATGGCCGGATGATCTGGGATGAACAGGCCAGACCGGGATATGGACTGTATGACCGGGCTTTGGGACTTACTTATTTGAATGGGATTTGGGAAGCGCTGGAGAAGAATAGCCGCTGACAAACTGTTAAAAGATATTTGACATAAAGCTCAAATTCTGTTATAGTAAAAATATAAACGCAGCACCCTAAAGGGTGCTGCGCCAAGCAGACTACTGATTGCTTATGCAATCACCATCCGGCTTGTTAGATGTTCCAGCATCTGACGAGCCTTTTCTTTTAGCTATGTACCTGCTAAAAGCTCTGACCGCTTCAATAATTGTGATGGTACTGGCTATAAAACCAATTACCATACAAATGCCTGAAAACATGTCCATCAGCTATGTCCTCCTTTCGTTTATTTGGCTATATGCCTGTCAATGACTCATGACTAAAGTCACGAGCTTGTAAAAGCTCGACATTGATTAGCCTAAGTCTTAACTGACTACGTTGTTT
>Ga0153921_1001446_pt1 | contig 10618 bp, 13 predicted proteins | sample TSNJ005MetaG_FD_104691 | JGI IMG/M metagenome (GOLD analysis project Ga0153921, IMG submission 104691) | Attine ant fungus gardens microbial communities from New Jersey, USA - TSNJ005 MetaG | ecosystem: Host-associated > Fungi > Mycelium > Unclassified | place: USA: New Jersey, Brendon T. Byrne... | reverse complement strand
TCAGGGCTTCCCGTGACGACCAGCGACGGTAGATGGCCGGCGTATTGACACCGGCAGTCCTGGCAATCGCCGAAATGGTCGTCTGCTGATACCCGACTTCGGCCAGCAGTGTGCGAGCTGCAAGCAGCACAGCCTCGTCCTTGCCTGGGTCGCGTGGTCGTCCGATACGGGCGGGAGACTCGGTTTTCACCATTACATATTAACTCGTAACGTTATCTCCCTACCTGAACGAACGCAGTTCAGGTACCGGACGGCTTGGGGAGCCTCGTCATTCCGTAGACGTGATCAGCGCGCACCGTGAGGATCTGTCGACGCTCCGCAACCATCGCTTCGCGGTACTCCTCCCAATCGGGATGCTCCTGACCGCTGATGTCCCGGTACAGCTCGACCAGTGCGTCAGACACTTCGTCGTGAGGATCGGCCGCGACGGGTGTCACCACGGCAAGTCCTTCGATCACGGCGTAGCTCCAGAAGTCGGGCGCGCTGACGTGAAGGGAAACCCGCGGATCGCGGATCGCATTTTTACTCTTGGCGCGATCGGCTGTGATGGACACGGAAGCCGTCTTCGACTCGACGTCCCAGCGGTAAATGATGTTGGACAACTGTGGGCGGCCGTCACGCTTGACGGTTGTCAGCACGCCTTGTTTTCCCTGGGCCACGAGTGCGAACAACGCGTCGTCGGTGTCTGTGTCATTGCTCATATCTGCACCAACGACGCCGTGCGGCCGGTTTGTTCCGGAGGCAGTCCAGTTCGAAGATCGCGGACCGCAATCGCGCGATGTCTCTTCCCCCGATGGACGACAGCGGACAAAGATGGTCGACATGGCAACTTCTCACGACATCCTCCGACTGACTGCGTTCAGTTCGGATCCGGCCGGCGGTAATCCCGCCGGCGTGCTGCTCGACGCCCGCGGACTCGACGACCCCGAATTACAATCCGTTGCAGCCGAAGTCGGGTATGCCGAGACGGCGTTCCTCATCGAACCGGAACTCGGAGGCAACCCGCGCCACAGCCGGATCCGGTACTTCTCCCCTATCGCCGAAGTACCGTTCTGCGGTCATGCCACTATTGCGACGGCCATCGCTCTCACCGAGCGAGACGGCGACGGAACCTTCACATTCGAAACACCGATCGGACCGGTATCCATCGACACGGCGACCGACGAGGACGGAAGGTCGACCGCGACCTTCACCAGCGTCGAACCGTCGGTCTCGCCGATCGATCACGCCGTGCTGACAGCGCTGCTCGGGCTCATCGGCGTCGATTCGTCTGCGCTCGACGCGCGGTATCCCGCAATGCTCTCGTACGCCGGCAACACGCACCCGATCGTCGTACTTCGTGATCAGTCGACATTCGACGAGTTCACCTTCGATCCATCCGCAATGCGAATTCTGATGGACGCGCAGGGGTGGGCCGGCACGGTGACAATCCTGCACCCCCTCGACGACAACACCTTCGAAGCCCGAAATCTGTTTCCGGTGGGAAACATCGTCGAGGATCCTGCAACCGGGTCCGCAGCGGCGTCGACCGGCGGTTACCTGCGCAAACTCGAACCCGCGGCCACTCCGCGGCGGATCACCATCCACCAGGGCCGACACGTCGGGCGTCCCAGTGTGCTCGAGGTCGACATCCCAGTCGACGGCGGTATCTCGGTCACCGGCACCGCAGTGCCCGTCGTCAACGGGCAATAGTCAACCTCAGCGATGAGTTTCTGCCCGCCGGCGGGTCTATTCACCAGAGCGACGTCACAAGACCATCGCATCGAGCCGGGAGAACACCATGTCTGCAATCACGTCAACCGCACACAACCTCCACGTCACCAAGCCACGTGCCGTACTCGGCGCCACGGTAATTGCTCTCGTCGTCAATCTGATCCTGTGGTTGATCGGCCTCGCATTGGGCGGATCCTTCGAGATGACAGATCAGGGAAAGCCGGCGAGCGTCGCGCCTGGTGGGGTCATCACATTGACGGTGGTGCCACTGCTGGTCGGTTTGTCGGTCGCAATGTTGATCTCACTGAAGTGGGAGCCGATCATCCGCATCGCCCAGATCGTGGGTGCAGTCGTGGCGCTCGGCACCATCGCTTTGACCATTGCCGCGGACTTCGACGCCGCCAGCACGGTCATGCTCGCGCTGATGCACGTGGTTGTCGCCGCGGGCGTCGTCGTCGCGCTCGAGGCTGTACGTCGGTCCCCTCGAACTAGACAGCGGTAGGCGGCGCCGAATACGTCTCGACGATCTCGGCTGCCACGTCGCGCAACCGGGTATTCGTCGTCTGAGACTGCTTGCGCAGCATGTGAAATGCGGTGTCGGCGTCGATCCGATGGATGGCCATCAGCATGCCTTTGGCCTGTTCGATCGGCGCCCGGGTCTCGAGCGCACGTTGCAAGGCATCAGCCACCGCCTTGGCGGACTTGAAACGAGAGAAGTCGCCGATCGCGCGTGAGACCGTTGTCGTGAGAATCTCCATGACATCCGCGTCGACGCGGTCGAATGCCGCTGAGGCGCGTCCGTACAGGTTGAACGAACCCAGTCGCTGATCCGGCGTGAAGAGCGGCGCCGCGAGAAAGGACTTGATCCCTTCGTCCTTCGCCGCCGCCGCGAACCGCGGCCAGCGTTCCGCGCTGGTCTCGGCATCGACGACAACGGTTTCACCGGTTCGAGCGGCGTGCAGACATGGTCCGTCGCCGGCGTCGTATTGCTCGATGTCGACACGCAGAGTCCGCGAATCGGTATGAACGGCGGTGTAGGTCTGCCCGGCCAGATCGATGGTGACGCCGATGCTGTCGGCGCCCTCGATGGCGTCGTTCGCGATTTCGACGGCGCGCTGGAGCAAAACCACGAGTTCGTCCTCGTCGCCGATACTTCCTCCGAGCGCTGCCAGCAACTCCCGGACCGCGCTTGCAGTCAGCCGAGTTTCCGCAGCCTCGACGGCGACGTCAGCACCCGTTGCCGTCGCATCGTCCGGCCTTACCGACGGCACCGAATCCTCGGTTCTCGGGTCGAAGCCTCTGGGGTCGAAAGCGGTATCCACGACGAAGCATTCTTCCAGCTACCCGAGCCGTCAGGAGAGTGAGTTCGGTGACAGAACCCGGCAAACCGCCGAGTCGTCATCGCCATCGGTCGAGCGCGAGACCCAGATTCCGCCTCGCCCGAGTGTGTTGGCCACGAACCGCGTCCGGACTCAGTTCCAGGACAACTGCGATCTGTGGATACGTCATGCCCTCCACTTCCCGCAAGACCCAGGCGGCACGCTGACGCAGCGGTAGACGATCGAGTTCGGCTTCAAGAGCGTCGAGAAATGCTGTGCCGCATACTTCCTCGCTCGGATCGCGCAATCGAGTATCGACTTCGTCCCGAAGTCCGTCCACATCGGCGGCGCAGGAGCCGACTTTTCGATGGACATCCGAGATCTTGCGAGAACAGATCGCGAACAACCAGGTCTTGATGCTCGAGCGCCGCTGAAACCCCGGAAGTTGGCGCCAGGCGGCAACGCAGGTTTCCTGGACGATGTCGTCGACGTCACTCTCACTGGTGACGAGTCGACGGGCAAATCGATACAAGTGCGGGCCGTATCGGCGAACGATGACGTCGAAGGCCGCATGATCGCCGAGCATTGCCGAGTCGACCAGCACCTCGTCACTGAAGTCGGTAAGCAAGCCGTCGAATTGATCTGTCATCGCGCACACTCCTACTAGGGAGCCGTCGCGGGAGTGAGGCCTGGCTATTCTACCGCGTGCACGCCGACGCCCGCGGGAGCGCTCTCAGGCTTCGAGTGCGGAGGCAATGACGGGAAGCCCGACAGGCGCCCCACCGTTGATCAGTTTCTCGAGTAGATCCTGATCGAGGTGCTGCTCGACGAGATCAGCGAGAAGGTCGAGTTGTTGTTCTCGCACCGCGGCAACCGAGGTGTCGGGTGCAGCAACAAAACCGGGAACCGCGATCTCACGCAGCAGGCTGCGCCGAAAGTCGTCACTCTCCAGGAGACCATGCCAGTGTGTCCCTCGAACAGACCCTCGCACACTGCCTTCCGGCACACCGCCCGAGTCCGCCAGCAATGGACGGTCCCCGTTGTGCACGACGCGTCCGTGATGAATCTCGTACCCCGACAACGAGATACCGTCGGCGGAACCGGTTACCTGCGCCAGCACTTTGTCCGAAGCGAATTCGATGTCGAGGTCCAGCAGACCGAGTCCTGCGGTGATCCCTGATCCTGATTCGACCTCGTCGACGATCGAATTACCCAGCATCTGGTATCCGCCGCAGACTCCCAGCACTGCCTGCCCGCGGCCCGCTCGGGCGATGATCTCGTCAGCCAGGCCGGTACTCCGCAACCACTCGAGGTCACTCACGGTGGACTTACTACCGGGGATCACCACGAGGTCTGCGTCGCGGATCCGCGACGGATCGGTCACCCACGAAACTGCCACGCCCGGTTCACATGCCAGCGCCTCGACATCCGTCGAGTTGGAGATGCGGGGGAGCCGAACCGCAGCAACGGTGAGCCAGGCCGAACCGACGGGTGGGCCAGGGCGCCCTACCGGGGCGTTGCCGGTGACGCCAAGCGAATCCTCGGCGTCGAGCCAAAGATCGTCGGCAAACGGGATCACTCCGAGAGTGGGTCGACCGGTGAGGCTGCGCAGTTGATCCAGTCCGGGTTCCAACAGTGCAACGTCACCGCGGAATTTGTTGATCACAAATCCCGCGATCAATGCCTGGTCGCTCGGCGAGAGCACAGCAACGGTCCCGAACAGATGGGCCAGGACGCCGCCGCGATCGATGTCACCGACGACGACGACCGGAATCTGCGCAGCCTCAGCCAATCCCATGTTGGCAAGATCCGTTGCGCGCAAGTTGATTTCGGCCGGTGAACCGGCGCCTTCACAGATCACGACGTCGAACTCGGATCGAAGCGATTCGAGATCTTCGGCCACGACGGCGCGAAGCCACTGCCGATGCTGCATGTAATCGCGAGCACCCACCGTGGTCATCGCCTTGCCCCGAACGACCAGTTGCGAAGTGCGATCACTCCCCGGCTTGAGCAGCACGGGATTGAATCGAACACTCGGCTCCAGACCGCATGCCCGCGCCTGAAGTGCCTGCGCACGGCCGATCTCTCCGCCGTCCAGCGTGACCACGGAGTTGTTCGACATGTTCTGTGCCTTGAACGGCGCCACTCGGACGCCTCGACGCGCCAACATGCGACACAATCCGGCTACCAGAACGCTCTTGCCTGCGTCGGAAGTAGTGCCGGCTACCAGCAGAGCGCCGCGCATCGCCGAACTCAAGGCAGGGTGAGAATCTCTGCACCGGTCTCGGTGACCACCAAGGTGTGCTCGAACTGCGCCGTCCACTTACGGTCCTTGGTGACGACGGTCCAGCCGTCCTCCCAGATCTCGTAGTCGATACCACCGAGGTTGATCATCGGTTCGATCGTGAAGACCATGCCCGGTTCGATGATCGTCTCGACCGCGGGCTCGTCGTAGTGCAGGATCACGAGGCCGTTGTGGAAGGTCTCGCCGATTCCGTGTCCGGTGAAGTCCCGGACGACGCCGTACCCGAACCGATGGGCGTAGGACTCAATGACGCGTCCGATCACGTTGAGCGCGCGGCCGGGCTTGACGGCTTTGATGGCCCGCATCGTTGCCTCGTGTGTGCGCTCGACGAGCAAGCGGTTCTCTTCGGACACGTCACCGGCGAGGAACGTCGCATTGGTGTCCCCGTGCACTCCGTTGATGTACGCGGTGACGTCGATATTGACTATGTCTCCGTCCTGGATCACGGTCGAGTCGGGGATTCCGTGGCAGATCACCTCGTTGAGAGACGTGCAGCACGACTTCGGAAAGCTCTTGTAGCCCAACGTCGACGGGTATGCGCCGTGGTCGAGCATGAACTCGTGTGCGATGCGGTCGAGCTCGTCGGTCGTGACACCGGGAGCGACAGCCTTGCCGGCTTCCTGCAGCGCGCCGGCAGCGATCTTGCTGGCGATGCGCATCGCCTCGATCGTCTCCGGCGTCTGAACCCAGGGCTCGTTGCCCTCTTTGGCGGTCGGCTTCCACGCGTACTCGGGCCGCTCGATCTTCGAGGGCACAGCGAGGACGGGAGAGACGGTTCCAGGGACCAATGGGGTACGCACAGACATGCAGAACAGCCTAGACCTCGCGTCGCGCGTCAGCCGGATGCACTCCAGTTCCGGAAAACCGGATCGACGAGAATTCTGATGGGGGTCGACATCGTCTGTCCGAATTCCTCGAAGAGCTTGTCGCGAGATTCGAAGGTGCCCAGATCACGGTCGACGAATTCGGAGAAGTCCAAGCAATCGCACGAAATTGATTTGCCCCAACTGATCGGAGCGCGTCCGATCGCGTCGAACAGTGTCTCCTCGCCGGTGTTCGTGAACGGTTCGAGCGCTGAGACCACCGCAGGTGAAACGATCTCGGAGATGTCCTGCCAGCGTCCGTCGACCAGAAATTCCGGCCACGCCAGCAGCACTGACTTCGGAATCACCGCATGTAGACGCCGAAATCTCGGGTACCAGAACTCCCCACGAAGTACGAGACCGCGAACTCGCGTGGCGATACCTCGGCGGCGAGCCAACGCTTCGACGATAGCCAGTCTCTGACTGCAGGATCCGCGTCCTCGGCTCAATGTCACCGAGACGGGTTGCCGGTCGTCGAGGCCGTACACCGGCCGAATATTTGCAGCGACGCTGCGATGCGCCGACACCAGGAACTCCTGCGCCGACTGGATCGCACCTTCTGCAATGTCCTCGTAGAGGCGAGCCACGTCATCGTGGCCCCAGTCGAGAATCGGCGTCGCGGTTATATCGCCACCGGACACATCGTGGCGGATGTCACCTTGGCGGATTCCGCCGAGCAGCACGCACGTCATGTCTCAACCGTAGTGCGCGACCGGAATCGGTGGAGCCTGACAGAATCCGAACCGTGAAGAAATGGCTCCTGTTGATCACCGCGATCCTGACCGAGGTGTCTGCGACTCTGTCTCTGCGCGCGGCCCTCGATCACCCCGCCTGGTACGTCGTGGTCGTCGGCGGATATCTCGCAGCATTCACCGCGTTGTCGTTCGTCCTGCGGGAGGGCATGGGACTCGGTGTTGCATACGGAATCTGGGGCGCAACCGGAGTTGTCCTGACCGCGGTGTTCGCGACTTTCCTTTTCGGCGACCCCCTGACAGCCACGATGGGCGTCGGCATTGCCCTGGTCATCGGCGGAGTCCTCTGCGTTGAACTCGGTTCCCAGGTTGCTGCCGACAGCGGGCCGGCGGACCCGGCATGACTTTCGTATTTCTGATCGCTGCAATTATTTCCGAGGTCACCGCGACGTTGTCACTACGGATGGCGTCGCAGGACGGCAGCGACAAACGATGGCTCGCGGTTGTCACCGTGGGGTACCTCGCCGCTTTCGCTTTCCTCACGCTCGCACTCGACGCGGGCCTGACGATCGGCGTTGCGTACGGCATCTGGACTGCTTGCGGGGTGGCGCTGACAGCAATCGCATCCCGCATTCTCTTTCGCGAACCGCTGACCAAGCTCATGATCGTGGGGATCGGCCTTATCGCGGCAGGCGTGCTTCTCATCGAACTCGGTGCGGGCCACTGAACCCAGCAAACAGGGTGTAAGGTTTACCTAACTTTGCTTTGGAGGTAGTCCGCGGTGCCGATCCCTGCCCTTCGTGAAATCGACGGTGGCCTCCACCTGTCGGATTCCGACCGCCACACTCCGATGGCGCGCGCCGTCCCGGCGCCGTTCCAACTGACGACGTACATCGTCGAGACCGACCACATCACCCAGTGGCCACAGCACGCTCATGCCGAGCACGAACTCATCTGGTCCGACCGCGGCGTCGTCAACATGATCATCGACAATCAACTCTGGACCGTCACGCCCGGCGTCGGCCTGTGGATCCCTCGCGGGGTCCTCCACGAAGGTCAAGCCAATCCCCACGTCGCATTCCGCGCCACTCTCTTCACCCCCGAGTTGTGGACTCCCACCTGGAACGAACCGTGCATCGTGACCTTGAGTGAGGCAGCCCGGGTACTGCTGATACACCTCGCCCATACCGGAATGCCTGCAGAACAACGCCTTCGGGCACAGCAGGTCTGTGTCGATCTCCTCACCCCGGCATCGGCACCTCACTTCGACGTACCGATCCCCCGCGATCCCCGGCTTCGACAACTCGTCGACAAAGTGTTGTCGGATCCCGCCGACGATCGGTCACTCGACCAGTGGGCGCACGTTCTCAACCTCAGCCGACGCACGGTCACCCGGATTTTTGCCGCGGAACTTGCGCTCAGTTTTGCGCAATGGCGCACTCTGGTTCGCATGAGCACAGCACTGGGCATGCTCGGGACCGGGATGAGTGTGAACGCCGTCAGCCGTCGAGTCGGCTACGGGACGTCGAGCTCGTTCATCGCTGCTTTTCGTAAGACGGTCGGCTACACCCCTGGCAATGCGCTCGCCGCTGTCAACTGACTCGAGCCTGACCTGTTGTCGACATCTGCTGGCCCCTTCGCTACACGCACGCGCCCTACATTCACTTAGGTAAGCCTGCTCTCATGTGCGTACCGCACTGAGTCGTGCAAGCACTTCCCCGATCAATCCCGAGGAGTTTCGCGTGTTCAGATCTGCCCGTCAGAGAATTCGTCCCCAACGGAAGAGGCGAATTGTCGTTGCGCTGATGGTGGCGGCCGCACTGCCTCTGACCGCCTGCACGCAGTCGTCATCGGACGCCCAGGAAAATAGTTCGTCGGCATCTGCTGTCGAGGACGGCGCATACCCCGTCACGATCGAGCACGCATTCGGCGGCACCACCATCGACAAGGAACCGACCAGGATCCTCACCCTCGATTCCGCAGCGGCCGACACTGTCATCGCCCTTGGCGTCACTCCGATTGCAATGCAGAAGGACTCGTGGGCCGGCGACGCCGACGGCTTCCTCCCGTGGACGCGCGCGGAACTCGAGAAGTCGGGCCAGCCGCTGCCCACACCGGCGCCGTACTACTCCGACAGCGGTGAGCTTCTGTTCGAGCAAATCCTCAATGCCGCACCCGACCTGATTCTGGCCCCGTACTCCGGTTTCTCCGAGCAGGACTATCAGCGCCTGAGCTCGATCGCCCCGACACTCCCCTACGACACCAAGCCGTACCAGCCGAGTTCGTGGCAAAACCTCGCCACCGATGTCGGCAAGGCCTTGGGGCGCCCGGCCCAGACCGCGGATTTGATCAAGTCCGTCGAAAAGACGGTGGAAGAGTCGAAGACCAGCCATCCTGAATTCAATGGAGTCACGTTCGCCTTCGGGTCCTACATCCGCGAAGGCGAAACCGAGACCGCCATCTACGGCCCGGACGATCCGCGCGTGAAGTTCGTCGAAAACCTCGGGCTCACAGTTGCTCCCGACGTGGTCAACGGTGCCAAGAACTTTGCAGGCGACTCGTTCCTGTTCGGCATCAGCATGGAAAAGCTCGACACGATAAACACCGACGTATATCTCGGATGGGCAAGCGATCAGTCGGAAGTCGACAGCACGTTGGCCAACACCCTGTTCGCACGGTGGCCGGTCATCGCCAACGGGAAGGACTTGTGGATCACCGACAATCGCCTGACAGCCGCCACCATGTACGTCAGCGTTTTGAGCGTTCCATGGGCAACTGACGAGCTGGTCCCCCAGTTGACCGAACTGGTTGCGAAGTAGCAGCTCGGCCGTCCTGATCAGAGACTTGTAGGCCACTCACTGCGCAGCGTTGCAAAAACCACAGTGTCGGTCCACTCGTTCTTGATCCACGCGTTCTGCCGAAAATGCGCCTCTCGCCGCAACCCGATTCGCCGCGCGAGTCGCGCCGAGGATTCGTTTCTCGCATCCATCTGCGCGACCACGCGGCGCAATCGGGGTGTCGCGAAGACCAGGTCGATCAGAGCGGTCACAGCTTCCGTCGCGAATCCTCGGCCGCCGAAGTCGGGCGAGAATGCCCACCCGACTTCGGCGGTGCGCTCGGTGTCGACAGCGTCCCCTGATTCGTCGACTAGCCATGCACTCACGCTTCCGACAACCCGGCCCTCGTATCCGACAACAAGAGCCACCCCGCCCGCTGCCAGGTCGCGGCGAGACATTCTGGTCTGCACTGCCTCTCGCGCATCGTCCGGGCTCCAGGGTTCGTTGAACAAATACCGGCACACGTCGCTACGCCCGTAGAAGGTGAGAAGGTCCTGATGATCGCCGGGACGGTAGGTACGAAGCACCAGTCGATCCGTCCGAATTGTTACCGGCGCAGTCGTCGGCGTCATGCCTGCGTCCTCCACATCCATGCCGTCACGGTAGATCCTCTCGGATTCGTGGGCGAGCGAATATCGCGAGGATATCCAGCGCTCAATGTTTGATTTGCCCCGCGGCGGGATACTTCACCACCGTAAATAGTCGCAATACGGAGTTACGCCAGGCAATTTCGCACTTGATACCAAGGGGCGGTCATGGCCGAGGAATCACTGGTCAAGCAAGGTGTGGCAAAAGGAAGCGCGCTGGGCGGAGCCGTTCTTCTCGTCACCGTCGGCGTGCTCGAAATTCTCCAAGGCATCTCGGCGATATCCAAAGACGATGTGACCGT
>Ga0153921_1001444_pt1 | contig 10622 bp, 4 predicted proteins | sample TSNJ005MetaG_FD_104691 | JGI IMG/M metagenome (GOLD analysis project Ga0153921, IMG submission 104691) | Attine ant fungus gardens microbial communities from New Jersey, USA - TSNJ005 MetaG | ecosystem: Host-associated > Fungi > Mycelium > Unclassified | place: USA: New Jersey, Brendon T. Byrne... | reverse complement strand
TTTTTACCTGGGATTCCTGGCCAACGGCAAACCGCACTTCGAGGCGGCGGACGAAAAGGATGGCGCGGACCTGCACCCGTGCGGTGAATGCGGCTTCCCGACCTCGGCGGACATCTGCGGCGTGTGCAGAATACGCGAATCCGTGACCCAAAATAGTTGAAAACGTCCTATATATCAAATTGTTAAACAAAATCTAGACTTTTTGGGGCAGCGTTGGTACATACTGACCATGTCCGGAACAGGTCGTTTATATGTTGCGCGCGTGATCTTCCACGCCACGGTGCTGCTTGTCGCGGTTTGCCTGCTTGCGGCGCAGGGGTGCGGCAAGGTCACGATCGGGGGCGGCGGACCGGCGCGCTACGGTAAGCTCAGCGGGCCGAACGTGGTGAAAACGGCGCGTTCGCAGATCGGGGCGCCGTACAAATATGGCGGCGCGTCGCCCAATACGGGTTTCGACTGTTCCGGCCTCATTCAGTGGAGCTACAACCAGTATGGAGTGAAGGTGCCGCGCCGGGCCAGTGAACAGGCCAAAGCGGGCAAGGCTGTGAAGAAGAGCGAACTGCGGCACGGCGATATCGTGGTGTTCCGAATTTCCGGCCGGTCCGGCATCCACACCGGTATGTATTCCGGTGACGGGAGGTTTATTCACAGTCCCAGCGCCGGCAAGAAAATCCGCGAAGACAGTTTGAACACTGATTACTGGAAACGCCGCTACGTCTCCGCGCGGCGGGTTATTTGAGGCAATTTTGCCGCGGTGGGCAAAGCCTGTTTTGCACAAATCGCCGCGATGGGCAAAGCCCGCCTTGCTCCGTTTCGCGGGGCGCTGGCGCGCCTTTGGGCGTTGACTGTCACGAGGCGGGGGAACGGAGCCTGTGATGGTGTACCGATGCCGAGAAATGCTTAAGAATGGCCGAGGAGGCCGACGCTCCGGCGTTACTGTGTACGGAACTGTAACCATGCCGAACCCGGCGAGCGAAAAACCGCATGAACATTCCGGCTTCACCAGGGCGGGCTTGCTGCGGAAGACGGCTACACGTATGGCCAATGGCTCGATGTTGCCTGGTATGAGGAACGGATTAGGGAAGCGCAGAACAATCCCGCGGAACCGGTGGCGATAAGGGATATTTCCGCGAAAACCGTTGCTGCCCTTCTACGGGAAAGCGTGGCTGTATTGCGATAACGCCTCCCCGGGGGCGTGTTTAATCCTCTGGCGGGTTCAGGACCACGGAGATAATGGCGGGCAGGGCGGTGAGGTCGTGGATGAACGACTCTATCGCAACCTTGCCGCGCACGCGCAGTTCCACGCAGGCGGCTTCGGGGTCCGGGTCGGGCTGGCCCATGGTGAACCCGATCATGGTAAAATCTTTGGCGGCGCAGAGGGCGAGCACAGTGGCGGCTGCGTCGTGGCCGACGCGGTAGCGGATGAGAAGGCGGCTGGTCTGGCCGCGCAGGCGGTTCATGATGGCTGTGTACCCGAAGACGACGATGAAATAGCCGCCGCAGGTGATGAGGGCGAGCAGGTGCATGCCCGCGCCGCAGGCCATGCCGATGGCCGCCGTGAGCCAGATAGTGGCGGCGGTGGTCAGGCCGTGCACGATATCTTTGCGCACGAAGATCAGACCGCCGCCGATGAACCCGATGCCGGAAACGACCTGCGCGGCAATACGCGAGGGGTCGAGGCGCAGGTGCTCGTCAATGAGCACGTCGGTGAACCCGTATTTGGATACGAGCATGAGCAGCGCCGCGGCGAGACCCACCAGGGCATGGGTGCGCAACCCCGCGCTTTTCATTTTCGCTTCCCGTTCGAACCCGATCAACGATGAAAGGACGAATGCCAGCAGGATGTCGATAACCTGGACCCATTCCCGTCCGGGGGGTTCCAGGGCGAAAAAGTTGATAATGTCCATCCGTTGTTCCTCAACCATTATCTATAGCCGCAATCACCGTGGACCGCAAGCGGACGGCGGGGCGGCGAAATCCGACACAAGCCTCGCTCCCGCCTCGTGACAGTCAACGCCCAGAGGCGCGCAGCGCCCCGCGAAGCGGAGCAAGGCGGGCTTTGCCCGTCGCAGCGATTTGCGCAAGACGGCTTTGCCCGTCGCGGCGATTTACGAAGGGATAATTTTGTTTACCTCATGCGATGTATCCGGTAATACCGCATAGTATAATTATGTTCCGCGCAGTCCGGTAGCGGTCACCAGGCCGCCCGGTGTTGGAGGTTGAATGTACATACCCGAAACAGTCATTGTCGTCGTCGCCGTAGTGACGGGCATCTGTTATAGAAACAGAAGCAAGCAGTTCAAGAATTTGGGCCAGCGGATCAACTCGTTGGAGGAAGCCGTGCGGCAGTTGACGCAGGCCGTAACCCGTCCCTGCGGCCCGCAGGTTGAGCCCGAGGCGGTTGCGGCGCCGCCGGCGCAGGCGGAAACGCCAGTGTCGCCTTCCATTGCCCTTGCTGCCAAGGAGTTCCACACCCCCGGCATGTATGCGGCAATGCGGTACGAGCCGGCCAGGATTGCCGGGACGGGCGAACTGCCCGTGGATGTGGCACGGAAAACCGCTCCGGCGGAAGAGACCGCGACCGGAAGCGCCGTTGCCGGGCGGAATATGGCCTTGGAAAACGACGGCAAGGACCTTTCCCTGGACGAAATTTACGCTTCCCTGCTGGCCATGCCGGAACCGGATAAGCCGGTCGTGGCGAAGTCCCCCGTCCCCGATGCGGCGGATCAGGCGGAAGAACGGGCCGCCGGGGAAGACGCCATGCCCATGACGAAAGCTGTTTTAAGTACAGAGGAAGCTCCCGGGGAAGAATTCGCGGTTCCGCCTCTCGTTTCATCCCCTGTTTCGGAAGACGAATCGGCGGGGGAACCCGGAGCGCCGCACCGCGCCGAGCCGCGCATCGAGTCCGCGGACTACCTGCGCGCCATTATAAATTTTATCCGGGGCGGCAACATATGGGTCACGGGCGGCGTGATCATGCTGCTTCTCGGGTTTGCCTTCCTGGCCCAGCTCGGCATTTTCCCCATTGAACTGCGCATCGCCGGGGCGGCCCTCGCGGGCATGGCCATGGTCGGCGGGGGGCTGTACCTGCGCCTGAAACGGTCCATGTACGCGCTCATCCTCCAGGGCGGCGGCATCGGCGTATTGTATCTCTCCGCCTTTGCCTCGGCCAGGATTACCACGCTTCTGCCGCCGGCGGCCGCGCTGGTGGTGATGACGGCCCTGATCATCCCGGCCGTGGCTCTGGCCATTTTGCAGAACGCCCAGGCCCTGGCGCTCGTCGGTTTCCTCGGCGGATTCGCCGCGCCCATTCTGCTTTCCGACGGGTCGGGCAACTATATCGCGCTGTTCAGTTGCTATACGCTGCTCAACCTGGGCATTCTGGCCATCAGCCGGTTTCGGCTGTGGCGCTGGCTCAATTTCGCCGGCGCGTTATGCACCTTCGTGGTCATGGGGCACTGGGGCATAACCGCGTACGACGCGGTCAAGTTTTCCACGGTGGAACCGTACCTTCTCGCGTTCGTGCTGATTTATATCTGCATAACCCTCGAGTCCGCGCGGCGCAGGGATTTTTCCTATTCCGAGCCGCTGGACATGATCCTGGCCTGCTCCGTGCCCTTTATTGCCGCCGTGTTTCAGTGGCGGCTGGCCGTGGATATCCCGCACGGGCTGAGCATCTCGGCCGTTGCTTTCGGAGCGTTTTTCATTCTTCTCTCCGCGGCTGTGTGGAAGCTGTGGGGCGAGAACTACCGCCGGCTCGCGGAATTCTACCTCGCCAACGGCGTGGTGCTGGCCAACCTGGCCATCCCCCTGGAGCTTTCGGGCAACGTCACCACGACCGTATGGGCCGTGGAAGGCGCAGTGCTCTTCTTCTTCGCCTGCCGCATCCAGTCCGCGCGGATCAAGGTCGTGGCCCTGTTGTTGCAGGTTGTGGGCATGGCCGCCTTCTTCTGGGACCTTGCGCAGACAGAGGGCCACACCATGCTTGCCACCAGCCTGATCAGCCTTGCCGCGCTGGCTTCGGCCTGCTTCCATAAATTGGACGCGGCGAACCCGCGCCGGGAAAAGCCCGAGGCCATCAACGCCTGGCTCGGCGACATCGGCCTGGAGCGCGTGTTGGCCCTGGCCGGCCTGCTCTGGTGGTACGGCGGTCTTGCCCTTGAAACCGCCCGTTTCGCGGACCAGCCGACGGCCGTGTTCTTCGGCGTGGTCAGCGTCTCGGCCTTTATCCTCCATTACGCGGAAAAAGTGACCGGGCTGAAGGAACTGTACATCGGCGTCAGCCTTATGCCCCTGGCCACGGCGGCTTTCTGCCTCCTGCTCTCGCTGGACCTGGATTACCGCAACCGCGATTCCGGCATCGGGTATCTGTTGAGCCACAACTTCCTGACCGGCAGGGAAGGGTTGGCCTGGGCCGTCTTTGCCGTCTCGCAGGCCGCGCTGCTCTGGATCAACAGGGCCAGGACCGCGCCATTCCGCCACGCCTGGTGGGCCGGGGCGGTCTGCCTGGAACTTCTGCTCATGCTGACCAGCAGCGGCCGTGGCGCGGCCCTCGACCTTAACGCCAGCCCGGCCTGGGGACAGTTCGCCAGCATTTTCCCGGCCCTGTTCTACGTGGCTGCCCTGACCTGGTTGTTGAAGCGCTATGCCAGGGGCGTGTCGGGCCTGTTCGGGGACGAGCACGCCCGCATTCTCGGCGGCATCGTGCCCGCCGCGCTGTTCCTGCCGCTCGGTTGGTGGCTCGCGCTCAGTTTCTTCGAACGCGGGCTGCCCGATCCCCTGCCCGTGTACATCCCGCTGCTGAACCCGCTTGAAATGCAGCAGATTCTGTGCATCATGATATTTGCCTTGTGGCAGAGGACCATCAGTGGCATCAAGAGTGTCGGGTTCGCGTTGCCCTTGCTCCAGTTGTTGCTGTTGTTGGATGTCCTGATTTTCGTCTGGCTGCACAGCATGCTGTTCCGGGCCATATTTTTCTTCACCGGCACGCCCATGGGGCGGGCCTGGGACCATGCCTCCTTCCAGGTGTGCCTGACCGTGCTCTGGGGCGTGTGGGGCATGGGCCATCTTATCATCGGCCACAAGGCGCGCGTGCGCCTCCTGTGGGTCATAGGCGCGAGCCTGATGATCGCGGATACCGTGAAGCTGTTCCTGGTGGACCTCGCGGACAAGGGAACCATGTTCCGGGTCATCTCCTTCTTCGTCATGGGCGGCATCTTCCTGCTCATCGGCTGGCTTGCGCCGCTGCCGCCGTCCCGGGACAAAGAAGTGCAGGAAGAGGGATGAGAAGGGAAAGGCGATGTTGCCGAAGCCGGTTTGCGAAAGCAGGGAGTCTGCTCTGCCCGCCAGGGGCGGCGATAATCCTGCGTAACGGCTTGTTACAAGGAATATGAGGTATCGTATGCGTATGATGACGAAAATTGCCGCGCTCGCGCTGGCCGCGGTTGTCGCGGGATTTGCCGCGGATGTCGAGGCCGCCCGGCCCACGCGCGCGGAACAGCGGAAGCAGAAACGCGAGGTGCCGCTCGCGCCGGACACGTTCGCGCACTCCGTGACCCTGGACGGCGAGACCGGAGCCGTGCTGTCATACACTCCTTCCGAGAACGTCTACAAGGAGTTGCACCTGCGGGATTTCAGCGACCTCTGCGTGTTTGACGCCGAAGGCAACGCCGTGCCGTTCCAACTCCGGGCGCCCGGCAGGGCAACGGAACACATGACCGTGACCAAGAACGTGCCGTATTTCCTCTGGCAGCCGGAAAAGCCCGACGCGGGCACGCCGGGCGCCATGGATATCGAGATCAACGCCAACGGCGGCATCGTGCGCATCAAGGGGCAGGGCGACGCCCCGCCCCGCCCCGGGCCGGTTTCGTACCTGCTGGACATGAAGGCGTATCTTGACGCCGTGGCGAACCCGGCCGCCAAGGACGGGAACGTCTTTGACGCGGGTGACGTCAGGGAGCGCGCCCTGCGGGTAAGCCTCGCGGGTGACGAGTCGTTCATGAGTTCCGTGACCATGAAAACAAGCGCTGATCTCGCCCAGTGGCGGAGTATCGGCAAAACCCAGGTGCTGGCGCGCATGTGCCAGGGCGAAATCACCCTGGAGCGGGACTCGCTGGCCCTTCCCGACAACCTTGAGCGTTACGTGCTGCTTCAGTTTTCCGACAGCGAGGCGCCGGTTTACACGTTCAGCGCCCATGCTGTTTTCGACAAAACCACCGAGGAGACGCGGGAGACCATCGTCGCCGGAACTCTTCAGGAGAACAAGCGTGTCGTCATGTATGAACTGCCGGGGAGGTTCCCCGTTGTTTCCATCGGTTTCGATTTGCCCCAGACGGAGATGATGGCGGTGCGCCTCATGGGCGCGGACGACCTCGCGCGGCCATACTCACAGTTCGCGAGCGGGTTCATTTACCGTCTGGAGAAGGACGGCGCCGCGATTACCGGTGAGCCGTTCCCGGTGAAGGCGTCCCGTCGTCACTGGAGCCTGCACGCGGCCGGGGAGATCCCCTTTGGGGCTGCTCCCGGCATGCGCGTTTACTGGAAACCGCAAGACCTGCTTTTCCTCGCCCGAGGCAAGGGACCCTGGACGCTCGCCTTTGGCAGAACCGCGCCTGTTCATGCCACGCCGCTGCCCATGCTGGACAAGGCCGGAGTGAAACCGGCCAGGGAAATCGCCGCTTCCGCGCAGTCCGGGCCGGGTGGAAAACTCGCCGCGCCGCCGGCCGGAGAGACGGAAGACAGCGGGCAATGGCTGCTCTGGGGCGTGTTGATTCTGGCCGTGGCGTTCCTCACGGGCATCACCGTCTGGCTCGTGAGGTCTATGAAAAAGTGATTCCAGGACTGCGGAAACCGAAATATTTATCGGAAAAAACGGGAAGGCGGTTGACAAGGGAGTAGTTCCGTCCTAGATAGGACGTCCCATGTTCGACGGGGTTTTTGAGCGGCGGAAAGGTTCGCCATGAGCCCTGGCGGGAAAAAGTAAAAATTCCGCAAAAAGTTGTTGACTGGGGTCGGGAGATGATGCATAAGCACGTCTCGCCGGTTGGGAGCGGGAGAGCGCCTGGCCGGAGCGGTTCTTTGACAAGCAAATAGTGAGTTGGGAAGAAAAGAGATTCAGTCAGGTTTGACCGAGCAATTGGTCATACTCTGCAGGTTTGGTAAAGACTTCTTTTGAAGTTTATATTTTAACTGGAGAGTTTGATTCTGGCTCAGATTGAACGCTGGCGGCGTGCCTAACACATGCAAGTCGGACGAGATGAGGGAGCTTGCTCCCGAATCTAGTGGCGCACGGGTGAGTAACGCGTGGATGATCTACCCTGGAGTTTGGGATAACAGTTGGAAACGACTGCTAATACCGGATACGGCACTTTTTCGTATTGGTGTTAAAGGAGGCCTCTGCAAATGCTTTCGCTTCGGGATGAGTCCGCGTTTCATTAGGTAGTTGGTGAGGTAACGGCTCACCAAGCCTGCGATGAATAGCCGACCTGAGAGGGTAATCGGCCACACTGGGACTGGAACACGGCCCAGACTCCTACGGGAGGCAGCAGTGGGGAATATTGCGCAATGGGCGAAAGCCTGACGCAGCGACGCCGCGTGAGGGAAGAAGGGCTTCGGTTCGTAAACCTCTGTCAGGAGGGAAGAAGTGTAGGGGTGCTAATCAGCCTCTATTTGACGGTACCTCCAAAGGAAGCACCGGCTAACTCCGTGCCAGCAGCCGCGGTAATACGGAGGGTGCGAGCGTTAATCGGAATCACTGGGCGTAAAGCGCATGTAGGCTGCTTTATAAGTCAGAGGTGAAATCCCACGGCTTACCCGTGGAACTGCCTTTGATACTGTAGGGCTTGAGTCTGTGAGAGGGTAGCAGAATTCCAGGTGTAGGGGTGAAATCCGTAGAGATCTGGAGGAATATCAGTGGCGAAGGCGGCTACCTGGTGCAGTACTGACGCTGAGATGCGAAAGCGTGGGGATCAAACAGGATTAGATACCCTGGTAGTCCACGCTGTAAACGATGGATACTAGGTGTCGGGGGCATGTCTTTCGGTGCCGGAGCTAACGCATTAAGTATCCCGCCTGGGGAGTACGGTCGCAAGGCTGAAACTCAAAGAAATTGACGGGGGCCCGCACAAGCGGTGGAGTATGTGGTTTAATTCGATGCAACGCGAAGAACCTTACCTAGGCTTGACATCCAGGGAACCCTCCCGAAAAGGAGGGGTGTCCTTCGGGAAACCCTGAGACAGGTGCTGCATGGCTGTCGTCAGCTCGTGCCGTGAGGTGTTTGGTTAAGTCCAGCAACGAGCGCAACCCCTGTCATTAGTTGCCATCGGGTAGAGCCGGGCACTCTAATGATACTGCTGTGGTCAACACAGAGGAAGGTGGGGACGACGTCAAGTCATCATGGCCCTTACGCCTAGGGCTACACACGTACTACAATGGCGCGCACAGAGGGCAGCGATACCGCGAGGTGGAGCCAATCCCAAAAAACGCGTCTCAGTCCGGACTGCAGTCTGCAACTCGACTGCACGAAGTCGGAATCGCTAGTAATCCCGGATCAGCATGCCGGGGTGAATGCGTTCCCGGGCCTTGTACACACCGCCCGTCACACCACGAAAGTTGGTTTTACCCGACACCGGTGGGCTAACCCTCAGGGGAGGCAGCCGTCTACGGTAGGGCCGATGATTGGGGTGAAGTCGTAACAAGGTAGCCGTAGGGGAACCTGCGGCTGGATCACCTCCTTTACAGAAGAAAATCCCAACTCATTATTTGCTTGCAAGGAGCCGCGAGTGTTCTTTGACAGACGAGAAGTTTTAGGGGCCTGTAGCTCAGGTGGTTAGAGCGCACGCCTGATAAGCGTGAGGTCGATAGTTCAAGTCTATCCAGGCCCACCACGAGTATCAGGGGGGTGTAGCTCAAATGGGAGAGCGCGAGCTTTGCAAGCTTGAGGCCGTGGGTTCGATTCCCTCCACCTCCACCAGGAACTTCTCTTGGACATCAGCCGGCAGTTGCAGCGAAGGGTCGTTGTAGCCATCCGGACGGTGTCCGGCAGTCTCGCAAGAGACCGTTCATTGACAATTGAATAGGGTAGGAAAGGAAGAAGAGAGATAAGTTATTAAGGGCAACAGGTGGATGCCTTGACGCCGAGAAGCGATGAAAGACGTGGTGGGCTGCGATAAGCCTCGGGTAGGAGCCAAACATCCTTTGATCCGGGGATTTCTGAATGGGGCAACCCGGCGGGAGTCATGTCCCGTCGCGGCAAACTGAATTCATAGGTTTGTCAGCGCTAACGCAGGGAAGTGAAACATCTCAGTACCTGCAGGAAAGGAAATCAAACGAGACTCCCAAAGTAGCGGCGAGCGAAATGGGACGAGCCTAAACCGCTGTGATTCGTCAGAGCGGGGTTGTAGGGCCGGTATAATTGATCCATGATTAGGCAGGAGAACCGTCTGGAAAGTCGGGCCAAAGCGGGTGACAGCCCCGTATCCGAAACCGAAAGTGGCAAGACCGGTACCTGAGTACCGCGGGGCACGTGAAACCCCGTGGGAATCCGGGAGGACCATCTTCCAAGGCTAAGTATTCCTCGGCGATCGATAGCGAACCAGTACCGTAAGGGAAAGGTGAAAAGAACCCCTGTCAGGGGAGTGAAAAGAACCTGAAACCTGTTGCCTACAAGCTGCGGGAGCACCTTTAACCGGTGTGACCGCGTGCCTTTTGCATAATGAGTCAGCGAGTTACTTTGTACAGCAAGGTTAAGCGAAAGTGTAGCCGAAGCGAAAGCGAGTCTGAACAGGGCGTTAAGTTGTACGGAGTAGACCCGAAACCGAGTGAGCTATCCATGAGCAGGTTGAAGGTGGGGTGAAACCCTCTGGAGGACCGAACCGTCAACGGCTGAAAACGTTCCGGATGACTTGTGGATAGGGGTGAAAGGCCAATCAAACTCGGTGATAGCTGGTTCTCCCCGAAATATATTGAGGTATAGCCTCAGGGATTGTCTGACGGAGGTAGAGCACTGAAAGGGCTAGGGGTCCCACCAGATTACCAAACCCTATCAAACTCCGAATGCCGTGCAGATTTACCCTGGGAGTCAGACTGCGGGTGCGAAGATTCGCAGTCGAAAGGGAAACAGCCCAGATCGACAGCTAAGGCCTCCAAATCCATACTCAGTGGCTAAGGTGGTGGAGTTGTTCAGACAGCCAGGAAGTTGGCTTAGAAGCAGCCATCTTTTAAAGAAAGCGTAATAGCTCACTGGTCTAATGACTCTGCGCCGAAAATGTATCGGGGCTAAGTATGGTGCCGAAGCTTCGGGATCCGCTTATGCGGATCGGTAGGGGAGCGTTCTCTATGGGCGGAAGCTGCCGTGTAAACGCGTGGTGGACTGTAGAGAAGTGATTATGCTGACATGAGTAACGTTAAAATGGGTGAAAAACCCATTCGCCGTAAACCCGAGGTTTCCTGGGTAAAGGTAATCTTCCCAGGGTTAGTCGGCCCCTAAGGCGAGGCGGAAACGCGTAGTCGATGGGAAACGGGTTAATATTCCCGTACTTGTTGAAGTGTGCGATGGAGGGACGCAGGAAGATAGGTCATCCCACTGTTGGATGTGGGTGCAAGCACCCAGGCTTGAGGGTCAG
>Ga0153921_1001443_pt1 | contig 10630 bp, 10 predicted proteins | sample TSNJ005MetaG_FD_104691 | JGI IMG/M metagenome (GOLD analysis project Ga0153921, IMG submission 104691) | Attine ant fungus gardens microbial communities from New Jersey, USA - TSNJ005 MetaG | ecosystem: Host-associated > Fungi > Mycelium > Unclassified | place: USA: New Jersey, Brendon T. Byrne... | reverse complement strand
TGGCCCCAGGCAGCGAGGGACATGTCGGCGACTTTGTAGTCGTTGAAATCTGCAGGCGTGTTTACAGCGCTCATGAAGAGCCTCCATTCGTAGTGTGCGAATGGGCGCCGTTGTGCGTTTAGTATCCAGCTGGCTAACCAGGCCGGACAACGCCCCATCCGAGCCTGACAGGTTGAACCTGCTGCAGCGCCCCTCGGACAGGTGGCGGGAGAACGGTAGTAGCCGTTCTGAAATCGGGGGCGATTATAGCTGTCTTTGTCCGGCTAGTGGCAAGCAACAAGCTACAAGCGGCAAGTAAGAGCAAATCGGCTACTACTTGCAGCTTGTCGCTTAAAACTTGAAGCTGGGGGCCACAACCCAATCGCCAAACATCTCAAACCTGGAGTCCCCATGAACTTCCACACCCGCAAATGGGTAAAACCCGAAGACCTCAACCCCAACGGCACCCTGTTCGGTGGCAGCCTGTTGCGCTGGATCGACGAAGAAGCGGCGATCTATGCGATTGTCCAGTTGGGCAACCAGCGCGTGGTGACCAAGTACATCTCCGAAATCAACTTCGTCAGTGCCTCGCGCCAGGGCGACATCATCGAGCTGGGCATCACCGCCACCGAATTCGGTCGCACCTCGATCACCCTGACCTGTGAAGTGCGCAACAAGATCACCCGTAAAAGCATCCTCACCGTCGAGAAAATGGTCTTCGTCAACCTCGGTGAAGATGGCCTGCCAGCGCCTCACGGCCGTACGGAAATCAAGTACGTCAAGGACCAGTTCCAGGAGGATGGCATCCAGGAATAACTGCATGCCCACCGGTTTGGTTTCTGTTACCTGATTGTTCCGGTTGGATCTTTCCCAGGCGCTGTCATCACTCAGCACTACACCCCCCGCAGAGTGAGTCAGCGCATGAAAGTGCTCAATCCGGTCAACCCCGTTCAGTTTCCCTCGCCTGGGGATGTCAGTACCCGCGTCGATCACACCGCGAAGACGTTACGGGTGGAGGGCGGCGGCGCGCGCAATCTGATCCTCCAGCGCGATCCCCATGGGCGAGTGGAGGTGACATTGTCGCGACCGCCCATCACGCATTTGGTGCTCAGCGGTGGTGGCGCCAAGGGGGTTGCCTTTTCGGGGGTGGTGCAGGCACTCGAGGACGCCCGGAAGCTGGAAGGCATCCAGGTGATTTCCGGCTCATCCGCCGGTGCGATTTCTGCAGCATTGATCGCCAGTGGAATGAGCGCCGCAGCCTTCGATGAACTGTCGGACAACATCAGTCTGCCAACCTTGCTGAACAGCAAAGACCCTGTGACGGCCTGGTTGCAGGACGCCAGTTCGACACTGGGCAAATACCTCGGGTACTTGCCGGGCCCGGTCGGCAATATTTCCCAGTTGCTGATGACTCTGCTGCCGCGCCTGAAAACCGATGCCGCCCCGCTGGAGGACATGATCCGCGACGAGTCGCGCAAGGCGCTTCTTGGTCATATTGCCGACACTCCCAGAGAAACCCGGCCTGCCGACGTCATGCGCATTGCTGACAAGCTCAGTGCTGGTGGCGCGCCGACGTTTGCCGACCTTGAGGTGTTAAGCCGCAGTATTGCAGCGGTCAAGCAACTCAATATCACCGGCACGGGCATGTTTGGAGGGCGTCCACAGTTGGTAGTGTTCAACAGCAGTTTGACGCCGGACATGGATATTGCCCGCGCTGCGCATATTTCGGGTTCGTTGCCGGCACTGTTCAAAAGCCCTGTGGAACAGGGGCATGACTTCCAGATGGCGACAGAAACCACGACCTTTCAGGACGGTGGCCTGATGCTCAATACGCCAGCGCCAGGCGTGGTGGACCGATTGTTTGCCGAGAGCCTCCTGAGCAAGCCCGAGTCGCTGATCATCAAATTCGAGCCTGACTCCGCCGAGGAGCCTGCCCAAAGTGGCAGTTTTTTCAGCAGCTTGGTCGACTGCATTACGGGAACGCCACATTCGGCTGCCGAGGCTTACCAGGATAATAGGCTCAAGGCATTTGCCGACCAGACGCTGGTGTCGCCACTGAATACTGAGCAGGGAGATTTTCGCGGCCTGTTCAACGGTACGGTCAACTTCACCATGAAGGATGAGCACAAGCAGCACCTGCAGGAAAGGACCCGTGAAGCGGTGGCTGGGCACCTGCAGAATCTTGCCTTGACGAGGGAGTCTCACTCGTTCGGTTCGCTGGATGCGGCGGTGCTGGCGATGGATGATGAAACACTGGCCAGTGTGCAGACGGCGTTGCAGGCAGACAGTGCCGCAGCCAGTGTGCTGATGTTTCGAGAAGAAGCGAAACAGGCATTGCGCGCGCTGGACCATGCGATTACAGAGGTCGATAAGTCGCATGCTGGCTTGCTGTTCACACCGAAGCTGTCGTCGGCAGTGCGCAATCTGGAAGCACTTGCCCGAAGTCCCGAGCAATTGGAGTGGTTGGGACGGCGCTTGAATGACCCAGGCCAGCGAAATTTTCAGCGATTGCTGCAAGTGGCTGCTAATCAGGGCTCCGGCGATGTACCGTCCGCTTCCAGGGTCATGGCTTGCGCTGTTGCCGAAATGAAACGTCGCGATATCGCGGTGAGTGCCGAGAGCTTTACACGGGAGGTTATCTACCCGTCACTGTTCCGGCCTGGCCAGCCGGCATCCAATGTCGAACTGTTGCAGCGCGCGGCACGAGACTTGGCCAAGGCCACCACGCCGCAGGCGTTCAATCGTGTGCTTGATGATCTCAGCGAACATTACCAGGCGCGCAACACGCCATGGAGCATGTCTTCCAGTGACACTACTGTGGAGATGGCCAAGGCCTGGCGCAAGCGGGTTTAGTTGCCTGGCCACTGAACAGCTACTGTGCCGGCATGTCGTAGCTACAGGCACTCCTCGGACTCTGGTACATCATGGCCACTCAAGCAGACGGCAAGACCCCCAACCTGTCGCAGGAAGAGCAACAGGACGTAGACAAGAACCAACCCCCCCGCGCGGCGGTGTTGCATGAAATCATCCGCACCCAGGGCGACCAGGAGCTGGAGCGCAGCGTCGCCGCCTTGTGGTGGTCGGCGCTCGCTGCCGGCCTGACCATGGGACTGTCGCTGATGGCGATGGGCTTGCTCAACTCGCGTCTGCCAGATGGCGAAGCCTTCAAGGTCATCGCCAGCTTCGGCTACTGCGCGGGCTTCCTTGCGGTGATCCTGGCGCGCCAGCAATTGTTCACCGAAAACACCCTGACTGCCGTGCTGCCGGTGATGAGCAAGCCTACGCTGGGCAACGCGGGACGCCTGCTGCGCTTATGGACAGTCGTGCTGGTCGGCAACCTGTGCGGCACCCTGCTGGTGGCGTATGTGATGTTGCACCTGCCGATCTTCGATACCAAGACCGACCTGGCCTTCCTCGAAATCGGCCGCAAGATCATGGAAAACGACGCCGGCCAGATGTTTGCAAAAGGCATCGTTTCCGGTTGGATGATCGCGACCATGGTGTGGATGATCCCCTCCATGGAAAGCGCCAAGATGTGGATCATTATCCTGATCACTTACCTGATGGCGCTGGGGGACTTCACCCATATCGTCGTCGGTTCGGCCGAGGTTTCGTACCTGGTGTTTGCCGGCGAATTGCCGTGGAAAGACTTCTGGCTGGTGTTTGCCGGTCCGACCCTGGCCGGCAATATCATCGGCGGCAGCTTTATATTTGCGTTGATCAGTCACGCGCAGATCCGCAGTGAAAGCAGTTTGCCGGGAAAAACCGCTGCGGACCCGAGGCATCCGCAGCAGATCAACAAGGATCAGTGAGGCTCGGGCGTGGCTTGGGGCTCGTCCCGAGTCACGCGCTTGACCAGCCTGCCGATGCTCAACCCCTGCAACAGGATCGACGACAGCACCACGATGTAGGTGATGCTCAGCAGCAGGTCGCGCTCCGGGCCGAGCGGCAAGGCCAGTGCCAGCGCTACCGAAACCCCGCCGCGCAAGCCGCCCCAGGTCAGGATGCGGATGGTCCCGCGTGGCACCGTGCGCCAGCGGCGCAGCAGCAGGATCGCCGGAGCAACGGTCAGCAGGCGTGACAGCAGGATTGCCACGGCCAGGAGGCTGGCAGCGAAGACGTGCAGCCAGTTGAACGGCAACAGCAGCAGCTCCATGCCGATCAGCGCGAACAGCAGCGCGTTGAGCATGTCATCGAGCAGCTCCCAGAAGCCATCCAGATAGCGACGGGTCATGTCGTTCATCGCCAGCTTGCGTCCCAGGTTGCCGATGATCAGACCGGCCACCACCATCGCAATCGGCGCCGAGACGTGCAGTTCGGTGGCCATCGCCGAACCGCCGATGACCAGGGCCAGGGTCAGCATCACTTCGATCTGGTGCTGCTCGATGCTCTTGATCATCAGGTACACGAGGTAGCCGATCAGGCCACCAAACACCACGCCGCCAATCGCCTCATGGGCAAACAGCATCGCGGTAGCGCCTACGGTCGGCGTTTCGCCCAGCTGTGCAATACCCAGTAAAACCGTAAACACCACCACCGCCGTGCCGTCGTTGAACAGCGACTCGCCGACGATCGTGGTTTTCAGCGGTTTGGAGGCGTTGGCGGTACGCAGCACGCCCAAGACTGCAATCGGGTCGGTGGGTGAGATCAGCGCGCCGAACAGCAGGCAGTAGAGGAAGCTCACGTGCCAGCCAAACAGCGCGAAGATGTAATACGCCAGGCTGCCGATCACCACGGTGGCAATCAACACACCGAACGTTGCCAGCAGGCCGATGGGCCAGCGGTAGCTGCGCAGGTCGTTGAGGTTGACGTGCAGGGCGCCGGCGAACAGCAGGAACGACAGCATCCAGTTCATCAGCAAATCGCCGAAGTCGATCTGGCCGATCAGTTGCTGGATACGTTCCTCCAGGCCGGGGTAGCCGAGCACGCTCAGGCCTTGCAGGATCAGCGAAAACAGCAGGGCCGTGACCATCACGCCGATGGTGGGTGGCAGGCCGATAAAACGGAAGTTCACATAGGTGAGCAGGGTGGTGAGGCAGATGAAGGCGGCGACAAGTTCAAGCATCCGGGGTCCTTGGAGGTTGGGTGGCAGTTCTTTGGTGCATGGGTGGACCGCAGGGCGGGCATGAGGTTGCACAGCGCGATAGAACCTTTCGGTGCGCGGCGTGCTCATAGCCGGTAAGTGCGGTTTGCTAGGTTTAGTGCTAAAACTCTAATTTCTGTTTAAAACTACAAAAGGAATCAGTGATGACGGTGGCTTTCTGGTGTGTGTTGATAGCGATTTTCCTGCCTTACCTGTGCACAGGGGTGGCCAAGTTCAGTGGCGGCAAATTCGGCCCGCGGCAGAATCATGATCCGCGCGCTTTTCTGGATACCCTCGACGGCTTCGCCAAGCGCGCCCACAACGCGCAGCTCAACAGCTTTGAGGTGACACCCGCCTTCGCGGCGGCGGTGATTATCGCCCACCTTGCCGGGACTGCGTCGTTGGTGACCATCAATGTGCTGGCGGTGCTGTTTATCACCAGTCGCCTGTTGTACATCATCTGCTACGTCGCCGACTGGGCAATGCTGCGTTCGCTGGTGTGGTTTGTAGGGATGGTATTGATCGCAAGCTTCTTCTTCGTCTCGATCTAAGGCGTAGCCCGGCCCTCTATTGTGGCCGGGCTTACTGTGGCAAGCGGGCTGCTGTGGCAAGCCCGCCTACTGTGGCGAGCGGGCTTGCCCCGCGTTGGGGCGCGAAGCGGCCCCAATCGGCACACCGAGTTTTTTCAGAAGGAACTCGGCGCCTGTTGTCAGGGCTGCTTCGCACCCCAACGCGGGGCAAGCCCGCTCGCCACGAAAGCCCGCTCGCCACAGTAAGTCCGCTCCCCACGACAGGCCTTATCCCCACGACAAGCCCGTTTACACATTTGATCTTCAGTGTTCCTCAGGTACCCGCGGGTGCATCCGGCACGTGCGGCAACGCCGCGCCTTTGGGCCACAGCATCCAGATCTGGCCTTGCTGTTTCATATTTCCCGCCAACTCGCCTGCCGCATCACCCGTGCCCCAGAACAGATCCGCGCGCACTTCGCCGGTGATTGCACCGCCGGTGTCCTGTGCGGCGACGGGACGTGCCAATGCCGAGCCGTCGGGCGTGGTGGTCGACAGCCACAACAGGCTGCCCAGCGGGATCACCTTGCGATCCACCGCCACGCTGTAGCCTGCCGTCAGCGGCACGTTCAGCGAACCGCGCGGACCTTCATTGCTGTCGGGACGGGCGCTGAAGAACACGTAGCTGGGGTTGCTCGCGAGCAGTTCCGGGATTCGCTCCGGGTGCGCCTTGGCCCAAGCGCTGATGGCGCCCATGGTCACTGCTTCTTTCTTCAACTCGCCTTGCTCCACCAGCCAGCGGCCGATAGGACGATAGGGGTAGCCGTTCTGGTCGCCATAACCCACGCGCAGTTGGCGCCCGTCCTTGAGTTGAATGCGGCCCGAGCCCTGGATCTGCAGAAATTGCAGGTCCATCGGGTTGGTCAGCCAGGCAATCGGCTTGGCGCTGGAGCCTTGGCCGTTGATGGCGCTGGCATCGTCATAGGGCTTGAGCACGCGGCCTTCGAGGCGACCGCGCAGGCGCTTGCCCTTGAGTTCCGGATAGATGCTTTCCAGATTGACGATGATCAGGTCATCCGGTACGCCATACACGGGCACATGGGCGGTGGCAGTCTTGGTCAGGCTGCCGGGGTAGACCGGTTCGTAGTAGCCGGTGATCAGGCCATTGGGGGTGTCGTCGGCCGAGCGCAGGCCGAATACATCCAGGCGTTCTTTGAGAAAACCACGCACCGCCACGGCATTGCCCGGCACGGTGACCGCTGCGGCACAGGTCGCACCCCAGATCGGGTCGGCCTTGAGGCGTCGGCAGGCGCTGCGCCAGGCTTCAAAGCCGGCCAGCAGGTCGCTGTCGGACACCGCCGGCAGGGCTTCCCATGGCGCGCTCACGTAGGTGGCTACGGCATGGGGTTTGGCCACTTCCTCTGTTTTGTTGGCGTCTTTACCGCCATCACAGCCGGCCAGCAGTGCAGCAATCGGCAGAGCCCACGCCAGGCGGCGGCTCCAGGTTTTCAGCACGACATTCATAAACGCAATTCCTGAAGCGATTGCCCGCGCTGTAGCGCAGCCGGGCAACCCTTATTATTAATAGGGCTATTGGTCTTTACGGGCGGGGCGAGGATACTGGCCGCCGTTTCCCGTGACCCTGAGCCATCATGACTTTTAAAAAACTGACGGTTGTATTGCTGGCCTGCGTGGCCTTGTCCGCCTGTGGCGGCGTCGATCCAAATTCCCCGCTGGGCCAGCGCAAGGCGATTTTCAAGCAGATGCTCAAGACCGGCGAGGACCTGGGCGGCATGTTGCGCGGGCGCATCCCGTTCGACGGCGCGAAGTTTGCCGAAGGCGCGGTCAAGCTTGATGCGTTGTCGCATGAACCGTGGAAGCACTTCCCGAGCGTGCGCGAAGAAGATCACACCAGTGCCAAGGACGACGTATGGCAACAACAGGCACGCTTCCAGGAACTGGCCCGCAACCTGGAAGCGGCCACCGGTGAACTGGTGGTCGCCAGCCAGGTCCAGCCGTACAAGGCCAGCAACCTTGGGCCTGCGGTGCAGAAAGTCGAAGATGCCTGCAGCGCCTGCCATAAGCAGTTTCGCGATCACTGACCGGCGTTATTCGTCGAGTTGTTCCACGGCGTCCTGCAGTTCTTTGCGCGACTGGGCGAGCTTGTCCTTACGTTTGTTGATTTTCTCGGCATCGCCCTTTTTCATTGCCTTGTCGAGGTCAGCCTGACGGCGGCTGACTTCGTGCTTGGCGTCGAGCACCTTGTTTTCGCGCTCCTTCCTCAAGGAGGCGTCGGTGCAGTTGGCAGTGACTTCGCTCAGGGCTTTTTCCAGGCCGGCCTGTTGCGCGCTGTTGCCATGCGCCTTGGCTTGTTCGATCTGGGCGCTGATGGCCTGGCGCTTGGCGGCGCAGCCGGTGAGGGGGGCAACTTCTTCGGCCGCCAGCAGTGGCGTGGCCATGCAGCTTGCGACAGTCAACAAGACAAAGGGGGCGAGAAATTTCATGTGGGACTCCAAAGTCGCAATCTGGCAGCAGGATGAATTCTGCCGCCGTTCAAAGGTGGCCAGGCCGGGTTCAAAACCCGTCTATCCCGGCCACGCGTAGTGTTTCAGCCAAAGCCTGTACGTGCGGATCGCGAAAAAAAGCGCTCAGTTGCGCTGCGCGACCCGGGCCGATGCCATCGGTGGCCTGCCAGGCCTGGGTGTCCTTGGCGGCCAGTGTCTGCCAGCCGCCTTCCAGGTTGTTACGTGCCGCAGGCGGTATGCCCAGGGCCTTGAGCCATTGGGCGAAGGGCCGTTGCCGCGCGCTGTGCAGGCTGTCGAGCACCCGCGCACGGCTGCGATCGCCGAAGCCATCAATGTTAGCAAGCTCTGCCGCGTCCAGGGTTAACCAATCGAGAAAGCCTGCGATTAGACCGGCCTGGATCAATATGTTCCAGGTCTCACGGCCGATATGGGGCAAGGCCAGGCCTTGATCACCGCTGAGCCAGGTGAGCCGCGCCAGCAGTTGTTCCTCGCAGCCGGGGTCCAGCTGCCAGCAGCTCAAGGCGTGGAAGTCCAGAGGGTCCGGGACCGGCAGGTCGACTCGGGTGGTGTTGCGCAGGATCACTTGGTCCAACCGTGGGATGATCTGGCCCGCCAGGCTGATTGCGACTTGATCGCCAGGGCGGATGTCCAGTGCTTGCCAGCGTTTCAGCGAGCCGACGTTGACACGGCTGATCTGCCGGTCATCCAGTCGCACGGGTTCGAGTTCGAGCATCGGGGTGATGCGCCCGGTACGGCCGATCTTGAACCGCACGTTGCGCACCAGCGCCAGGGCCTTGGCCGCCGGGTACTTCCAGGCGACCGCCCAGTACGGCGTGCTGGCCTGCCAGCGCCCGGCGGGTGCGCGCTGCGCCTGGTGCAGCACCACGCCATCACTGGCGAAGGGCAGGGGATGGTTGTACCAATAGGCGCGCCAGTGTGCGGCGTGGGTAATGTCCTGGATGGGCTGGCTGTAGCGCTGGCTGTCGGTGAAACCCCAGCGTGCCAGGCTGGCGAGGCGCTCGTTGAACGCGGCCGGGCCGTCGGGCCAGGCCCAGATGAACACGCCGATGCCGGCGGCTTCGATGTCGCTCAAGTGTTTGCGGTTCATCAGCCCAGCCACTTTGCTGCGGGCATTGAGCCCGCCATGTGCCGACTGCACGTGGTCGTCGAGGCGCCAGTAGAGTTCGCCTTGCAGCACCAGGTCGAGGGGCTCCGGCAGCTGCTGGAGAATAGCGGGGATCTTGCGCGCCGAGGCTGACCAGTCCTGGCCGAGCAGGCCATCGCCACGGCTGATGACCCGGCTCAGCCGACCCTGGCGGTACACCAAGGTCACCGCCACGCCATCGACCTTGGGTTGTATCCACACCTCCTGGCGCGTGCCGAGCCAGGTGCCGACTGCCTGTTCATCCAGCAGTTTTGCCAGGCCGGTATGGGCGACCGGGTGAGCCAGGGTGCCGCGTGCGCTGGCCAGTGGGTTGTCGGGCTTTGCCGTGGGTTGGGGGAAACATTCGCGCCATTGCGCGAGGCGTTGGCGAGCCTGGTCGTAGAGTTCATCACTCACGGGGGAATGGCCGAGCCGGTGATAGCTGTCATCCCACTGGCGGATCTGTTCGGCCAGGGTGCCGAGTTGGGTCCGGGCTTCAGCCGGGCAGCCGTCAGCCCAGGCTGAAAAGGTCAGCGTGCTGAGCAGCAGCGCAATCAGTAAGCGCGTCATGAGCATTCCTTGCTCGTAAAGGGCGCCCAGCCTAAGTGATCCAGGCAGGCACAAAAAAGCCCCGGCAGTGCGGGGCTTTTTACCGGGTGTTTCCAGTTACTTGAACAGACCGCCCAAGGCTTTCACGGCGTCATTCTTATCAGCCTTGGCCTCCTGGGTTTGCTGCTTGGCGTCGGCCTTGGCCTGGGTTTCAGCAAGTTTGTTACAGCCTTTGTTGATCTGTTCCTGCGCCGCTTTGAAGGCCTTCACTTTCAGGTTGTCTTTTTGGGCTTCGGCTGCATCGATCTTGGCTTGCAGGTCCGCGGATTGCTTCTGGCAGTCGCCGGAGTTGCCGCCACCCAGTTGGGACGTCAGCGCGCCACTCAGTGCGCTCAGGTCGGCGGATTGGGCCGGCAGGGCGAACAGGCTGAGCAGAAGGGCGGCAGGGGCGAGCGTGGAGATGCGCATGAAAAACCTCAATGTTCGATTGCCTGCGCGCTGATCGATCCCGGGCTGGCGCAGGGCAATATCCAAATAAGGTAGAGGGCCCGAGAGGGCGCGGATTCTAGAGGGCCATTATTTGGCCTGCAAGCTTTGGATCCAAAAAATGTGAGGGTGATCCCGCACGCAATAAAAAAGCCCCGCCGGGGGTAAACCCGGCGAGGCTTTATGTGCCGTGAGCGATTACAGGCCGGCGGCGGTGCGCAGGTCGTTGGCGCGATCGGTTTTTTCCCAGGTGAAGGTGGTGAAGGTGTCGTCGCCGACAGCCTTCTGCGCAGGGGTACGACCGAAGTGGCCGTAGGCTGCGGTTTCCTGGTACATCGGGTGCAGCAGGTCGAGCAT
>Ga0153921_1001441_pt1 | contig 10633 bp, 13 predicted proteins | sample TSNJ005MetaG_FD_104691 | JGI IMG/M metagenome (GOLD analysis project Ga0153921, IMG submission 104691) | Attine ant fungus gardens microbial communities from New Jersey, USA - TSNJ005 MetaG | ecosystem: Host-associated > Fungi > Mycelium > Unclassified | place: USA: New Jersey, Brendon T. Byrne... | reverse complement strand
TGGCTAGAATGCCCGTCCCGCATCGCCTCATGGCGCTGCGATGCCCGCCCCGGCACTGGCCGACGGCGCGGCGGTTCTACAACGCGCCCGTAGCTCAGCCGGATAGAGTAGTGGCTTCCGAAGCCATTGGTCGGGGGTTCGAATCCCTCCGGGCGCGCCATCTTCCCCTGTGTTGCCTGCACGTCGCCAGCTCGCGCTGGACGTTGCCACGTGCTTCATCAACACTGCGCGCATGACGCCACCGGATCTGCTGCAGCTGGCGGCAGGCGCTGCGATTTTGGGCCTGGCCGCCTTGTCCACCGGAGTGAGCTTCGGCCGCGCCCGGCGTGGCAGCCACCTGCTCACCACCTTCTTCGCCTGTTTCGCCGCCGCCAATCTGTTCGGACTGGTGCTGTTGGGTGGCCAGGCCTGGCTTTCGCCCGACGCGGTGCGCTGGCTGCGGGTCATTGAAGTGCCGCTGGTCTATCTGCTCGGTCCGCTGCTGTATGGCCATGCGCGTGTGCTGCTGTCACCTGCACCGGACCACGCATCGTCGCTGTCGCTCGCGCATCTGCTGCCGGCCATGCTCGCGTTCGTCGTTTCCCTGTTGAATGCTGTTGCCCCTTTCGACGTCTCGCCGCTGGGCAGGGTGCTGTTCCAGCTCAGCTTCCATGGCTGGCTGCTGCAGGGCACGCCCTACCTGCTGGCCACGCTGTGGCTCTCACTGCGTAGGTCTTCGGCCCCACGCGGAACCGCGATCCAACGCAGCGGACTGCGCGGGCTGGCGATCGTGATGGCGGGCTGCTGGCTTGCCAGCGCGATGAACCGGTGGCCGCCGGACGCCGCTCCGCTGCTGGCCAGCATCGGGCTCAGTCTGCTGACCACCGCCGGCATGTATCTGCTGGCCTGCCGCGTGGTGCGCCAACAATTGCGCGCGCCTGTGAGTGCCGCCGCACCGGGCGTAGGGAATCTCATCCCCCCGCCCAACGAAGACGTCGCCGTCGCACGCTACGAACGCTCGGGCATCGACGCAGCACAATGCGCGGCCATCGCCAGCGCGCTGACCGCATTGATGCGGGACGAACGCCTTCATGAAGCGCCCGAGCTGGACCTTCAGTCCCTCAGCCAGCGCAGCGGGTGGTCACCCAACCAGGTCTCGCAGGCGCTCAACCAGGGCCTCGGCCAGAGCTTTTCCGAGTTCGTGACCGGCTTCCGCATCACGGCCGCGAAGTCCTTCCTCTCCGACCCCGCCGACCCACGCAGCGTGCTGGACATCGGCCTGGCCGCCGGCTTCGGCAGCAAGTCCACCTTCAACAGCGCATTCAAGCGCGCCACCGGGCAGACGCCGAGCGAGTACCGCCGTACCCGTGCCACCTCCGGCTGAACGTCCAATCCTTCACGCCCGGTCGAACGGCGCCCGCCGCTGCGTTGCCATCAGCGCTCGACCCGACGAAGAAGGTGATGCGATGCGATGGCAACGGATGATGTTCGGCCTGCTGTGGATGCTGGCGGTTCCCGTGCAGGCTGCGGTGGGGGATGCGGCGAGTGTGCTGGCCCGGGCCCGTGCAGCCAGTGGCGGCGAGCCGTGGCTGTCGGTACAGCGCCTGCAGGCTGAGGGCGAGCAGTCGCTCGGTGGCTTGCACGGGCGCTGGCAGCTCAACCAGGACCTGCGCGCCGGTCGCTATGCCGAACAGGCGCAACTGGGAGCCTTCGCCGTCGCCCAAGGGTTCGACGGCCAGCTGTCCTGGCGGCGTGACTACGGCGGCGAGGTCGGCCTGCTGGACGGTAGCGTGCCACGCCGCACGGCGCGCACGCAGGCGTGGCTGGCCACCCGCGCCTACTGGTCCAGCGCCTATCCGGCCTCGCGCTTTGCGGGCCCGCGCACCGAGGCCCACGACGGGCAGCGCTATGACGTGCTGTCGACGACGCCGGAGGGCGCGGACCCGATCGAGCTCTGGTTCGACACCCGCAGTGGCCTGCTCGGCCGGGTGGTCATCGCCTCCGCGCGCACACCCACCGCCACCACGCTGGAAGACTACCGGGCGGTCGATGGCCTGCTGCTGCCCCATCGCCTCATCACCGATACGCTCGATGCCCAGGGCCGTGCCGATCCGCGGCTGCGCAGCGACGTGCAGGTGCAGCGCTACCGGGTGGATCTCCCTGTGCCGGATGGGTTGTATGCACCACCAGCGATGGCCGACGACAGCTACATCGAGGATGCCAGCGGCACCACCCGCGTCCCGTTCGACCTGATCAACAACCATGTCTACATCGAGGCCGAGGTGGACGGCCAGCCGGCGCGCTTCCTGGTGGATACCGGCGCCATCAACCTGCTGACACCGACCGCCGCCAAACGCCTGGGGCTGACCACAGCGGGCCACCTGAGCGTGCATGGTGCCGGCGACAACGCCAGCGACCTGGGCCTGGCGCAGGCCCGCCACCTGCGCATCGGTGGCGCGCACCTTGCAAACCCGGTGTTCCACATCATCGACCTCGGCCAGCAGATCAACTCGATGGGCGTGCCACACGATGGCTTCATCGGCTACGAGACCTTCCTGCGCTTCGTCACCACCTTCGACTACGGCGCGCGCGTGCTCAGCTTCACCCGACCGGGCCACTACCAGCCGCCCGCCAACGCGGTGGTGCTGCCGTTCGAACAGGACGACCGCGCACCGGTACTGAATGGCGAACTGGACGGCATCCCGCTGCGGTTGTGGCTGGACACCGGTTCTCGCAATTCTCTGAGCCTGAGCAGCCCGTTCGTGCGTACCCATGGTCTGTTGGAGAAGTACCACGCCAGTGAGGAGGCGGTGCTTGGGTGGGGCCTCGGAGGCCCGGGCCGCGCGCGACCGGCCCGGCTCGGTGTGCTGCGCATGGGCAGCATCGAGGTCACCGGCCTGGTCGGTGATCTGTCCAGCACGGACAAGGGTGCGCTGGCCCTGGCCGACTATGGCGCGATCCTGGGTGGCGGCGTGCTGCGGCGCTTCTCCATGGGCATCGACTACGATGCCAAACGTCTCTATCTGGTGCCCAACGCTGAAAGCACGCAGGCCGATGCCTTCGACCGCAGCGGGCTGTGGTTGCAAGCCGAGCACGGTGCACTGCGTGTGGCCGATGTGGCGCCGACCAGCGCTGGTGCGCGCGCGGGGCTACGAAGGGATGATCGCATCGTCATGATTTCAGGCGAGCCGATTGCCACGCGGAGACTGGCGGACTGGCGTGCGCTGCTGCGTGAGCGCCCGGTTGGGACGCGCGTGGGCATCCGTTATCTGCGCGATGGCCAGCAGGTGGATACCGAGCTGGTGCTGGCGGACCGGGTGGCTGCGGGATGGCGTGCCGATTGAGATCGCGCTGCCCGCTGTGGGGTACCCGCTGCGCATGCGGCGGGTGCCACTGAACGAGGGTGCCCGTGAATCTCGCACACGGCGGGAACGTCAGAGAATGAACGATGCCGAGCGACGCTCGCAACCGGCTGCATCCCGTACCACGATGGAGTACTCCGTGTCCGCGCTGGATTGGCCGGGCAGGAATACGCCATCACCATCGAACAAAACGCTCTGCTGTTCACCCTGCCCGATCGACAGCCCGATCGCTCCCGGTGTGATTTCCTCAAGGATCACGTTGTAAGGCCGCCAGGCATCCTCGCCTGTACGCCTCATCTCTGCGCGAGCGGTCCTTGAGTTCAACCTGCGTCTTTCATCCACCCACAGCTGAAGTGGCTGATCAGCGTTGTGGGTGATCTGGAAGCGCCCGAAGGTCAACCCGTCGACTCTCTCGGTGCCAACATAGGTGAATTGGGCCGGCGGACACTTCGTGGTGCGGTTCGGATGCGCCGCACAGGATGTCAGTGCAACCACGAGGCAAAAGGCAGTCAAGCGCTTCATGGGTTCGAGGCCTGATGTGGGTTGTTGTCGCGGCGGCATGCGGCGGTGAGGGCAACCAGCACTACGCCCCAGAGCGGCGTGAGCAGCACGGCGCTCATCACCATCAGCGAAACCGGTACCTGCCAGAGCAGCGATGACCTGAACCCGCTGAATCTATAGGCTTCCAGTGCAAGCACCACGACCTGGGCCAGAAGGCCCGCGAGCAGCCCCAAGCCAGCCCCCTTGGCAAGCCGCCTGATCGTCAGGCGACCAGCGGCGGGAACCCGTGCGCCAATTCCCAGCAACAGAAGGCTGACGGCATACAGCCAGAAGAAAACTTGATGTGAGTCGAAGGCGTAAAGCGCCCTGCCCACAAAGTGCAGGAACAGCCAGAGCGCTCCACACGACACCGCGTAGGCCAGCCCGTACCGAAGAATCTGCCTGGCTTTCATCTTGTATCTCTCCGAGAGCGTGCAGACCGATCGCGTTCTTTTGTGGAGGAGCGCGGGAGCTCATGCACCTTGCCTCCCGCTTGGCGCCCTACTCGCGCAATGCATCGCGCAGCGCTCGAGAGTACCTGCCTGCCTCCAGCATTTGCAGCTGGACCAGTGGAATCCGATATCTCCTGAACAGTGCAGCCAGTTCCCAGACCTCCTCCTCCAGAACCGCATCTGGATCCAGGGGTAGATAGATGACATCCCCTCTGCCGACCACATTCCCGATGCAGCCGATTCGACCAATCCACTCGAAGAAGAACCGTTCATCCTGCTGAGAAAAGAAAACTAACCTTTTCGCTTCAAGCTCCATGGTAAATCACCGTCCATTCAACCAAGCCATTTGGATTACACGCCCCATTCCAGCCTTTGCACTGATTACTCTGGACCGGCGACAACGAACAGAGCTGTCAGCGCGCTGCAGAACATTCTGCGAAGACACTGTTGGGCTTCTCCTTCAAGCTCACAGCGATCACACGGTGCATGGGATGCTCCGGAACCTGCACGCATATCTGCAATCACACTTCTTCACTCAACCTCCCCCCTATCTCGTAGAGAAGGCAGGCGAGGGCGGAAAGATGATAGGCCAGTGGCTCCTGCTGCCCCAACGCTACTCTTTGAATATCTGAGTAGTCATCGAAATACTTCCAACTTCAAGCTCCACCCGCTCACCGCCGATGGAGTGGCGTTCCAACCATGGCACCACGCGGTAGAACACGTCCTCCACTTCAATCTCTTGCAAGCCCCTGGAGCGCAGCTCGTCGAACAGTATTGATGAGACCTTTTCCAAGGTGTCCAAATTCATCTTCATGCTAGACGCCAAATTCGAACTTCATAAGGCCAGGGTGGTACTGAAAAGAAGATTGCGCCTACCGACCCACAGCGGGCATCTGCGCCCCATACTGGAGGTGATACGGAGAGTATCTGAAAATCACTATCTGCATATTTCCCGCATCCTGCCGAGAACGGCCGCACTTGCCCGTCCGACTTCGAGCTTCCGTATCAATCCAGCACATTCAGGCCGATCCCCAGTTTTCGCTCCATAGATCACGGGCTCACCCTTCCTATCTACTCCATCCAAATAGAGCACTGCGCAATCACCAGCGATCGTACCAATGCGCACCGCACGAACCTTCTCGATACTGGCGTCTGGACCGGCTGCACCCTCGCACATCCCACCGTAGTACGCACTACTCAGCTCAGCGTAGATGGGTTTCAGCTGCAGCTCCCCTAAGTGGTCATTCCCGCATCCGCTCAGGGCGAGCACACAGACGGACGCGAAGGACAAAGCGCGCAGGAAGAAGCCTTTGGCATCGAGAGAACTCCTGAGCAACCCCGATTTCATTTGACTGCTTTCCATTACTCCCCAGAACGATCTGCTCGAACGCATTGATCGCGCTGCGCAGATCTCCCTTGCGCTTGCCGAGCGCACCATTGGTCGCACCCCTGGCGTCATCCGCCAGGTAGTAGGCGGAGCTCGACGCTTCAGCGCACTATAGCGCCGCCGAGCATCGACCGAATACGTTGCCGGGCTTCTCTCGAAGGCTCACGGCAACCACCCGTTGCTTCTGCTCACCGCAGCCCCCCATCACCCCATACATGATGAGAAGTCCCTTGTCGTTGACGTAGCCGATGAACTTGCCCCTACTTTCATCCGAAGCGGCCCTGACGAAATAGACGCTCTCCCCGGGCGCTGGCTCCAGGTCACTCAACGGCGTTGGACCGATCTTCCCTTCAACCTCTGATGCCGATACCACGGCCAGCGAATGCTTCAACATCCACTCCGCAATGGCTGCTTCACTATCAGGATCAAGCGTGGAAATGCGGTCAAGCGGCAGGGTCGTTGAATTGCCAGGGAAAATCGCACCGGACGAAACATCTACCCAGTCCGACTTCCATTCCGTATGTTGAAACTGGTGAATGCTGCAGCCCCCCAGCATTGGCAAGAGCAGCACCGCTGCACGCAAGATGCCAGCCTTCGGCATAGACATGAGAGCCCCAGAAAGGGCCGGCCAAATGCTAATTGCCATCTGCAACCCGTTCTGCAAAACGATCCAGGATTTGTACCTCGCGCCCAAGATGGTATGTCATCTTTTGACTTCCCTATCATGGGCTGGCGCTTGGCGTGTCACTACTCTGCTCCGGGTTTGCGGCAGCGTGCGTAGTCGAAGCACCCGGCCTGCGCGCATAGCTGTAATCGGGATCCCGGCAGGCGCGCACGATCGGACTTCGTGCGTGCCTGATCACGCCCGGGAACCAGCACAGCACCAGCACTACCAGACAGATCATTCCCAGCCGTGTCCATTCACCCGCGACACTGACCCCGATCAGCGGCAATGACGCCACCAGAATGATGACCTGTGTGTACAGAAGATAGAGCGTGTACGTGCCCAACCGCGGGTCTGAACGAAGCTCGACGCGACACCGCCGGCAGGACGTCTTCGCTTGACGCTTTCCAGCAAATCGCAGAGGAAAGCGCTGCCCGCTAGCGCCACAAAGTGGGCAGATGAAGGTCATCAGGCGCATCGGTAGAACTTCTCTTCAGAAATTTCCATCACCAGGCTCCATCTGCGGCGTCGACCATACGCACCACATCATCAAACCTCGGGTCCTGGCACATCATTTCCAGTGGTGTCCGATCAAGCTCATTCCCTGTGTGTGGGTCTGCACCACACCAGAGGAGATAGGCCGCTGCCGCGACGCTGCCATGTGCCACCGCGCTTGCCAGCGGCGTCAGATCAAGATCACCACGCACATCGATGGTGGTCACGAAGGGCATCAATGCGCTGAGGAGGGCCACATCGTTGTAATAGGCCACCACATGCAGGGGCGTGTCCTCATAGGCTCCCTGGGTCTCCGGACAAGTCAGCACCGTATCGCCGAAGTCAGTGTCGACACCGAGCCGGGAAAGCAGTTCGCTGAGTACAGGATCGATGATGTTCATCGGGCTGCAGGCACGGTAGAGCCCATTGCGTTGGCCCGATGGTGGTCCGTCCTGTAATCCATCTCTCCGTCAGCTCCCTGCCGGCCTACATGCCCCGCAGCCCGCCCCAGCTCAATCCAGGCGGTGTGTGCACCGTGGAGCGATGCCCTCAATCGGTCAATGCGCCACCACGGCCAATCGCTCCGCACCCACGATGGATTACGTGGAAATGAAAAATCCGTCCCCATCCACCGTATCCGTCTGCTGTTGCCCCCGTGATCGACAGCTCGATCGCCCCGGGAAGCTCTGCTCAAGAATCATGATTTGACAGGAATCAACCGGCCTTCCCAAGTACCCTCTACTAGAAGTGCAATCTCTGCGCCGACAGAGGCCTCAATGAAGACCAAGGTGTCGCCATCGACAATTTCCCGGGCAGCCACCGGGTCTAGACCAAGGAGGAAGCAACACCGCTGGAATTCAAAGGAATCATCCTTTCGATTGAAGACCTTAAGATCGAGCACGACATTCTGGCTAGAGAAACCATCAACACTTGCTCTCCTGACTCGACCAAAGACCAAATCATAGGATGCCTGCGAAGATTCATCGAACAGAGAAACAGTCACACCTGACACCGGATCAAGACGAATTCCAGCCAGCTGGAAATCGTGGATATCAATACTCATAGGCGCACCTCTTTGGCCAATCACTTGCCGGAACCCCCGTCTACTTCAACTGAGTGAATGCCATCAAAGATCATTAACCCAGGCTGGGGCCAGGATACTCCGGCAACCCATCAAAGTTCGCATTGATATCAAAGATCGAGATTTCCAGGCGATTCGCTTCACACCATGAAAATCCGTTGGCCACGCAATCATGGAGACCACCCTTTTCCTCAATGAATTCCTCCAAATCCTTAATCAACATTCAGCCCCCTTACGGCACCGGCACTAGATTTCTCGGCGGGAACAAGTGCGACCCCTCCAAGAAAATGAGGCAGCTTGATGCGGTGCGCAGCCATGCGTCCCAATCAGTGCGCCAACCTTTTCCTTCTGCATCAAGATCAATCGGCGAGTGTGCCGTAGGCGTACTTGACCTGCGACCGTGAGCTTTCACGGCACTTCAATTCGGCAGCCGTCGCGGCCAATCCAGTCTGCGTCAAGGCCAACTCCGCGCGAGTTGGCCTCAGAACTGGCGCTACCCATTCCCAACAGGTCTGCAGAGGACAGCCTCCAGATCTCGATCATTGCGACGATTCCACACGTATTGCCGCTGACCATCCGAGCCCATCATTATTATTTCTCGAGCATTCTTGCGAACATCCTGCAGAGGAACTGAAGGAGCAGCACACCTGTAATAGAGAGAGATGTTTGGCGGCAGCTCAGCATTAAATCCAGGCGAATCGCGAATCAGAGGCACCGACTCATTTCCAACCTCCAACATCCCGTTTTCCTCAATATAGCGCACCACATAGCTTGTATCATATGAAATATAGTAGAGGCCCGCCTCAGTATCCGACCGAATATTGATAGACGTAGCGTCATCAGGAATCGCCACAGCCTTTGCGACAGACAGATCACCTTCGTCAACTATTTTTGATAATGAATCATAGCTACGCCCCGCCTGATTGCAGCCGGAAATAATGACCACAAAAATCAATAGTGAAAATGCCAGTCCATTTACCTTAGTCTGCACCCTTCCACTCCGGAATGTAATTCTTCAGAAAAACACGAGACGAAACCGGGACATAGCTGGCACAACGCCTCGCACAATCTTCACCCAGCTTACACGCCGCTCCTTTGCGGTTTGCGGCCATGTCTCCATAGTTATCTATCTGCATCTCTGAATGACCCCTTGGACGGCCATCCCCGTAGAGGCCGACCCGGCCTGCATAGTAGTCCTTCACCTCTTTCAGCGCCATTAGCTCCAACACAACTCCGGGGTTACTTGTTACTTGGGTTGCCCGACAAGCCGCTAAGCAATGATAGAACTGATCTGAACCGGTTATTTTTCTCGACTTCATCTCCGAGTTATATCTTATAAGTATTCCGCCCGCCACGAGCGCATCACCGATGTCTGTCGCTGGCGGCGCCTCAGGCTGCTTCATTCGATACTTTCCGAACTGGAATTGCCCAGACTCCAAACCTAATGCATCCAGATTTGAGTTCGGATTCGACTCGGCATATGAGTATGTCGACACACCTGCTTCCAACCCAATCGGATCACTCTGCGAATACCGCCCCACTGCCGGGTCATACTCGCGCTGATAGTTGTAGAACAACCCACTCGCATCCGTCGCCTGCTGGCCCGGGAAGCGCAGTGCCAGTTCGAACGCCACACCGTCACCATCCGGGTCGGCACTCGGAATCTGATTACCGAACACCTCGCTCTTGTTGCTCCACTCCCAGATCGCCACATCGCGCACCGGGTCGATCACCACGCGCGGTGTGCCCAGATGATCCGGCTGGACGTAGGCCAACTCCGGCACGCCGGTGCCCGGCACATTGATCAGCGCCACCGGGTAGTTGTCCAGCCAGATGGCCTGCTGCTGCGCCTGCCCCGTGGCCGAGTAGTTGCCCAGCCATTGCCCTGCTTCGTCGTAAAGCGTGATCTGGGCAGCTCCACCGGCCGGGGTACGCAGCACGCGCTCGCCGCGATGGTTGTAACCGTAGCTTTCCAGCACGGCAGCCCCCTGCTTCACCGCGTTCATGCGGTTGGCATCGTTGTAGATGAACGTCTTGCCGCCGATGCTGGTGGTGTTGCCCGCTGCGTCATGGTTGCGCGCTTCGCCGTCCACCGCAGTCAGGCGATGGCTGGTTGCGGGATAGCTGTAGCTGGCAGTGCCTGCCGAGGTGGTCAGCGCGGTGCGATTGCCGGTGGCGTCATACGCATAGCTTTCAATCGGCGTGCCGGTCGCGCCGTCCTGGGTCTGGGTCAGGCGGCCCAGCGCGTCGTAGGCGTACTTGGCGAGCACCGCCGAGCCCGCGCCGTTCTTCAGTTCGGTGATCGAACCGACCGGGTCATAGCCGTAGCCCAGCGACAGGCCGCCCGCGGCCGGGTCGTGCACCGCTTGCGGGCGATAGTCCAGGTCCAGCGGACGCTGCAGCTGGCGGCCATTGCCATAAGTCCAGCCCGTCGCCGGGCCGAAGGCCGCGTAGGTCACGCTGTTCACCACGATCTGGCGGGCCTGGCCGGGCCGGGTCAGTCCGATCTGGCTGATGCGCCCTTGGGTATCGCGCACGTAGTCGGCCACGCTGCCATCGGGGTAGGTCAACGCAGTCAGACGGCCCGACTTGCTGTAGGCATAGCGCAGGGTACTGGCCACCCCATTGAGCGTCTGCACCTTGCGGGTGACCTGACCGAAGCGGTCATGGCAG
>Ga0153921_1001439_pt1 | contig 10657 bp, 9 predicted proteins | sample TSNJ005MetaG_FD_104691 | JGI IMG/M metagenome (GOLD analysis project Ga0153921, IMG submission 104691) | Attine ant fungus gardens microbial communities from New Jersey, USA - TSNJ005 MetaG | ecosystem: Host-associated > Fungi > Mycelium > Unclassified | place: USA: New Jersey, Brendon T. Byrne... | reverse complement strand
GTAGGTTTTGAAGTCTATGAAGGAGAAATCGTCAGCTTAATTGGTCCAAACGGCGCCGGCAAAACGACCATTTTTAATTTGCTTACGGGTGTGTATAAAGCTAATAAGGGACATATCGTCTTTGATGGTAAAGAGATAACCAACAAATCAACGCAGGATATTGTAAAGGCCGGTATCGCCAGAACATTTCAAAATCTTCGTTTGTTTAAAGATATGCGCGTCATTGAGAACGTATTGATTGGGAACCATATTCATACAAAATACCGCCTTTTCGATCTTTTATTCAGAACCAGACGATTCCGCAGCGTGGAAGCGTTATCCGCGCAAAGGGCAATAGATATATTGGAATCAATTGGTCTGGGAGACCATATTGATGATTATGCCGACAGCATGCCTTATGGTGTTCAGCGAAAGCTTGAAATAGCCAGGGCTATGGCAACAGACGCAAAGCTATTATTGCTTGATGAACCGGCAGCGGGAATGAACGCTTCAGAAACGAAGGAGCTGCTTGATTTTATCAAGCTTCAGCAGAAGAATGGATATACAATATTGCTGATTGAACACGACATGAACTTGGTTATGAACATTTCTGACAGAGTATATGTGCTGGACTACGGCAAGCTGATCGCTTCGGGTACTCCTGAAGAAATCGCAAATGATCCACGGGTTGTGGAGGCTTATCTTGGTAAAGAGGAGGATGATGACGAGGATGCTTAAGGTCAGAAATCTTCATACTTATTACGGTAATATCCATGCGTTAAAAGGGATCGACCTGGAGGTTAACCAGGGTGAAATAGTCACGCTTGTCGGCAGTAACGGCGCCGGTAAATCTACGACGCTGTTGTCAATTTCCGGCCTGCTTAAAACGTCATCCGATACAAAAATTGAATTTGAAGGAAAAGATATAACAAACTTAATGCCGGCGCAAATAGTGAAGCAGGGTATATCATTATCACCTGAAGGGCGTGAGGTGTTTCCGGAGCTGTCCGTGAAAAATAATTTAAGACTCGGCGCTTTTACTAGAAATAGTAAAGCGGAAATATTGGATTCTTACAACAGGGTTTATGATTTGTTCCCGCGGCTCAAGGAAAGGGAGATGCAGATGGCCGGTACTCTTTCGGGCGGGGAACAGCAAATGCTGGCCATTGGCAGAGCGTTGATGTGTAAGCCAAGGCTTTTAATGCTCGACGAACCGTCGCTTGGCTTGGCGCCAAATCTGGTGACAATGATATTTAAACTGTTGAAGGATATTAACGCGCAAGGTACTACTATACTATTGGTTGAACAAAATGCGTTTATGGCATTAAAAATAGCAAATCGAGGCTATATCATAGAAACAGGTAATGTCAAAATGACAGATGACGCAAACAGGCTTCGAAAAAACGATGAAGTCCGTAAAGCTTATCTGGGAAACAAGTAAATTATTTTGAAAAGGGTGAAGTTTTTTTGCGGGAAAATCAAATATCAATTAATCTTGAATCGCTACAGGATAGGTTGGCAAGCACGAGCCAAATTTATGAAACGTTAAGCGCCATTCGCAAAATCGGGTACGAATACGTGGAGATTCTGCATAGCATCAATCCTGATGACGGCACCTCGTGGCAAACAGTGTTAAAGCAGGTTGACTTGAAGGCAAGCTCGATCCATGAGCTTTTAACCGATATCGAAGCTAATCCTGAAGCCATGATAGAAAAAGCCCTTAAGCTTGAATGTAAATACATTGCTGTTGGATTGGCCAGGAATGTCATATGGGAAAACATTGAGTCGGTCAAGCGGCTGACAGAATCTTTGAACAATATTGGCAGGATGGTAAAAGACGCCGGGTTAAGGCTGTTATACCACAACCATAACATGGAATTTTATAAGTTGTCCTCAAACGAAACCTGCATGGAGTATATTTTTGACAATACTATACCTTCAATGGTTGGCGCCGAGCTGGACGCGTACTGGGTGCAGTTAAGCGGCGACAGCCCTACGCGTTGGTGTAAAAAGCTTACCGGCCGGTTGAAAGCTGTTCATCTAAAGGATTTAGGCGTCACAGGCGGAAGCTATGAGGTGTATATCAAAACGCCGATTTGCAAAGAGCTTGGAGGGGGCAACCTTGATATTTCAGGCATTATTAAGGCGGCCGAATCGGTCGGAAACGAATGGTATATTGTAGAGACGCATACCAACTGGATGGATGGAGATTCTTTGAAAACAGCCGAGGCTAGCTATAATTATTTAAAATCATTAGTGTCATAATAGGAGGCCTATATGGATTTTACAGGAAAAGTTGTAATCGTTACAGGGGCAGGCTCCGGCATTGGGCGCGCTGCCGCATTGATGTACGCGAAATACGGCGCCAAGGTTGTCGTAACCGCGTTAGAGCCAAAGGGATTTGACAACGGGAATGAAACGGTAAGGTTAATCAAGGATGCAAGCGGTGACAGTATCTTCCTGCCGGGTGATATTTCAGAATGCGCAGCCGTTGAGTCTATCGTTAATGACGCCATTGGACATTATGGACGTATTGATGTGCTGGTCAATAATGCCGGAATTGTTATGAACGGTACTATTGACACCATTACAGAGCAGGCCTTTGATTTGAGTATGCTGGTCAACGTAAAAGGAACCTTCTTTATGTCTCAGGCGGTTATCAAGCAAATGCGTATACAAAAATCAGGGAGCATCGTAATTATAGCATCTACGGCAGGCATATTTGGCGCAAAGGGAAAAGCTGCTTACTCAACCTCAAAAGGCGCGCTGGTGGCGTTAACGCGTTCTATGGCCGCCGACCTGTCGGGCTCAGGCGTGCGCGTAAACTGTTTATGTCCCGGAACTGTTATGACAGAGGGATTGGAACAAAGGATAAACGCATCGGCCGATCCTAAAAAAGAGCTTGATATCTTTCTTGCGCATCAGCCCGAAGGCCGTTTAGGGACTCCTGATGAAATAGCAAGAGCTATATTATTTGCGTCCTGGGGTGAAGTGGAGTATCTCAACGGTTCTATTATTGCTCTTGACGGGGGAATGACCAGCCATTTGCTTTTTTAATGAGGGAGGAGAATTTGCAAATATCCCCTCTATTTGAATATATAGAGGGGAACACCTACGGCTATTCACTCAGATAAGCTGCCTGTACCCTTTGATCGTTCAGGAGCTCGCTTCCAGTTCCTTCAAGAGTAATAAAGCCTGTTTCCAACACATAAGCCCTGTGGGAAAGCTCAAGAGCTCGTTTTGCATTTTGTTCAACCAGCAATACTGTTACACCCTCTTCGTTAATGGCTTTTATGGTCTCAAATATCTGTTCGCAAATCAAAGGCGCCAGGCCGAGAGAAGGCTCATCCAGCATCAGCAGCTTCGGTCTTGCCATTAACGCTCTACCAAGCGCAAGCATCTGCTGCTCCCCGCCGGAGAGACTGCCGGCCCTTTGCTTGAGCCTCTCTTCCAATCTTGGAAATAACGAATATACATACTGCATATCCTTGTTGATTTCTTCCTTAGAGTCTATTCTTGAATAAGCGCCCATGAGCAGGTTTTCTTCAACTGAAAAGTCGGCAAAAATTTTTCGCCCCTCAGGAGACATGATCACACCGGCTTCTACAATTTTATTGGCAATCATACCGGTTATGTTATTACCCTTCATAACAATGCTGCCGCTGTTCACCTTGATCAGTCCTGATATAGCTCGCAAGGTCGATGTTTTTCCCGCGCCGTTTGAACCAATCAACGTGACTATTTTCCCTTGGGGCACTTCAAAGCTGATTCCTTTAACGGCGTGTATACCGCCATAATATATATTAAGGTCGTTAACTTTTAACATCTTTATCTACCCCCAGGTAAGCCTCAATAACCTTTTCGTTCGTTTTTACCGCCTCCGGAGTACCTTCCGCAAGCTTTTTACCATAATTAATAACTATAATTTGATCACAAAGCTTCATAACCAGGTTCATATGATGCTCAATTAATAGAATCGTAATGTTGAACTGCGCCCGTATATCCCGAATAAACTGCGTCAGCTCGGTAACCTCCTGCGGATTCATACCGGCGGCGGGCTCATCCAGTAAAAGCAGCTTAGGCTCGGTGGCAAGGGCTCGTACTATTTCCAATCTTCTTTGCAATCCGTATGGCAGGCTGGTTGCTTGTTCATCCGCATATTTTAATAAACCTACATGCTCAAGCAGCTCATCAGCTTTTTTAAGCATTTCTTTTTCAATTCTGTTGTAGCCTCCCAGTCCAAGTATGGATAACGCCCAGTTCACGTTATTGCGAATATGCATTCCCGTGAGGATATTATCCCTTACAGTAAGGTCATGAAACAAACGAATATTTTGAAAGGTTCTACAGATGCCTTTTTTAACGATCTTATCCGGGCGCAGGCCCTTTAGAGATTCTCCCATAAAGAAAACATCGCCGTTTGTCGGCAAATAGTGCTGTGTGATCAGGTTAAAAACCGTAGTTTTCCCTGCTCCGTTTGGTCCTATAAGCCCAAATATTTCATGCTCCTTAATTGCCATATCCAGGTTATCTACGGCAGTCAGACCACCAAAACGGACTGAGAGGGCGCGTGCTTCCAAAATAATGTTTTGGTCCGGATTATTTGGTCTCATCGCTTTTACCCTCCTTTGCCTTTATAAACCGGTCAAGAAATTTAGGACGCGTATACAAAGAGCTTACAGTGAATTCCTTGATGCCAAAGACTCCTTTTTGGAATTTGAGTATTATGAATAGTAATAAAAGTGAAAAAACCAACATTCTTGTACCCGGTATCCCTTGAAAATGCATTCCAAATATTTTAATCGGTTCTTCAACGAAGCGAAGCCATTCCATACCAAATGTAATGACAAAGGACATAATAACAGTACCTGTAATATTACCGCGTCCGCCGGTCACAATAATCATAAGCACCATAAAATTCTGTACTTGAGAAAACATTTTCGGGTCGATGGTTGCTGTCCAGTAGCCTAGCAAAGCGCCGCCAATTCCTGCAAAGAAGCTGCCCAGGGCAAAGGACAGAACCTTGTATCCAACAAGATGAATACCACATGCTTCAGCGGCAATTTCATTGTCCCGGATGGATTTAAAAACCCGCCCGGTACTGACGCGGTTTAGCCTAACAGCAAACAGGACTGTAAGCGCCGCGAAGCCGAAGCACCAGTAGATGTTAATAAATGCGGGAAGTCCTTTGATGCCTAACGGACCGTTTGTGATGGTGATCAAATTATTTATAACAACCCGAACAATCTCAGCGAAGCCCAGTGTTGCAATACCAAGGTAGTCGTCATTCAAGCTTTTTAGTATAGGAAAGCCAATAAGTACCGCGACAAGCGCTGATACTAAACCGCCAATTATAATTCCTAAAAAGTAATTGACCTCAATATTCGCCAGCCAGGGCTCAATGCCGGTTACATAGTAAATAGCCTGTTTTTGCTCCGGCGGCAAGGACAAAATGACCGCAACGTAGGCTCCTATCATCATAAAGCCATAATGACCTAAGGAAAACATCCCCGTAAAGCCGAAAATAATATTAAGGCCGATTGCCATGATAACGTAAATGGCGCATAGCATTATAACTCTTTTTGGATATTCGCCGATATAGTTCTCACAGACAAAAGTAAAAATGATAAGAAGCGCCACCAAAACAATCCTTATCACCTGATCAAGCTTTGGTTTTTCCTGTTTCGAAGCTGCTTTCATACCTTCACCTTACCTCCCGCGCCCATCAGACCTGTCGGTTTATAAAGCAGCACCACTATTAAAGCAAGAAACGCGATCGCGTCACGGTAACCCGACAGGCTAGGGAATAATGCAACAAATAAAATCTCCAGCAGGCCAAGACAAACTCCACCGATCGCGGCGCCCTGTACACTGCCTATACCGCCGACTACGGCGGCTACAAACGCTTTGTTTCCATACGTTGCCGCCATATAGGGATTTATTTGAGGGAATTTGTTTGCTACGAGAATGCCTGCAACGGCAGCCAGGGATGAACCGATAACAAACGTAATAGCCACTATCTGGTCAACGTTGACCCCCATTAACCGAGCCGTATCAAAATCCATGGACATAGCCCGCATGGCTCTGCCGGATTTTGTTCGATAAAGTATGAGCAGCAATACGGCCAGAAAAAAGACAGTTGATAAGATGATAACAATATTGATAACAGGCAACCTGATAGAACCGATATCCAACACAAAATCAAACATTGCCGGCCTGGGAAAGGACTTTGGCCGGCCGCCGAAAATCATAACCAAAAGATTTTCAAGTATATACGAGACAGCAATTGCCGAAATAAGCACCGATATACGGGGAGCGTCCCGTAATGGTCTATATGCGATCATTTCTGTGAGTCTTCCGACAAGGGCCGTGATGATGATCGCCAAAAGATAAGCAAAGGCCCAGTGAATACCCAGCGTTGCCGAGAATACAAATGCGATAAAGGCCCCGACAGTAAATATATTACTGTGGGCAAAGTTGATCAAACGAAGAATACCGTATACCATTGTATAACCTATGGCGATCAATGCATACATACTGCCTAACGAGATTCCATTAATAAAGTTTTGCAGAAACAGAGACATAAAGCGCGTCCCCCTTTAAATTTATTAAGAATGATTGAAAGTTCCTTATATAATTTCAGCAAGTGCCGCGTCAATGACAACACTTGCTGAGATATTATGCTATACCGAACGAGGAAAACATTAACCTCCTCTGTCGCCGATTAGTCGTTGTTACGTTCGCCGAATCGGCTCGTCGTTGGTAAATGTTTTCACCGTTCGGTATAAGTATGGAACACAACACACTCTATTAAGGATTTACAGTTTCAACATAAGTGAATTCTCCATTTTGAACACGAAGTATAGGCGCCGATTTTGTTGGAGTACCTCTATTGGGATCCATATTAATAGTTCCTGTTACAGATGGATATTCAGTTAGGTTGCGTAGAAATTCCATAACGGCTTTGTTGTCCGTTTCATCTCCGGAGGCTTCAATAGCATCAAGCATTAGGTTATAATTTGTGAAAGATACGGCATTATCCGATGAAGGCATTTTGCCATATTCCGCGACAAACGCGTCGACAAATTCAGCGGCGAGGGGATTGTCGGCAGCTTGATCCGGCGAGAAATGAGCATTAATGCAAACACCTTCTACAGAATTTCCGCCGATAGAAATTAATTCCGGAGCCAGAGCGGCGTCGCCGGCAACAATAGGAATATCAATACCCATTTCCTTCATCTGAATACATATCAACGCAAGATCCTGAAAGTATCCGGGAATAAATATAACATCAGGATTAAGGGATTGAACGGTATTTAACTGTGCCGTGAAATCCTGATCTCCGCCGGTATAATTCACTTCACCAAGTATACAGTTATCGTTGCCGGTCTTTTCCTTAAAAGCGGATATAAAAAACTCAGACAGTGTAACTGAATAATCTTCAGCTATGTTTTTTAGTATAACGGCTGTTTTTGCATCCAGTGAATCCGTTGCGTAAGCTGCAACCACCGCCCCTGCGAATGGATCTGCGTAAGCGCTTCTGATACACCAATAGCGGTTGTCGGTAATCAAAAGATTTGAAGCCGCTACGATCGTGGGTATTTCAGCCTTTTCCGAAATGTCAATTCCGGCCAGAGCTAAGGAAGACCCCCATGTTCCCAAAATGAACTCTACCTTTTCCTTTTCAACCAGCCTTGACATGGAATTAGCCGCTTCCACCTTGTCAGATTTGTTGTCAACTATGACCAAATCTACTGTTTTACCCAACACAGCCGGGCGAAGCTTATTGCCTAATTGATACCCTTCAAGATCCTGCGCTCCGCCGCCTGCCATAGCGCCGGTCAATGGCTCCCAAACTCCTATCCGAATAGTATCGCCGGATTCAGCCGAGGTTGTTCCGTTGCCGGAAGCCTCAGGTTGTTTGTCGGCAGCCTCAGTCTTCGCTGCGTTAGCAGGCTGCGCATTGCCACTGTTGCTGTTAGAGCTCTTGCATGCAGAAAGCACAAATAAAAGACTGAGTAACATTACCATTACCATTTGTAATTTTTTTGATTTCATGATATTCACCTTTCTATGTGAATTATACTCTAAGCCTCTAAGAGGCTATTTCAACTCCGCGCTCAACCTTGCATCCATCTCCGGAGATAACGGCTCATAGCCTTTTTCGGTAATCAGGAAGCCGCTTTCGATCCTCGCGCCATGATGCTCCGGATGCCCAAAGAAGCTGATATCAATGGAGACGGTCATGCCTGGCTTTAGTATATCCTTGCTGGTCGGGCCAAAAAACGGACGCTCGGCTTCCATCAACCCAATAGTGTGCAGGAATGGGCAGACTATGTATGGCGTTAACCCGTGCTTTTCATAAATTTTGCGTCCGGGCACGTCTATTTCCGTACCGGCCAATCCAGGCTTTAGCATTTCTTTTGTAGCTCTGTATGTTTCACGTACTATATTTAAAATATCCTTCTGGGATTGCGTAAACTCCCCGCTGACAGGAAGGGTTTCTCCGAATACGCCTGCGTAACCATTGTATCTTGGCGCCAGTCCCATCATTACCATTTCGCCGGCTTCCATTATCTTGTTGGTGGCGGTCGGCACAACAGCATTAGATTGCTTTCCGCTGCCTACCATACAGGCAAAAGCAAAATTATTGGCATTTCGCTTACGCGCGATGTACTCGCCTTCAGCCGCGATTTCAATTTCGGTAGCGCCGGGACGCACCTTTGCCTGCATAGCCAGAAAAGCGTCATATGTAAAAGAAAATGCGGTCCGAATATTTTCGATTTCCCATGGAGACTTGATGTATCGCAATTCGTCATATTCATCCGTAATATCAATTAGTTGAGCGCCTTTAAATCCCTCCTCAAATTGTGTATATAAGGCATGAGGGAAATAACTGGTGCCGACAATACCAACTTTGTTGAAAACAATTCCCCGGCCCGCCATCTCTTTAGCTAAGGTTTCAAAGGTGCTGATTGTCGCGTTGGGGTATTCTTCTTCCGGTACCATAAAGGTATAGAAGCAACGTGTATCCGTAATGGCGCTGCTCATCTTGGCAAAGGGCTCGCTTTCCGGCCCGCCAAGCAGCAAAGGCTCTCCGTCGGCGGGCAGTAACACCGCGCCTTTTTCAAATTGCGGACACCAGCCTGTCAGGTACCAGCCGTCGGCTATATTAACCTCGTCATAATAAATCAACGCCGCGTCCAGTCCTTTTGCTTTTAAAATCTTCCTTACATTGGCGATCCTTTTATTGGTTTCCTCTAAGTTGTAATAAGCCATAATTGCATTCCTCCTATATCTTTTCAAAAAACATCATATCGCCTGTTAAGACCAAAAAGGCTCCAAGGCTTCCGATATCGCGAGATATCGCTTATATTTCTTTTGATAAACAGGTACTTTATCCGGGTTCGGGTAAACTGTTCTTTCAATTTTAACTGTCTTTTCAGCCGCGTCCTCCAGATTAGAAAAAACACCGCAAGCCACACCTGCCGTAAGGGCTGCGCCAAAAGCCCCGAGCTCTTTTGTCTTTACAATATCAATAGGCAAGCCCAATACGTCGGCAAACATTTGAACCCAAACGGCCGCGTTGCAAACTCCGCCCGCGAGCCGTATATGGCCGCCATTACAGCGGCTTTGCAGTAATTTTTCCACATGTACCTTATGGCAAAAAGCTATGCCTTCATACACGCTCCTAAGAATATGAGACTTGTTGTGATGACTGTCTATGCCGACAAAGGTTGCTTTTGCCTTCGGGTTGTAGTTTGAGCCAAATAAATAGGGTAAATAAATAATGTCCTGTTCTTCCGGCGGTACAGCTTCTATCATTTCATCAGCCTTTTTGTATATGTTTTCGTTTTGTTCCAGCGCGGCCGCTTTTTCATTTTCCATAAACATGTTAATAAACCATTCATGATTGGCCGCGGATGTCGGGCTGCTCTCTTCAAGCAGATAGTAATCATCCATACAGTACAATGAGTTAAGCATGACGGAGCCGTCCATAATCGGTTTTTTCGCGATATATTCGTTAATACTCCAGGTTCCGGCAATAACGGCCAGATTATCGCTGTTAACTATATTCATGGCGATTGCGCAGGCGTCTATATCAAACAAACCTGCGGCACAGGGCGTGCCTTCAAGAAGGCCTGTTTCTTCCGCCGCTTGCTTGGTTACGTATCCGCTTAAATCAACAGAACGCTTGATTGGCGGCAGCTTTTCCCTAATTTCAGACAGGCCGAGCAGCTCCAGTATTTCATTATCATAGTCTGCTGTAGAAAGATTAATTAAATTCGAACCGGAAAAGTCGGTCAGCTCCGCGAAGGCTTCGCCGGTCATTTTGTAGCGTATATAGTCCTTGACGCCAAATATCCAGCGGGTGTTCTCTAAAACACAAGGAGCGTTTTCCTGAAACCATTTCAATAACGCTACAGGCTGACTGGCCAAAATCTTTTGGCATGTTTTTGTAAAAAGCTTCTGCTCTATTCCGTTTCTTCTAAACAGCTCGGGATATTTGTATGCGCGTCCATCTGTGGACAGGATACCGTTATAAGCCGGTTTATCATCATTTCCCCAGAGATAAATTCCTTTTCCGTGCCCCGAAAAAGAGACGCCCATGATCTCACTGGCCTGTATACCCGCTTTCATAATAGATTCCCGAATAACCTTGGCGTTAATTGGCCAT
>Ga0153921_1001432_pt1 | contig 10704 bp, 9 predicted proteins | sample TSNJ005MetaG_FD_104691 | JGI IMG/M metagenome (GOLD analysis project Ga0153921, IMG submission 104691) | Attine ant fungus gardens microbial communities from New Jersey, USA - TSNJ005 MetaG | ecosystem: Host-associated > Fungi > Mycelium > Unclassified | place: USA: New Jersey, Brendon T. Byrne... | reverse complement strand
TGGAGCAGCTTAAAAAGATACTTGGAAAATGACCAGTATAACAGCCGGTCGGCACATGATTTCGGCAAAAATATCATACCGGCCATGCTGTCCTCCAATGAAAAAATGTACGCATACGAGTTTGACGGCTATTGGATGGATGTGGGTACAGTGCAAAGCCTGTGGGAGTCCAACATGGATCTGCTAAGGGACGACCCACAGATAGACCTGTATGATGAAAAATGGGAGATATTCACACGGTCGCGGTATCGCGCGCCGCGCTGCCTGCCAACGGCCGCGGGGGCGAAAAGAAGTATCGTGGCCGAGGGATGCCATGTATACGGTAAAGTGAGCAATTCAGTAATATTTGATTCCGTAACCATATGCGAAGGCGCGGAAGTAGTTGATTCTGTTGTGATGCCGGGGACTTATATCGGCAAAAACGCGAAAATTCACAAGTCGATTTTCGGAGCAAATGCTTGGATAGGCGATAATACGGAAATTGGCGCGGATTTCGGGTTAGATGACTTTATAAACAATGAAATATGTTCAAAGGACATATCGCTGGTAGGACCGGGGGTGTATGTCAATGAGGGTTTCAAAATAGGCAAGAATTCTTATTTACATACTGATTTAATGCTAAGAAGGTGCCAACGGTGGCCAATTATCAGAGAGCTGGCAAAATCATAGTGCCGCATGCTTTGAGCTTACATGCCCATGCCCGAATTGCCAGACAAGGGAGCATCTCATAAAAAGTGAAAGGGGCAATGAAAATATGAATAACAAATCATATGATGCGGATTACAAATTGAAGTTGCTTGAGCTGATAGAAAACGGCCAAAACATAGGGGACATTGCGCAGGAATACGGAGTTCCCGTAAAAACAATACACCAGTGGATGGATGTAATGCGGCGAGAGCGCAAGAATGTATCTTCGTATAATAGGCGTAACCCTGAATATCAGGAACATGGTGATTTTCGGCGGCTTGCAGGGAATCGGTAATATATAACGCTGGGGTATAGGAAAGGCGGGGTGCGGATCCCCGCCTCTCTTATTACATCATTTTTTTACAATTAACTGGTAAAAATCCTCCGTAAGAATCGCCTTTATTTTTGATTTGCTAAAATCAACTACATTTCTGGTAATAATAAAATCTACTTTTTCATCGGCTGCACACTGCATTTGTAAACCATCTTCCAAATCTGGCCAAAACTCATTTGCTAAAGCTTTTTTTATTATTTCTGAGCCTTCTGGAATAATTTTTAATTTATCGCAAAGTAATGTTAATATTTCCTTCCTTTGTTTTACACTTAAATCTTTTCTTAATATGTAAAACAAATCCGTTAACGTGTGAGCCGTAAGAAAAGACTCCGTATTTCCGAACAAGCATTCCTCCATCACTTTAGTCGCTGCTTCTGCAAAAGGCTTACGAACCATAATCCAATCAAGTATTACATTTGTATCAATCAATACTCTCATATTTTTCGTCTATTGCCTCCAGTCTTTCTGCTTTCTCATCTATAACACGTTTTATGCAGCCTGTATATTTATTAAAAATATTTATGGCTTCATCTGTAGAAAGTTCATTGTTAATTTCTTTCTCTATATCTTGAAATATAACGATTACTTTTGCTTTATTTGCTGGAGCCTGACTTGTTAACGTAAGAATGCCATTTTCATATTCTCCTTGTAATGCAATCATTTTTCCACCTCCGATATCATAAAACCTCATTTTGGTTCGGATCATATGTATCTCCAACCCTAATTTTACTATAAGAAATTGAAAAATGCCATAAAAATATGCAAGTCATAAACATAAACATGAACGTTGCTCGCAGGTATCGCACCTGTGTCGCGACGCGGGTCAGACACACCTACGCCATAAGCAAAAGGTTAATCACAAAACATAAAGATATTACATGTAACTCATTATCATAGATGAAAGGAGTATATCAAGCAAATAATTGCCGTCATCAATTGAACAGTCCAGCAATTCAGTGATTCTTTCCAATCGGTAAGAAAGAGTATTTTTATGGATATTTAATGTCTGGCAAGTTTTATGCCTGTTTTTTCCGCACTTGGCAAACGTAAGCAATGTATTACAATAATCCGTTTTTTCCTGCTTATCATTCTCCATGAGAGATATAAGATCATGGTTCAAATATTGCGCTAAATCAACATCAGGCGGAATTTTATTTAACAGGATATCAAACTTAAGCCTTTCAAATTCATGAATCCCTGATTCTTTTTTTATTTTATGGCCAAATTCTCTGGTATGTACTGCCTGCAAATAATAACATCTCAAATCCCTAATTGCTTTAAAAATATTACTGACGCCCACTTCTATGGAAAACTCTTGAACAGCCGACGATAATATCTGCTTAAGCTTATCATCATCTTTATTGTCAATCGGATTTGCCAAAACGACCAAATCGTGCTTATATGCAATGATTAGCGCAAAGCTGAGATTCTTACTGATGAACAGCTTTAATTTTTCGGTTTGACGCCTTTCGCAGTCCTGGATGTCCAAAGCGGCCGTCCGGAAGCGTTGATGCTTGTGGGCATTGATGGTTGTCAGCCAATCATTGTCGTTCCGGTTAATTTCATGTCCGTTGAGCAGGTCGAGCATAAACTGTTCAACCTGCAATCCATACAAATTCTCCTGAAAACCTGGAGACGCGATCTTATTGGTGATTACCTCACTTATGATTTTTAGAAAAATGGAATCGGAATCGGTCAAGGGGCGATTCACTTCAAATAATGCCAATGAGCCGACCAAACTAGAATTAAAGTATAAGCTGACTACAATGCGGCGCTTTCCTGGAAAGCAAAACCCGTCATCTACAATAATCGGCGTATTTGCATGCTTTAGCGCTTCAAAATCCTTATCCAGGGCGGCCATAAAGCTTGTCCTGTCCATGCCGTCGGCGTCAAAGCTCATAGCGGAAGGAACTTGCTCATTAATATCTGTTTTAGAGGAAAAGCAAATCATTTTTGCGCCGTGCCCAAATGCGATAATAGGGTTTTCTAAAAAGCTGTAACTGAAGTCAAGGATTTTTTTTATGCTCTTTTCAGACAAAAGCGCGTTTAAAAGCTCCCCGGTAATTTGATTAGCCAGTAAAGTGTTTGTCAATTTACTTGTACCTTCCATATAAAAAACTCCTCCTCCCCCGACTTGCTCATTTTGATTGCCTGTATTGCTTTCTATTTTAGCATATTTTACCTAAACTTTCTAATTAAAAAATTTGCTTTGTGTTTTTTTCACAATCAAACATAAATATTTCGGTTTGATTAACATTCAAATGTGCAATTAAGGTATATATAATGTTATCGTCAATACCCGCAGGCAGCAATGATACCTATGTTGTAAAGGAGGAGAGGTCAAAATGAAGATGGCAAAGGATTTAAGAGCAGGTGTAGTCGGGCTCGGAGCGATTGGCGGGGGAGTTGCGGCCAGCCTAGTGAACAGCGGAAGAATCCCTGTGGTCTACGATATCATTCCTGATGCTTACGCAAAGCACGCAGGCGTACCAACCCAGCTTGATTCCGCGGCTGAAGTCGCCAAGGCAAGCGATGTAGTTATGCTTGCTACTTTTAACGCGGAACAGGCAATTGAGTCGCTTACAGGCGAAGGAGGTCTGTTAAGCGGAGCCCACGAGGGCTTGGTTATTGTTCTGCTGTCCACTGTCACTGTGGATGAAGTAAAGCAAATCGCTTCTATTTGTGGTGAAAATAATGTGGGCTTTCTTGATTGCGGCGTATCGCCGGGCTCCCTTGCGGCCAAAAATGGCCTTGTGGCACTGGTCGGCGGTGAAGAGGAGACTCTGGAATATGCCCGCCCCGTTCTGGAGGACTGGTCAGGAGATATTGTATATTGCGGCCCAACGGGTACCGGTATGGCCGTAAAGGCCGCGAGAAACGTCAACACCTTTGGCATGTGGCGCGTTACGGCGGAATCCGCAAGGCTGGCAAGGGCGGCCGGCGTATCCGCCGCCAGATACCTGAAGGCTTTGCAGGTGCTTGATAAGCGGGATGATCTCCATTACAACTTTCTTCAAAAGCTGGCCGCAACCGATGACGGCAAGCTGCCCGCCAGAATGCAGGAAATATATCCTAAGTTTATGATCAAGGATCTTGGAGTTTCCATTGATCTTTCAAAGGCCCTTGGCGTGGATATGCCCGTAAGGGACGCCGTGTACGACTTGATCAACGATACCTGTGATCTGATGTGATTTCAAACGTACTTAACTTTAGAAAGGAAGTGTGGAAATGAAATATGAATCCACTGAGGGCATGAAGATTTTTGAGCCGTTCAGCATTAAATCAATGCACCTTAAAAACCGTCTTGGTATCGGCCCTTACGGCTCACACCCTGCCGGCGAGGACGGCTCACCCAATGAGACTACCGTGCGATACTATGAGACTCTTGCAGAGTCAAATATTGGCTTCATCATGGTCGGTAATTCCGACCCCGTCCCCAGAAACTCGGGTATGGAAAAATACAGCTCCAGAGTAAAGCTGCGCATCTCCGACGATCAGGACACCGAAGGCTGGAGCAAGGTAGTTGCCGCAATACACAAGCACGATGTCAAATGCGGGATCCAGCTTGGGCTGTTCGGTATGATCAATAACAACTTTTTTTCTGAGATGGAACCGGATTTGAAGAAATATGCCTTTAGCCAAATGGGAACCGCAAAAACCTTAACGGAAATGCCCGAAGGCTATATTATCAGCAAGGAAGATATCAAGAAATTTATCAAATTCTGCGGGCAGGCCGCGAGACGCGCCAAGGAAGCCGGCTTTGACTGTGTATCCGTTCACAATGCCCATAGCGACATTATGTTGGGCGCCTGTTCCCTAGATCCCATGTTCAACAACCGCGACGACGAATACGGCGGCGATATTGAGGGCCGGCTGCGTTTTACCGTAGAGCTCATTCAGGAGATACGCAGAAACGTCGGGGATTTGCCGATCACGATGCGCATCAACGGCGACGACGTCAAGGGTGAGCTCGGCAACAGCCTGGAGGATATTTGTAAGTATATCGTGCCTGAGCTGGAGAAGGCCGGACTTGATGCCATCGATGTATCCCAGGGCGGCGCAATGTACGCGGGTCACGGCAATCTTCCCACCCTTTACTATCCACGGGCCTGCTGGATGCACGTATCCTCCGCCATCAAAAAGCATGCAACCGTACCGGTATTCGGCGTTGGGCGCGTCACCAGCCTTGAAATGGCGGAAAAAATCCTCCGGGAAGGGCTCGTCGATATTTTGTATTTCGGCAGGCAGTCTTATGTGGATAACCAGGTGCTCAACAAATTTCGGGAGGGGAAATGCATGCCCTCCGACGTGCGGCAATGTCTTGGCTGTGATACGGTCTGTTTCCCTTGCGCAATGAATTATGAGGCCCCTGGCATGAGAGGCGAGGAAATACTCCCCCTGGCGGCCGCCGAAAAGCCCAAGGATGTCCTGATCATTGGCGGCGGAGTCGGAGGAATGGAGGCTGCCCGTATCGCCGCGGCAAGAGGGCACAAGGTAACCCTGTGGGAGAAAGCCTCTAAGCTTGGAGGCGCGGTAGGCGTGCTCGCAACCACTCCCCACCTGGCCGAATTCCAAAACGCTGTGGACTATCTTTCCGGGCAGATAGCCGATTTGAATGTAGACGTCAGGGTCTGCCAGGAGGCCACGGTTGAGAAAATCAAGGAGAGGGCTCCCGATGTGGTGATTCTCGCCACAGGCACCAGTGAAAAGCTTCCAGAAATATTCGAAGGTCAGCCAATGGTAATGAGCCTTATGGAAGCGATAACGCGAAAGAGAGAATTTAAGAGCTTTGCCGACTGGCATAAGAAAATCTGGTTCTCAGGCTTCACCGGCGCGGAGTTTGCTCTTGACCTTGCGGATGAAGGCGCGGAGGTTACCATGGTAGGCCCTGGAGGTGACAGCAGCGTGGCCGCTGAGCAGTGGTTCACCCGTGACAGGAAAGTCTACTTGAGAAAGCGGCTCACAGACGGCAACTTTGTCAGACGCGGCAAGGACACCCAGCGCGCAAACGTGAAGATGCTGTTCCGCTCAAAGATCGAATCTGTTGACGCCGAAGGCGTTCACTACTATCACAACGGAATACATAAGGTAGATGAATACGACGCAGTTATCATCACCTCGCCCAGACAAAAGAACGATCAGATGTTTGAAAAGCTGAAGGAATGCGTTCCCGAGGTATATATGATTGGCGACTGTGACAAGACCGGCATGATCCGCGACGCAATCCGGACCGCTAATGAAGTCGCCAGAGTGATTTAAAGCAAGGTTGCTCCGTTAAGCAAGGTATTGTATGAGTAAGAGGAGGTATATTCAATGGCAGAGCAACAAAAAATCACAAAAAAAACCCGTAAGAAGATAATCGGTACCGTCCTTGCCCTTTGCTTCCTAGTCCTGTTTTGGTTTATCATACCGCCCAGTGAAGCCATGCCGAAAGAAGCTTTACTATATTGCGGAATCTTTACCGCTTGGTTATGCACCATGATTTTTCAGGTCTGCGAGATGTTTGTGTCCGGCGGCATTGCTCTGGTGTTGCTGGTGCTCAGCGGGCTTTACACGACAAGCGAGGTATTGGGCAAGGGCTTTTCCAGCAGTACCATCTGGTTTATTATTTATGCCTATGCCTTTACAACGGCTGTGAACAAAACAGGTGTTTTTACCAGAATTGTGCTGCGGCTGCTCTCCGTCTTTCCTGAGTCCTTTACGGGGCAAGTCCTTGCTTTAACATCCTCGGCTGTTATCGTCAACCCCATGATTCCCAGCGGCCAGGCAAAAATCGGAATATTTGCCCCTATTGCCGAGCAGGTCGCAAGGCAGTACAACTATCCCCAGCACAGCAAGCCTGCCGTTGGGCTTTTCCTATCTTGCTGGCAACAAACGGCTTTTCAGACCATCGCGTGGGGTACCAGCACCGCGTATGTTTTAACCTCCTCCCTGACCGGCATCTCAACGAGCTTCTTCGGCTATATTAAGCTGACCGGAATGTGGCTGGCGGTGTTCACCGTGTTGTGGACTATCTACGTAATGACCCAGTATAGACCCACCGACGAGTCTATGACGGTAGAAAAGGGCAGCGTAAAGAAAAAGCTCGAAGAACTGGGCCCAATGAACAAGGCGGAAAAAATCGGCGGTATTATCTTACTTATTACTGTGGCATTGTGGATGACCGAGAGCATTCATGGAATCAGCAGCATGATTGTTGCCGTGATAGCTTTCGCGGCGTGCGCCCTTACCGGCCTTATGAGCGGCCGAGATATTGGAAGCTCGGTTCCATGGTCCCTTGTCATGGGTATGTTCCCATTGATGACCCTTTCAGGCGGCATGAGAGAATTTGGCGTCGACCAATTTCTTATTAATACGATCACTCCATATATCGGATGGATCAGTAATCCCTTTATCTATGTCCTGTTTGTGATTTTTATCGCATATGCGATCAGGCAGGTATCGTCGGATGTAAGCACTTGCGTCATCATAACATTCTCCGCGCTCGGCCCCATCGGAGCCGCTCTTGGAATCCCAACGCTGTGTACTGCCTTCGCTGCCTTCGCCAGCACCTCCATCTACAACATCAAGGGGATATCGCTTGCATGGCTCTTCGCCGACGGCGCCTCAAAAGGGTGGATTGATTACGAGGATGTACGCCCGTCGGTTTGGATCTATGCGGCCGTTAATGTCATAGCGTTGCTCTGTTGTGTTCCCGTATGGCTTAACACTACGTTATAACGGTGATGTCGATATGTAAATTATAATTACTTACAGGAGGATAATCTATATGAACTATCCGCATGTTCTTTCTCCGATCAGAATCCGCAATATGGAAGTCAGAAACAGGGTCGCGTACCCGGCAATGGCTACCCGCCTGACCACAGAAGACGGTTTTGTCACCGATGAATTGATTGCCTACCACGTGGCAAGAGCCAAAGGCGGCAACGGATTAAATATTCTGGAATGCACGTCGGTTCATAAGCCGTCCGCGCCGCCGAACTTCCTGTGCTTATATAGTGATGAGTACATCCCGGGCTTCAAGAAATTAACCGACTCCATACATGAGGTAGGTGGCAGATGCTGCGTTCAACTCTGGCAGGGCGGCTCTTCTGCTTTTCACTCTGACCAAAGATGCGTTGCGGTGATACCAAACGATATGATTGCTGGCGGAAAAACAATTCCGGCAGCCAGTATTGAACTGATACAGGAATGCGCAAAAGCATTCGGGGAAGCGGCTAAACGAGCGGTGGAAGCAGGATTTGACTGCGTGGAATTCCACGGTGGACACGGTTACTCACCTCATGTATTTTTGTCGCCCGCCTTCAATAAGCGCACAGACATTTACGGCGGAAGCTTTGAAAACAGGGCAAGATACCCGCTGGAATGCATCAGGGCAATTAGGGCTAATGTACCCGAGGATTTCCCGGTTATTATGAGAATAGTTGCTTGCGACGACTTCGTTGAGGTGGGTAACACGGTGGAGGACACAATAAAATTTATCAATATGGCAAAAGCCGAGGGTGTGGATGCCGTAAATGTTTCAAGAGGGAACAAGGCAACGGCAGCCATAGAGATGGAGGTGCCGCCCCTTGACTACGAGCCGGGCTTTAATGTTGAAAACGCGGCGAAGATCAAGGCTGGGACAGGTCTGGTGACGATGACTGTCGGGCGAATCATTGATCCGGATCAGGCGGAGGCCATAATCGCGGAGGGCAAAGCCGACATGGTGATCATGGGGCGGGCCCAGATATGCGATCCCGAATTCTGGAACAAGGCCAGGGATGGCAGACCGGAGGATATCGTCAAATGTGTAGGATGCAATCAGGGATGCTATGATGGAGTTATAGCAGGCTCGAAATTCAAGCATATATCCTGTCTGCGCAATCCGTCAGTCGGCGAGGAATTAACATTTTCACTGGATAAAACCGATCATCCCAAGAAGGTTCTTGTGATTGGAGCCGGCATGGCCGGCATGGAGTGCGCCTTCACGCTGAAGAAGAGAGGGCATGCTCCGATTCTGGCGGAAGCGGGCGACCACGTGGGCGGGCAATTCTATCTTGCCGGGTTGGCGCCGAGAAAACGTGAAATGGCGGATGCGGCGCTTTCCAGAGGAGAACAGTTAAAGAAAGCCGGCGTGGACATTAGACTAAACACAAAAGCCGACGCGGCGCTGCTTGATGAGATAAAGCCAGAGGAGGTTATTGTCGCGATGGGAGCGGCTCCGGTCAGGCTAAACATACCGGGAGCCGACAGGGCGAATATATATGATACGATCGGAGTTCTCACCGGTGATGTAAGCCTTTCGGGTGATACTGTGGTGGTTGGCGGAGGTCTTGTGGGCCTTGAGGTTGCCGAATATATTGCTGAAAGGGGCTGTAAGGTCACCGTTGTGGAAATGCTTGACGAAATCGCCAAGGATGTGGGCAGAGGCAGGAAAATAAGCATCCTTCGAGGCGTACAGACCGCGGGGATCAAATCTCTTGTCAACACGAAGTGCATAGAAATCAACGATGAAGGCGTGGTTGTTGAGGCAGAGGGCAAAAGACAAACGGTTCCCTGTGACAATGTGGTAGCTTCGGTTGGAAGCAAGCCCGTAGACTTTGAATGGGTAAAGCAATACTGCGCCGAAAAGGGAATTGCTTATCGGGTAGTCGGTGACGCTGTAGAGGCCCGCAGAGCAATTGACGCGGTGCACGAAGGAGTCGCCGCGGCAAGGGCGATATAAAATTTTGGAGGAAACGATATGGACAAAATCAGTGTTGTTACGGGAGCCACCGGTGGAATGGGATTTGCCACTGCTAAAATAGCCGGTGAAAAGACTGCCGTACTTATCTCCGATGTCAATCAGCAAAAAATAGACGCCGCTTTGGCGGAGCTTCGTGGGGCTGGTGTCAAAGCGGAGGGTATGGTGTGTGATGTAGCGGATCGGGAGTCTGTGCGCGGGCTGGCCCAAAAGGCCAAATCAATGGGAAGGATTGTTGCCGTTTACAATGTAGCGGGACTTTCTCCTTCCAACAATTTCCCAAATGATATAATCATGAAGGTAAACGCCTTTGGAGCGCTTCACGTAAACACGGAGTTTTTCGAAATCATGGAGGGCGGCTGCCTGCTCAATGTAGCTTCCTCGGGCGCGTATTGGATGACGGAGGATGAGATTCCGAAGGAGCTTTTTGATTTGGCGTTCACGGATGAGGAGAAATTTAAAGAAAGCATGCTGAGGTTAGCAAAAGACGCCGGGCGTGACGGTTACGCGCATTCTAAATTATTCGTTAAATACTTCACGGAAAAAGCGGCCTTCCGTTTTGGCCGCACTAAAGGAATTCGTGTTGTATCTGTTTCACCTGGAGTCATTGATACGCCCATGACACAGAATGTGAGCAGCAAGGGCGTCTATGCCGCTATGCCGTACTGCGCCTTCAACCGCCTTGGCACACCGGAAGAATTAGCCTATAGCTTTGTTGCTTTAGCCGACGAACGTAACAGCTACGTTACCGGAGTTGATTTGCTGGTCGACGGCGGGTGCGGCGGCGCAGGCTACAACGCCAGGCATACAAAAGCAGCGCCTCCATCCATCTTGTAGAAGCGGCAATCTCTATGACTAATTTATTAATAGATGCTATAGTTGTGAATAAAGAAACGAGCATATTTATTTGATAACGGGCTGCTGCAAGCTGTAAACAAACAGTTAGCTGCAGCCCTTA
>Ga0153921_1001431_pt1 | contig 10714 bp, 23 predicted proteins | sample TSNJ005MetaG_FD_104691 | JGI IMG/M metagenome (GOLD analysis project Ga0153921, IMG submission 104691) | Attine ant fungus gardens microbial communities from New Jersey, USA - TSNJ005 MetaG | ecosystem: Host-associated > Fungi > Mycelium > Unclassified | place: USA: New Jersey, Brendon T. Byrne... | reverse complement strand
AGCCATGTCTGTTTCTCCTATACAATCAGCGTCTTGGGTTAATACCATTATGGCAGTTTCGCATATTTCTGTCAATACTTAAGCAGACCGGTAAGCGGCCTTTTTCTCAGGTACTCTTACCGGTCCATCCGGAAGTCCTCATTGTATAAGCATCGCATCCCCTATACTCACAGGTCTGCATTAAAAATAAATATTATGGTTTAGTCCATTACAGGATAAGAATTAATTCCGAGATACAAAGATATTAGATTTCGAGATGAAAAACTGGCGAATTTATTTATTCAAACTTTGTTGTCTAGCTCTAATAATCTTCCATTTCATCTATTGTTCTTGCTAATGCTAAACCGTAGATCTCCATTACCAGAAAATACTCATATTTCGTAAGTCCTTTGGATTTCACAAATCCTTTAGTAAGCTTCAAAAGCTCTTTTCCTTGACTTGTAGAGATCATTATGTCACCTGCTTTAGTTTTTTTGTAACGTTTAATAAATTTCATCACCATAAATCATACCTATCCTTAATATCAACCCAATGCATCTCTACAGAACCCCATTTGACTTTTGACATTTTCGTTTGAAGGAGCCAGGATATCCTGTTTACGGTGGCCACCGCCCCGGTCTCCCTTCTTTTTATGCTTTATGTTTCTGTTTCACTCTCCTTGTCAATCAATTCCGCCGTGCATTCGTCACACAGCATGATCGTTGTCCACCCGTGCCCGGTGCCTCCTCCGCTAAATTTTAGTTTTGCGACTTAGGCATCTCCCCATAATAATTTTGCGATTTCAACCTTTTTCTTTAGTTCCTTAACTTCTTTGTTTGCATAAGTGAGGGAATAAGAATGTTCTCTTTCTATCGAACCGTCCTTTAAGCCCTTGTGATAAGCAATTGCTTTTTCAAGCCTGTCTGAGAAATATTCGCTACTTTCGGGCATAGCCAGAGTTATTTCTTGCGCCTTATTTCCCCAATATTCAGCCTTATGCTGTGCACTCTCTGCCTTTTCAGAGTGTTCAACGCTTTTCTCCATTCGCCTCCAGTTTCGGTTAAGTAGAGCCCGGTGACGTTTCTCGCTGTGATGCCCTACTTTGATAGGCTCACCTAAAGATAAAAATTCTTTTCCTTCATCAGAAGCTTTAATATATTCATTGCTTTTAATATTATGATTTGCTGCGCTATTCGCATATCGTTCTGCTCTTCTTTGTGCGTATGACTGATCTTCAACTCGCACAATAGAATAAAAATATTTCTCATCATTTTTTGCAATTAAATTGTAAACCTCACACTCAACTTCTTTTCCATATTTGGTTTCAAGTTCAATGATTTCTCCCTTTTCATATTCTTCATCACATTCTGCCACCCAAACATTTGGACAATATTTTTTAAATTTATTCATTTTCAAACACCTTTCCTTTCGCTGTTAAACTCTAATTTTTCTTACGTTTCCAACTTGTCATCCCAATAGGATCTATCACCTCATTACAGTTAGGGCAATGCGGAAACAATCCCTGTATATAATGCTGTTCCATATCCACGGCCCAGGCGTGGCAGCTTCACACCTTGCCCGAATTTTTTAAATTCTTTCCTGCACTATAATTCCTCCTCTTCGGCGGCGAGTCTACAATATTGCATATCACAACCCCATATTGTTCTCCCATACAAATCAATCCAAACAGATAAGTTCCTCCCATCCTCTCTGCTTTGCGAAAGCGTTCAGATCGCTTTGTGCCCGGTCAAACGATTCCTGCCACGGCAGCTTCGGCACTCCTTTCCACCCTCCCTTCTCTGGTTTCTGGTAGCGCGCCTTAAATGTATCATCTCCAATTCCCGACATCACCTTATACATCCATCCCCGCTCATCTCTATAGGTCTTTACAAACCGACACGGGGTTACTGCATACTTCAATGGTCCTGTTGGGCATTCGGTTTTTGCATTGCCTGCATTCGGACACATGCAGCACCTATTTTCATAATATTCAGGCATTTCTAGTCCTCCTTTTGCGGTCTTCCTGCCGTCCTTTTTCTGCTACTCAGTCATAGCAGCAACAAACTCCTCTTTGCTCATTTTATCGGGGTTGTCCTGCTTCATTGGGCATATTTCTCCACGAGCATATTTGTCTTGTGGGTTAATTCAATACCTAAACTAACCAACAATGCCCTTTCCATCGCTTTCATTTCGTCATCTGACACCTGCCCAATGTGCTTGCCGATTCGTCCCTTATCAACTGTATCTATCTGTTCGCACAAAGCTATCGAGGGTCTTTTTGCTGAATTAATCCGAACATGAGTTGGCATCGGCTTCTTCTTTTGAGCCGTTAGGTATACAACTATTACAATTGGAGCGTATTTATTTCCGGTATCATTACTAACAACGACTGCCGGTCTGTCACCCTCTTGTTCACTACCAGACACCTCTTCTTCATTTATATAATAAATCTGGCCTCTTAATATTTTGTTATCCATAAATTTTCTCCTTACACCTCTCTGAGTCTTTCTGATCGCCTCTAGGTTCGTTTATTTATTACCGGTTGGTAATTGTTGTCATTAAATAAAATCAGCCGAATATGAGCCAATTAAACACGTATTGCTACTCTTCTTTTTTCAAATTTTCTATTTCATCAGCAAATTCATATGCTATTGCCACTTCATCTGCATCCAGACGATTCTCTATCTTTTTTATAAAGTCGTAAAATCTTTCGCAAAACGGGCTTTCATTTTTCTTTTCAGCTTCCAACGCTTCTCTTATACCAGCATAATAAGCGGATTCCATAATGACTTTTTTCTTGGATTCAGATACGATAACCGGTTTATAGCCTCGCTTCTTCATTCCTTCCATGTCTTCTTGGTTACTAACTGGTACAGCTTTGGCACCGTATTGGTTTATAAAGTCTTCCGCAATCTCATTTTTTATTTCCATTGGAACCCGGTATGATTCTATATAAGTTCCGGTGTAGCAGCCCAGGGATCGTTTTGTCATTTCAGCATCCTTTAATTCTTCTATCATCCGAGCCGCATACCACTTTATATCAAAGCTATTTACCATGCTTCGATCTCTCTCAATACGGACAACACGAGGCTTGAAATTGATTCCAACTTCTAGCTCTGGCTCACTGCAAATATAGAGTCCGGCAACAAATACTTTTCCAACATACTGTTCATTTACCAGTAGGCTTCCGTACCCAGTTTCTTTAGCTTCAACGATCCCCTGCAAGTGAAGGTTTGCTGCCATTATTTCTTGGTATTCCTCTGACGTTATACCTCCAATCTCAATAACTAAGCTGTTTTCCGGCACTTCCTTCCAAATAGCTGTTTGCTCTACAAAGAACGTAGGAACCATTATGCCATCATATTTCCTGGATCTGACAAGCCGTGGACTCCATATCTCTCTCCGGCAGTAATTCTGGAAGACAACGGTTTTTCCAAGTCTAAGCAAAACCACAGTCGCTATCTTATATCCTTCCCCATGGTTGCCTATCATTTCCCGGTCATCCTTCTTTGTGGTCACTCCAAAGAGAAGCGTTTTTATGTTCAGATTGCTATGCTTATTCCCGATTCGTATTACTTCCGTTTCTTTATCGTACTCAAAAAACATCTTGTTACTAATATCCCTTGTTTCTTCGTCTATTGCATTTTGGAAGAACTCTCTTACCGCTTCTGTTACTCCCCATTCTGGAACATAATCAGCACTTATGCTTAATTCATACTTACGCATCGTATTCTCCTTTCTATCTACACAATAATGTAAAAAATTCTGCACTTTAGCCAAGAAATAATATCTTCCCGACTTCTATTCATTTGTCATATTCAATCACCTCCCTATACTCTATATGCGTAGAATAACGACAAACGGATAGTGGTAAATGTGGGGTTTTTTTAATTTAATCATTTTTAAGAAATTTTTAAGAATTAATGCCCTTTTCTCCTAAAATTAAGATTCTGTAGAATACCACTATTAGACAAGTTTCTCATCACTATGTACCACCTTGTGTTCTGGCGGTTGATTGTTGCAGCTTCCCGGACATTTTCGATTACATCCTAATGTGACTACAACTCTTGCCGTTTGTCTCATTTTATATCCTCCGTTTCCCCTGCAAAGCAGTTTCCGCAATATCTATACAATCCATTATCAGCAGAAACGAATGTCATGTATGTGGCTTGGCATATCCCTGTCTTTGGATTTTCCCTGTGGCTGTATGGCTCTCCTACCTGCAAAAATCCAGCAGAAAAACTTCTCGGCGGCAAAACGTTAAGAAAATAATCGTAAACTTCCTCATCTGCCAAATCTCCCGGCCTTGCATAATTGCCCCAGCTACTTTTTCCCGTTTCTTCGCAAAATCCACCCCATCCAGCTAAAGTTTTAATCTCGCCCTTCATCATCTTCCTCCCATCTACAGCCAATCTATAGTGCAATATACTGTTCATCTAATGTTCCTGCTACATACTCGAACCATTCCGCTTTAGAGCATCTGCTTTTTACTTTTCGTTGTAAAATTTCCTATCTGCTCCATGTGCCAACCTTGTTTCCATTTACATCCATCAGCGTTCCCGATGTACCGCCATTTCTCAGATCAGCTCCAACTGTGCTGAGCATGCGATTGATTTCAGCCGCCTCATCATATAGATCTTCTTCCCCCGTTATCGGGTTTTTAAATGTAGCACCACCAGTTTTGATTTCCAGCTTAAACATCGCTTATTCCTCCTTGTAATCTTCATAATCAATCTGCATTACCTCGCAGATACTTTCATAATCACACCCATTTTCATACATGTTCTTAACTGACTGGCCAATTGCTGTTCCATCCCAAATATCAATGTACTTTTCAATCCTATCATCAAGCCTTTGGCTTCCCCTATCTCCCATCATGCCACCCCCTTTCTAATTCCAACCAATTTATCAATTCCAGTGTAAATGCATTCTCCAGCACTTTTCTCTCCTTATGATACCCATTGGATCTGTTGGTCTGTCAAATCTGCCGTGTATCCTAACTCATAGCTATTTGGAATCATGCGAACTGTCACTTTTCCTGATCGAATATCCACGTCCACCAACTCCGCCAGTACTATATGCAACCAACATCCATTCGGCGTTCTGTAATACCCACTTTTATCTGGAATTGATATCCTCAGTACCTTGCCCTCAAACGTAGGCTTCGGGAGTGAGTGAACAACCTTCTTAATACTTTTGCAGAAGTCCTGCTTACCCATGTCACTGTCCATGTACAGCTTTTCAAACATTTCATACTGTTCTATTGTTACTTCCCGGCCTACCAACTGTTCAAACTCATGCCTCATCATATTTCAATCCCCCTTTTCAAGCAGATTCTACCAAGATATTTTTACGGATGGTCTCATTTGGCTTTATGCAAAATTCAATGCTTAGGCCGTGTGCAACTGCTTCTATGCAGTAATATTTACAGAGGAATAATTCATCGGAAATATTTATCACAGTACATATAACCCAATTCCCATAATCTCCATATTCAATTGAAATGTTATCCCCTACTTTAAGGTCCTGCGCACTGATCCATTTGCTTGCCATATTGCTATACCTCCAATAATTACCATTTGGTAATTTTAATCTTGGCCTCATCTTATAGTACCTACCACTATATGTCAATCAGTTAATTTACCTTTTGGTAATTATTTTAATATAAATTCTGTGATTGATCACCGATATTACCGATTGGTAATATCGGGGCACACTAAAGGAATACCTCCTTAATAATCATCTCATCTCCGTACTGCTTGCATATCTCTCTTGCCACCTCAGAATGTAGCGGAGAAATGCTATCAATACCATCCTCCCATTCGACGTACCGAGCAACAAAGAATCTTCCAAAAGCATCAACGTACAACTCAAACGCCATGCCGTTTGTATACTCATGTACCCCGTCTTGATAAAAATCACTGCAAAGAGCGTCTGCCTTATAGGTGTCGTACAAAACGCCGTTCACTACCTGCCGAACCCTCCGCCCGTGCCCTTTGCGCCTAGCTTCAAATTCAATACCGGTCTCCAATTCTACCAACCGGATCTCATACCCCAGCAACTTTACCATCTTGTTCCATTCTTCTGCGGAAAAGGTATTATTCTTCAACCGTTGTCCAAAATTCTGTGGGGTCCATCCCATCATTGATGCAAATTTCCTTTGTGTAATATTCTGGGCGCTCAAAAGATCCTTTAGTATTTCAGACATTTGCTTGGCATTATCACCCGTTCCTAATTCAACACTTCCCATTAAACGTTCCTCCCTGCTCTATCTGCTCAATATTTTTAAAGATTCATCAAAAATTTATCTGTCCGTATTTCTTCTCGAAGGTTTCATGAGCCATCTGCGCAATCATCTCATTCCTTTCCGATTTATCATCAAAGATTCCTCTACAAACATCTCTCAACTTTCTTGTATTTTTACCCGTAGCCGGTATATCAGCATTTTTCAATGCCACTTCTAAATCTCCATCACACCATCTTTCCGTGTACCAATAACCAGTGCTATTCAGCCATTCATTCTCTTCAAGCTTTTTCATAGCAAATTCCCATATTGTATTATAGTAATCTGGTGCTACAATATCTGGACGACTTTCTTCAAATTCTTTGGCCCATTCCATGCACTCTTCCCGAAAAAGGTAGCTCCATGTAGCCATGTTATGTTCGTCCGAATACTTATCCAAGTTAATTCTTCCTTCATTTACCATTGCATCAAAGCAAAATGTAATTTCTATGATGTTTTCAATTATTTTCTCATTCACTAATAACCACCTCCTATCCGTAAATAACATCATCAAACAGCGCATATTGAATTATTGAATCCGCTGCCGCAGCATCTACATTGCCAGTATCCAAATGTAATCCATAATCGGTAAAATCTAAGAAATCTCCTGTTACCGGCTTTGCAAAATACATTTGCAGTCCTTTCATGAACTTGTCTCTTGTCAATTCATAGACCTTGTATTCTTCGCTATCATAAAGTCTGAGTTTTCCACCTCTGCTGATTTGTTCACTGCCATACTCTGCCAAATATTCTCCAACAACTTCTGCTTTACAACACCAGTAATTTATACCTCCTTCCAGCGCGCTGCACATAATATCATCAATATCCTCATTCGTTATCACCACTTCAAGTTCAATTTTCATTTTCTCAATGTCTTTTCTTTCTTTCATATACATTCCTCTCTTTCTCCCCCGTAACCTCCGGGGCGGGATGGCGTCTATTTCTTATTGGTTGCCGGTAAGTCTTTTTTAGCTGTGTACTCCAAGCTTCGGCTGTTTCCTTTGTCTTAAAGCCCATTACCCCGTTTGGAAATTGTACTGACCATTTTAATGGTGGATAGAATTCATCTTCCCAAATATCTCCTATATTGCGTTTTACCTTATTCATTTTTCATCCCTCTCTTTCTCCCCGTATACTAGATAGGACAGGTTTAGCATTAGTTGTTGTTTTATTTTTATATCTTTTTAAGCGACTGCCGAATAACGGCCAAAACTTCCTTAAAAGCATCTTCGTGGATTACAAAATTTGCATAGTACCCTTCCAATATCCAGCCACTTTTGCAGCCGATCATACACCAGTATCCATCTCCATCTTGATATATGTCTGCTATAGCTGCATGATACTTTTCAGGGATTTTTTTCAATAACTTAATATCCATATCTTAATCCTTTCTTCCTGCATACCCGATAGGACAGGTGCCTGAACAATCGCCAAATTCTTTCAACTTCTATGAATATTCTCTCACATCGTTTAACCAAAATTCTTTTGCTTTTTTTTTGCCTACCAGATGTTCCAATCTAAGTTTTGATTCCACTTCTGTTTCTGCTGGTATATTAAGTTCAATCAGATGTCCACGCTCATCATTAGTTCCAAAGTAATATACGTTCATTTTCATACCTTCTTTCTGCCCTCGTAACCTCCGGGGCGGGATGGCCGCCCGGCTCGGCGTGATTTTCACTCCGTAATCGTCCACCTAACATCACTAAATAAAGGTCAGCTTTGTAAATTGGCACTTTAATATAATTCTTCTTCCAGGTCTTCTATCCATTCTTCCGGTGGTTTTACTTCATATCCTCCCATTGCGTGCCATCTGCCACAATGCAGACATTGACTGCATCCGTAATAATCATCACATAATTTGATTTCTTTACCACATTCACATTTCGCAACTGCATCTACTGTATAAGACCATCTAATAGTGGTGATTCCAAGGCACTCAACTTCTTCCGGATGCTCTTTGCACCACTTATAATTTGCTTCAGCTTCCGGAAACTTGAATACAGGTTTTCCATTTTCCCAGTCAAACGAAAATCCTGCTTCCGAGTCGTTCCTGTATCGGTATTCCAAACTTTGCTTGCTTACATTCTCTGTGTGTGCTGCTCTGATAATTTCTGCCATTTCTTACACCTCCAAAATATCTATGTAGTATGTCATGCAAACACCTTTTCCGTATTTGCTATCGACTTTCCAGTTCTTGCATTTCAATAATTCAGAAACTTTCCAGAGTGGAAGCCCATCAAACAAATCCACCCTAATTTTCGTTCCGACCCGAAGCTGTTTCCTGTACCCTGCTTCTGGGCCTCTGGAACATTCAGTAAATATCCGATAACTATTCTTCATTACTCCATGCTGTGCCACTACGCCACCTCCTATGCCGTCTTTACTTCCTCCACAAATTTTTCAGCTTCATCTCTACTATCAAACCAATCTTTGTAAACATCCTTGCGCTTCAGACTCGTAGAAATGTTATCCGGCTTACAAACGGCCTGAATAACATTTGTGATTGCTGCTTTTACCGTTCCTCTGTCATCAACGGAAGCAGTCACGCAATAATAGGTTTTCGTTCCGCAGAGCGTCAGCTCATACGAATCCGCTTCTTCTTTTGTAAGCGCTGTTCGGTACTCTATGTACCCCCACGCTTCCCGACCAATTTCTTCGCAGAATATCTTCGTATCAAAATTCTCAATCCGCTCAGCTTCACTTTTTTGGGGAAAGCAGCCCGGAAAAACCGGACGTTGTGTACTGTAATACTTAACCATATTCGACCTCCTATCTTTCTGTATAGCGAAGATAATTCATATCATCAAACCTCGCACCATCTATGGCTTCTGCACTATCCATATCTGGATAATCAATCTCCGCATAGGTAGAAGGAAGCCCATAATCGTCTTCATCATCATCGCAAAAAATATTTGCATTCATAACCATGCAGTCATATACTTCTTCACTTACTCGACCTTCATTGTAAGCTTCAAATGCACTTCTCATATACTCGCTTCGCTTCATTTTGAACCTCCATATCCAAATTCTATTACTAAAACTGCTGTCATATATGATAGTTCTTCTTCCATCTGCATACACCATTCATTCAGGTATTCGTTTCTGGCTTCTTTATCATCCCAATTCTCTCGGCTGAGTCCGATACTGTCGATTACCATGTATCCATCGTCTTGGATTTCAAATAGCGGCTTGCCATATTTATCCATCCACTCCTGATTATCTGCAATTTCTTCTGCTCCTGCTTTTGCAACATATAAAACCACTGCTCTTTTCCTGTCATACTGGAAACTCTTCTTTTCTCCTTCGTAGTTGATTGTGTAGACTCTCATGCCATTTCCTCCTTTTGCTTTCCGGCTATCTTACTACTTTTCAGACCAGAAACCAGAGCTATGTCGGTAGCCCCCAGCCTTACTGCTTCGTTTAGATTAGCTCGCTTACCGTTTGGTAATTTTTATCTTGGTTACATCTTAACTTACCGATTGGTAAGTGTCAAGCATTTAATTTATTTATTTTATTTTTTTGGAAACATAAACGAATTGATTTATAGATTTGAGAATTGAAGACCTCTGAACGCCTCTGAATGTCCTCTAGTAGCGTTTTAGCATTTAACCATAGGTTAATATCTTAATCCGCTGAATTCTAAGTAAGTGTTTTACCAGTAATGTTACTGGTTCTGGTAATGTTACTGGTTCTGGTTGCAAATGATTGTCCTATGGACTGTCCGTGGGATTATCCATAGGATATAAGCACTAAAAAAAGCCCCCTGCCATGCAACGACAGGGGGATAGAGACGGTTTGACCTTTAAAGGATAATTTTATATGATATCACAAAAGCCGTAACTAATATACGTTTTGCCACGATTTGTTACTTGACAAAAAAAGTCCCCGGATCACTCCGGGGCAGGTTGAAATTTTATCCAAGTTATGCTATTCTTATCTTGCAGGGGAGCGGTGGCAAGCCCGCCCTCCCTTTGCGTTTGTTTAGCCTTCTAGGCTTTCTTGTATCCTCTTTAGCATCTTAGTGATCTTCTTTTCAAATGCTATGTTGTTTCCTTCGTCCTGATATTCCTTTAGTTCCTCAAGGTCTTCTTTGTATCCTCTTAAAAAGTCCTTCCATTGATTATCCGTCATTCCCATTTCTTCCATGTGTACCACCTTTCTGTATTTCAGATTGCTTGCCCTATCTGATAATATCATCATAAACCATATTTGGTTTAATGTCAATCCCTTTTTTAAATTTTTTTGGATTATTTTTCGACGTATTTAATTATGTTCCCCGGCTGCATGTCCAGCAGAGCACAGAGTTGATCGAGTGTCTTGATTCCTACAGCCTCTCCTTTTCTTAACTTCTGCATTGCTGACTGGCTTAGTATATTCTCTTTTAGTATCCGGGTACTGTTATATCCAGACTCTTTTAGCGCTTCGATCACATCTATCTTATATGCTATCATT
>Ga0153921_1001425_pt1 | contig 10766 bp, 10 predicted proteins | sample TSNJ005MetaG_FD_104691 | JGI IMG/M metagenome (GOLD analysis project Ga0153921, IMG submission 104691) | Attine ant fungus gardens microbial communities from New Jersey, USA - TSNJ005 MetaG | ecosystem: Host-associated > Fungi > Mycelium > Unclassified | place: USA: New Jersey, Brendon T. Byrne... | reverse complement strand
CTGCATCTTCACTTTGTTGGTCGTAACCAGAATGTCATCGATTGTTACTTTAAATACTGCCGCAAGGATGACCAGATTATCGATGATCGGAAGCGCTGCTCCCTTCTGCCATTTGTAAATGGCCTGTACTTGATTTCTGTATTCATAATCAAAATTCATTTCAATTATCAACTGTTTCTTCTGATCTGACTATTTACACAAAAGCTTCATCAGCTTCTTCAGCTTTTGGATCGTAGTCTTGTTATTTCCAGCAGATATTGCTATAATATATCCATCTTAAATTCAGAATATGGTGGTGATTTAATATGAATTACAGAAGACCTCCCTGCTAATCTCAAATATGGATTCGGGGTCCTCCGTTTTATCGTCTGCCTGATCAATGGAAATGATAAAACATCAAAATCGGAGGATTAAAAAATGAATAAAGAATATCAAATCGAACAAAAATTAGCTGCTTCTCTTACAGCAGAAACTACTGAACTGCTGCCATATTTACCGTATCTGCTCCAGGATATCTATGAGCTCGGAAGCAGCCCACGAGATATGGCAGACCTGATTAAGACTTATACCAACTTTTCTGCGGGAACCAGAGTATTAGATCTTGGCTGCGGAAAAGGTGCGGTTTCCCTTTTTCTTGCACGAGAGCTGGGCATTCAGGCGAAGGGGATTGATCTCATTCCGGAGTTTATTTCAGAAGCCAGAGAAGCATCCGGGAAGTACGGTGTGGAGCATTTATGCCAATTCACGGTACAGGACATCAACGAATCCGTCAAAACTGAACGCGGATATGACATCGTGATCTTAGGTGCGGTCGGTGATGTGCTCGGTGAGCCTGCCATGACCCTCAAAAAGCTAACCCAGGTAATCCGTAAAAGCGGTTACATCCTGATTGATGAAGCATATCTGGTGGGTGCACAAGATGAGGTACGATATAAAAATTATGAGTATCTGACATTGCCGCAGTGGGAAAAGTTATTTAAAGAACTGAATCTAGAGCTGATCGCTTCAAAAGATAGTGATACTAACTCATATGCAGATATTAATGACTGTAACAACAGGATGATTAAAAACAGAGCATCTGAACTCGCAGCGAAACATCCTGCTAAAAAGCATCTCTTTGAGGGATATGTCAAAACCCAGGAGATGGAGTGTGATGATCTGGATGATACCGTCATCGGAGTGACGTGGCTTCTTAGATCCGTATAGGCTTACTGCATTATTTTTTAGCCAAGGAGAGGCACTCCTTGCTCTTTAAGGTCAAAAATGGATAGTCTTCTGCATTTGGGAGACTATCCATTTTTTGATGCTTTTATCTTTTCTTATATATGCAGGCTGTCAATCCAATCTGACAGGGTATCCTCGCTTATTCTGTCATTTGTAAATAGCCTGGGACGTCTCAAGCTCAAATATCCCATTCCACTTTTTCCATCACAACGCCTCAATTGCTGATTTTTGAAAAGTATCCCACCTGCCAAGCCATGATTATTAATATTTCAGAAATACTTTTCTGTATTCATAACAGCGGTATTAAATTCAGTCCTATGAAATCTTCTGAATTTTTTCTGTTAACCAAGAGGCAGTCATACCGATTATGGCGAAAAAAACTATAACAGCAAGTATGATTAAAATATTTTTAATACTATCAGGGAAAAACCCAACGCCAAGCCCTGAAAAAGTAAGACATATACCGAAGAAGATTCCAGACATTATACCAGCGGAAAATAATATTGCTATACCATTACATAAAAAGATTATGAGATATTTTACTATAAAATTATCGTTGAAGAGCATTGGGACATGTATCATGCAAATAGCAAACATAAGACCGATTGGCAGTCCTAGTATCACTTTCATTAGCATTTGTATCTTGTTCTTCTGTATTTCTTCTTTTGCAGTAAAGTTCCAGAAAACGAATGAAATCCAGGCAAAATCTCCTAATGATAAAAAAGAAAACAAATCGCTAATAAACATGACTCCAACTGCAATTAATCCGGTCGTTATGGATGGTGTGATTTTCTTTTTCATCGTGTTTTCGCATATCTCCTTTAAAAATACTTGTTTTAACACATACCTAATCTTACAAATATCCTCAACCGTGTTGCCACGTATACCCACAGCTCCGCCAAAAAAGGCGGCGTGAGCCCATCTTCATTTGCTCTTAATGTCAAGATAGCATTGAAATGCATATTCAGCGCCTTCATTTTTATGTACAATTTGAGATATGGCTTCGGCCATTCCGACCGGACAATCTGACTGGAAAATGTTTCTTCCCATATCTACACCGGAGGCGCCACACTGAATAGCCTTATATACCATCTCCAATGCCTCTTTCTCGGGCGTTTTCTTTCCACCAGCAACAACAATCGGCACTGGGCATGATGCAACAATAGCTTCCAACTCATCACAGAAATAAGTTTTAACAATTTGCACACCTGATTCCGCAATCATACGCGTTGCCAACTTAAAATATCGCGGTGTCCGTTCCATATTCTTTCCAACCGCTACTACTCCTAATGTAGGAATGCCATATTGCATACCAACATTTACAACATGGTTCAAGTTTTTAATACTTTCTTTTTCTCCATCTGCCCCTATAAACACTTGAACCGCCATAGCATCTGCGCACATACTAATAGCATCATTGATATCTACTGCAACAATTTCATGACTCAAATCATCATCCAGTATGGATGAACCGGCACTCACCCGAAGAACCATCCCGCAACGGTTTGAAGACGGGACGCAGGTTCGAATTGCGCCCCGCGTTCCCATAAGAACATCAACATGGTCAATGAGTTGTGGAATAAGCAAATCCAATCGTTCCAATCCCATTATTGATCCCATAAAATAACCATGATCAAATGCCAACATAACCGTCTTACCTGTCTTTGGGCAAAAAATGTTTGACATACGTCTTTGCATTCCCCATCCTAAGGCATTTACACCCTTAACAGAATAATGATAGGTGTCTTTATAGGGTATCTCTGTCATATGGTTTTTGGCCTTCTTTATTGCATCTGAATCAGCCATAATAAATCTCCCTTCTACTACATGTCAGCATTTATTATTCTTTATCAAAAGCTTTTTCTGACATTCCAATCATATTGATACCTATAATCGAAATAATCAAGGCAGGCAAACTAACCCAAACAAGCGGTGCTCCAACATCGATGCCCTGTGTACCCATTATCAGTGAAATAATAATAGCTGCCGCTGGTGCTGCAATGGCTAAAATCCCACCTGGGATATTAAGCTTTGTATTTAATTTCACATCTTCTGGTTGCATTATATTAGTAAAGGCAAGACCCCATCTTTTAATTCGCGTACCTACCAGGGATAGTATAATGGAACCAAGAATTAATGGTAATACACCATTGGTTACCCCTATAATACTGACAAAGAGCGTATAAGGTAGTTGACTAAAAACAGCAGAAACACCAAAACACAGCCAAAAAATATCTTGTAAAGAACCTCCGATAGTTCCAATTAAAAAACGTATTATTTTTGGAGCATTATTGCTATTTGGTTCAATATCCTTACCAATATACCAGATTTTATATGGGATATAAGCAAAAAAGAAGTTAGCAATAAAGCCAAAAATCGACGAAACACTCATGCTTCCAAAAAAGTCTCCGATAAGATTACCGAATGCAATTCCCCATGCACCAGCAGGACCAAACAATACCCCGACGGTCGGAACTATGACAGTTGCAACACGAAACTCAACACCAAAAATCACAATAGATTTGAATGGAATTAACAGAGCCGCATAAATCGCAGCACATATTGCTGCTAAAACAATCATTTTGGGATACTTCCACATAGTTAAACAATCTTTCATAGCTATTTCTCCTCTTTATAATAATGGTGTGGTCAAAAATGACTACTAAGTTAATAAGTTTCTACTATCTCTGCTAATAGAAGAGGAAGATCTAATTCATAAACTTTCACCTTCTCTCTAATTAAGTATAGTTTTACTACATATAGAAACAACTTGTATTACTATATGAATTTTATAATTACAATGCATCATAAACTTTAAACCATCCATTCGCTGCTAATACAATTGCACCCGCAGCCAAAATAATTGCATATGCAATTAGAATCCAGTCCAGCTTAGTTAGTTTTAATTGATTGTAATTGCCACGCTTTTTTGTATAACCAAATCCTTTCGCTTCAATAGCCATAGTCATTACATCTGTAGATCTTAGACCAAGCATCATGGCTGGCACAATCAGTGGTACTGTTTTTTTTATCTTTATCATGAATCCGCCCTTATCCAGATTCAGACCACGTGATTTTTGTGCAGCTACCACAGTTAAAGCAATTCCAGTAAGGTGTGGTGTCATCCGAAGTGCATTCGAAAATGCAAAAGCTATTCTATAGGGCACTCCAAAGTGAACACAACCTTCAACCAATTCCTCATTCCTCGTTGTTGATAAAAGGACAATTGCAATTATGATGCTAGAAAAAGCCCTGAAGACAGATGAAATACCCTGGTACAAATTCTCTTTTGTAACAATCCAAATTAGTGGTGTCGTACCTTTGCCAAAAATAAGCCATGAAATAATGGTCATTATACTTAGAGAATACAAAATCATACGAATTCCTCTAATATTCTTCCAAGATTTTGATATTGACGCAAAAAATAATGTTTCAAGAACAACCAAAAAACCGACCCAAAGCTGCTCTACTAATGCTGCCGAAGCTATGAAATGTGCAAGCGTTATAATCATCTTTGTCCGCGGGTCAAGTCTATGATAAAAAGTCTGTTTATCTAAATAGAGATACTTGTTCATACTTCCTCCTTATATTATAAAAACATCACGGACATATTCACTTAGTTTGTTTGTTGTATAAATTCCTTTATCTGTTATAATTCCTGTTACCAGTTCTGGTGGTGTAATATCAAAGGCTGGATAAAATCCATGTAACTTTTTATTTTTAGTTGCTGTACGTTTTTCAAGGCAATTAAGCACATCGTCTGGATCCCGCTGCTCTATTTCTACGTCATCAATATCTTTCGATCCGGGATCTGCCCCAAGCCCATATGCATAGAATGGAATACTAAAATAATTCGCACAAAGTGCTGAAGGAAATGTGCCGATTTTATTAATCACATGTCCTTTTTCTGTAATCCGATCAGCGCCAGCAAAAAAAATGTCAATCATACCTTTTGACATCAAATAGCCGGGCATTCCATCCGTAATTAATGTGGTGTCAAATCCTATTTCAGAAATACAGTCCGAAGTAAGGCGCGCACCCTGTAAATAAGGACGGGTTTCACAGCAATATGCCTTAACATTCATCTTTCCCTGATTTTTCAGTGCAAGATATGTATAAACAATACTGGATTCGGCAAAACAGTGAGTTAAAACTCCTTGTCCATCCTGAACCAATGAAGCAGCAAAATTACCTACAAAATAGTTGATAAGATGATCTTTATGATAGAGGTCTGCCGTTTTTTCAATCAACAATTTCTCGGGATCTTCTCCTTTCTCCAATGCATCAATTGCATACGCAGCAAATTCTGACGAAATATAACGCACATTGTTGTTTGTAGGACGTGTTTTGGCAAGACGTATACGTGCCCTTTCTATTTCCAATCTGGCCTGCGTACAAGATAAATTCTTTGCAACACGAGCAGCTTGTGTCATTCCACATGCAACAGCAAACGCAGGACCACCGCTCTGCGTAACCATATTTTCAATAGCACGACCCACATCATCATAAGTCTCACATTTTTCAAATCTTTTATTGTGTGGATAACAACGTCGGTCAAGAATGTATACCGATCCATCACTTTCATATTTCGAAACATTTTCTGGTCGCAACAGAAAAGGGATTTGATCCTCATATACCATTTCCGGAACAGGTATATACTTTTTTTGCGCTTCTGCATAATTGGTCATATTTTTATTTCCTTTCAGTCAAATAACTTGTCTATCGGTTGACTAGCAGGGGACAACTCCAAATTATAACCTGGAAGTAATTCTGCTGACGTCATTATTACAATTTGTGACATATCTTCATTCGACATAATAACATCAATATCTTTTCCATAATCGATCAGCGTATGCCTGCAAAACCCACAAGGAGAAATGGGATACAGAGCATCAGACACAACCGCTATTGCAGTAAAAACAGAATAGCCCATAGAAATAGCCTTAACTAATGCACATCGCTCTGCACAAATGCTTTCATACATGTTGCTTAGTTCAACATTGCATCCTGTAATGATATCACCGCAAACAGAAAGCAACGCTGCACCAACACGAAATCCTGACATCGGCACGCGGGCATTTTTCCGTGCTTCCCCTGCCATATAAATCAATTTTTCTACTTGTTGTCTTGTCATATTTTATCCTCCCTGACGATGCAGGCACATGCATCTTCAACACTTATGAAAGGAAAGCCCATACGATTTCCAATCTGTGTGATTTGTGGCGGCTTCAAATGTAAACTGTTGAGTAACTCCTCATTAGCGAAAACATCTCTGACTCCTCCTTCCAGAACGACCTTTCCCTTATTCATAATTATTGCCCGATGTGCATAGTGGCTGACAACCCACATTGTATGAGTAATGATAATAATTGTACATCCGCTTTCATTGAGATGCTTAAGCAGCTTCATTACGCCACACTGCTCTTTGTAGTCTAACCCAGTTGTCGGCTCATCCAAAATCAGTATCTTTGGCTTCATAGCCAACACAGAAGCAATTGCTACACGCTGTCGTTCACCTTTTGTTAAGCTAAACGGATCTTCTTTTTCCCTGCCGCCTAATCCAACCGCCTGTAATGCTTCCATAACTGTATTATTGATTTCATTTTCCGGCATATTATAATTATGTGGACCGAAAGAAACCTCCTCCAATATTGACTCTGCAAAAATTTGATGATCAGGATTCTGAAATACATATCCTATGTATTTACTTAAGTTGTAAATACCCGTTTCAACAGGATCTCCATACACCTGAATTGACCCTGATGTTTTTTTCAGAAGACCATTTAATTGTTTTGCGAATGTGGTCTTACCACTTCCATTATGACCCATAATTGCTAAAAATTCACCTTCGCGAACGGTCAAACTAACATTGTCTACAGCATATCTATCTGTATCAGGGTATTGAAAATAAACATTTTGTGCATCAATAATCGGATTACCATACTCGGACTTCCTTCTTTCCTCGCTGAAACGTATAGCTGCCACTTTTTCATCACTTAAGTGATATCCAAATGTTTGTAATTCTCTAACACAGCCATCTACATCCAATACACTTGAATGAATTTGCAAGGCCTTCAATAATTCACATACACCAAGTGGCATAACACCCTTTTCACGTAAGAAATCCGTTTTTATCAGTACCTCTTCAGGCTTTCCATCCATTTGAACCATGCCATCAACCAACACAATAATACGATTGGCCTTAACCAGCTCCTCGATTTCATGTTCAACACAGATAATAGTAAAATCACCTTCTCTACGAAGATTGTCTACTATCTGAATAACGGTCTTCTTTCCCATAGGGTCTAGATCCGTTGTTGGTTCATCCAGAACGAGAACGTCGGAATGCAACGCCAATGCGGAAGCAATGGCAAGACGCTGCTTTTCTCCACCTGAAAGTGAAAATGGCTCACGAGACTCAAAACCCTCCAATCCAACAGCTTGCATACACTCTTTTACGCGTTGGTGAATCTCTTCCGTATCAAGTCCAAGATTTTCCGGACCAAAGGCAACATCCAATGCCGCATTTGTGCAAAACAGCTGCGCCTCAAAATCCTGAAACATTATAGCAATCGAATTACATAGCATAAAAGGTTTATGCGTAGTAGTATCCATACCTTGTATAAGAACTTTCCCCTCAATTTTCCCTTTAGTATTATGGGGAATTAAACCATTTAGCGCCATACAAAAAGTTGATTTGCCAGCTAAAGAAGGACCAATAATTGCTACAAATTCACCTTTACCAATACTCAGATTTATTCCCTTGAGTGCTTGTTCCTCACATTTGGGATAACTGAATTTCAAATCATGTATTTTGATGATTGGAATATTTTCCATTTTATTACTCCTCTGATAGACTTGGGTAAAAATATCTTTTGCCCGATTTATTCTTTATAGTATCCCATTCTGTGAGAATACGAATTGCTTCTGCTGCCGCAAGACAAGCATTTTCTTCCCCTGAATGTTCAGCCCACTCACCTGTAATTCGATTCGCTACAACGGCTGAAATCATACCTGCACGTACACCAAATAGGCGAGCCAATGTAAGCAATGTTGCTCCTTCCATTTCAAAATTTAGTACACCTGCGTTTTTAATATCATTGAAAAAATCTTCACGGTCAGACCTGGAATAACCTTTATAACCAGGGCGTCCCTGACCTGCAAAAAAGCTACATGTTGTACAGCCGGTACCGACAAAATATCTAAATCCAAGCGTTTCACAGGCCTGCACCAGTGCCATTGTTATTTCAAAACTTGCAGCAGAAGGATATTCATCTCGCACATACATATTTGACGTACCATCTAGACGAACATTACTATCATTGATAATTAAATCGCCAATTTTAATATCTTCACGTAAAGATCCAGTAGATCCTACACGAATAAGAGCATCAACATTATGTGGCAGAATTGCCATAAATGGGTTTTCCAGGCTTCCACCACCAATCCCATGAGATACGGCAGTAATCGGTGCTCCATGATATTTGCCACATGCAATTGCATAGCCACGTTCCCGCATCCAATACTGTGCATCCTCATCCCATTGCGAAACCATAATTTTGACACGATCAGGACAACCCGGCATAAGAACCTTAGAATTTACAGTAATTCCGTCATAAAAATCCCCATCACCCACATCAGATGCGGGAAGCTTTTTTCTCTCATCTTCAATAATTTTAGACATAATCTTTCTCCTTCCTAAACTGTCTTCTGGATTGACTACCTATGCATTTTGTTTAACGCCTGCCAAATTTTCTTTTGACATTTTGTGGTTTTATCAATATCCGTTGCCATTAAACAGGTATGTATAACATCTATATATGTTGTCAAAGTAACTGGTGAACCTGATATGTCCCGAAAAATCTCTGTTACCGATCCTGATATTTCCAAATCGGCAACGGAAGCTACCTTGGAGTTTCCTTTGCATGAAATTGAAATGGACTTAGCACCATTTGCTTTTGCATTATTGATTGCATTGACAAGAGTCTGAGGAGTTCCAGTTCGAGAGATAACGATTAGTAATTCTTCTTCCTTGATGATGCTTGATTGTATTATCTGTAAGTATGCATCAGTAATTGAGACAGCGTTAAATTGAAGCCTAAATAATCTCTCATATAAATAATCCGCAAGTGGAGCTGATGTCCCTACAGCATAGATATATATCTTCTTTGCCTGCTTAATCCATAAAAGAGCCTTTTCTATTGCTTCAGAATTAACAATGTTCAAGGTGTCTTCTAGTTGCTGTATGTTTAATTGAAAAACTTTTTCAATTATTGTTGAAGTAGTATCGGTAGGTGAAACTGCTTCAAATACTGCCTCAGTAGGCTGACTTAATTCAACCGCAAGAGCTAATTTAAATTCATTAAATCCCTCGTAACCAATATTACGCACAAACCTCAAGACTGTTGCATGGCTTACATTCGTATTATCTGCTAATTCTATTATGGAAAAATTAACAACATTATCTGCATTTAGAATTACATAATCAGCCACTAACTTTTCGGACATACTCAACTTCATGTAGTTTCCTCTAATTGTTGACATAACAGTGTGATTAATTGTATTTTGCATACTGCCTCCCTTCATACGCATTGTTCAACAACGGCATGCTATGTTATAATATAACATATCTCATAATCTATTTGTTATAATATAACATACCATTTTTAGTTGTGCTCGTCAATAGCCAAATACAGTTTCGGCATATGTTTCAATAATTGATATCTTTTTTGTATATAATATACAAATCGGATTTTCAAAACATGAGCCTTAAGGTGGATTTTACAGCCACTTGTAATATTGTTTTCAAATCAACACTTCTTAATGTAGGATATTTTATCCTGCAAAGAATCTATCATGACCTTGAGGTAAAGGATTTCTTCCATGAGGTCCCGGATAATTCGCAGTGAACCTTTGACAGGCTTGGTTCTTAGTACGAACAGCCTTTATAAGAAGGAAAACTTTCCCCTGTATAATACTATTCGGCAAAACCAAAAGCACGCCAGATAAGAAGGCAAATGATAAGGCTTGCCTTCTTATCTGACCTGCCTTTGGTTCTTTCCTTAAAAATTATACCAATATTAAAACTATGCCGATATTTATTAGCAACACCTGTGTTTCTTAGGGTTCTGCTATCGGCATAGTTCTTCACAATCGATACAACTTTTTAATTATCCTCATTTTTCCACATTTTTTGAGTATTTCCTTTAGTTGGACTTGCTTTTTAAATTGCTTTTTCTAATGATTTAAGACTATCGGTATTGTATAGGTTCATATAAGGGGTGTATTTCAATCCACTCCTTCCAATTTATTGAATATTTTACGCATCCATGGTATATCCCGAGTTTGCCACTTGTAAGTACGAAAAGGAGCCATATGGGCTCCTTTTTTCGCTATAAATATGCAGTTTTCCTTGTTTATACAGGGTTTGAGAATTTTTGAGAAAATGTACCTACGTGATATGCCTACATGAAAATCTTTATATCTTTTTTGAGGCTTTTTAATTCTGCCCGGTGGTATAGCTTTGCCGGTATTTTGATTTT
>Ga0153921_1001424_pt1 | contig 10777 bp, 10 predicted proteins | sample TSNJ005MetaG_FD_104691 | JGI IMG/M metagenome (GOLD analysis project Ga0153921, IMG submission 104691) | Attine ant fungus gardens microbial communities from New Jersey, USA - TSNJ005 MetaG | ecosystem: Host-associated > Fungi > Mycelium > Unclassified | place: USA: New Jersey, Brendon T. Byrne... | reverse complement strand
TACCGTGACCTCTACCATTTCTGGTCGAAGATCTTTGCCGTCAACTTCGGCATGGGCGTGGTCTCCGGCCTGGTGATGGCCTACCAGTTCGGCACCAACTGGAGCCGCTTCTCGGACTTCGCCGGCGCCGTCACCGGCCCGCTGCTGACGTATGAAGTGCTCACGGCGTTCTTCCTTGAAGCCGGGTTCCTCGGCGTGATGCTGTTCGGCTGGAACAAGGTGGGGCGCAAGCTGCACTTTTTCTCCACGGTGATGGTGGCCGTCGGTACGTTGATCTCGACGTTCTGGATTCTCGCCTCCAACAGCTGGATGCAGACGCCGCAGGGCTTTGAAATCATCGACGGCCGCGTGATCCCCACCGATTGGCTGGCGGTGATCTTCAACCCGTCCTTCCCCTACCGCCTGATGCACATGGCCACGGCGGCCTTTGTGGCCACGGCGTTCTTCGTCGGCTCCTCGGCGGCCTGGCATTTGCTGCGCGGCAAGGACAACCCGGCGATCCGCACCATGTTGTCGATGGCGATGTGGATGGCGCTGATCGTCGCGCCGATCCAGGCAGTGATCGGTGACTTCCATGGCCTCAATACCCTCAAGCATCAACCGGCGAAAATCGCTGCGATTGAAGGCCACTGGGAGAATATCGGCAACGAACCGACGCCGCTGATCCTGTTCGGCTGGCCGGACATGAAGGCCGAGAAAACCAAGTACGCGGTCGAGATTCCCTATCTGGGCAGCCTGATCCTGACCCACTCCCTGGATAAACAGGTGCCGGCGCTCAAGGAGTTTCCGCCTGAGGATCGCCCCAATTCGACCATTGTGTTCTGGTCGTTCCGGGTCATGGTCGGCCTGGGCTTCCTGATGATCTTCACCGGGCTGTTCAGCCTGTGGCTGCGCCGTGGCGACAAGATGTACACGTCCAAGCCGTTCCTGTACCTGGCGCTGTGGATGGGCCCGTCCGGGCTGATCGCGATTCTCGCCGGTTGGTTCACCACCGAAATCGGCCGTCAGCCGTGGGTCGTCTACGGCTTGATGCGCACGGCGGATGCGTCCTCCGGGCATAGCCTGGCGCAGATGACCATTACCCTGGTGTTGTTCGTGGTGGTGTATTTCGCGCTGTTCGGCGCGGGCCTGGGCTACATGATGCGCCTGGTGCGCAAGGGCCCTGTGACCCACGAAGGCACCGAGCCGACCCACGGTGGTCCTGGCCAGAAACGCACACCGGCCCGTCCGTTGTCTGCCGCCGATGATGGCAGCGATGACGACCACGCCCACATCCAGCACAAGGGGAATTGAGATGGGTATTGATCTTCCGCTGATCTGGGCCGTGATCATCATTTTCGGCATCATGATGTACGTGGTCATGGACGGGTTCGACCTGGGTATCGGCATTCTCTTTCCGTTTATCCCCGGCAAAGTCGACCGTGACGTGATGATGAACACCGTGGCCCCGGTCTGGGACGGCAATGAAACCTGGCTGGTACTTGGCGGCGCGGCGTTGTTCGGCGCGTTCCCGCTGGCCTATTCGGTGGTGCTCTCCGCGCTGTACCTGCCGCTGATCCTGATGCTGATCGGGCTGATCTTCCGGGGCGTGGCCTTCGAGTTCCGGTTCAAGGCCAAGGACCACAAGCGTCACCTGTGGGACAAGGCCTTCATCGGTGGCTCGCTGGCCGCGACGTTCTTCCAGGGCGTGGCGCTGGGCGCCTTTATCGACGGCATCCCGGTGGTGGATCGCCAGTTTGCCGGCGGCTCGCTGGACTGGCTGACACCGTTCACGATGTTCTGCGGTGTGGCGCTGATCGTGGCCTATGCTTTGCTCGGCTGCACCTGGCTGATCATGAAGACTGAAGGCAAGTTGCAGGAGCAGATGCACAACCTGGCGCGGCCGCTGGCGTTCGTGGTGCTGGCGGTGATCGGTATCGTCAGCCTGTGGACGCCGCTGGCGCACCCGGAAATCGCTTCGCGCTGGTTCACCCTGCCGAACCTGTTCTGGTTCCTGCCGGTGCCGATCCTGGTGTTGGTGACCATGTACGGCCTGATCCGTGCGGTGGCGCGTAATGCGCACTACACGCCGTTCCTGCTCACGCTGGTGCTGATCTTCCTCGGCTACAGCGGCCTGGGGATCAGCCTGTGGCCGAACATCATCCCGCCGTCAGTCTCGATCTGGGATGCCGCCGCACCGCCGCAGAGCCAGGGCTTCATGCTGGTCGGCACGTTGTTCATCATCCCGTTCATCCTGGGCTACACCTTCTGGAGCTACTACGTGTTCCGCGGCAAGGTCACCCACGAAGACGGTTATCACTAGGAGGGGCGTTTAATGTCCGGCAAGCCTTCGTTGCACGAGATTGAACAGGCCGAGAAACAGCCGCTGTGGCGGCGCCTGGGGTGGTTGGCGATGATCTGGACCGGCAGCGTGCTGGCCTTGTTTGTCGTGGCCAGCCTGATGCGCATGTTCATGAATGCGGCCGGCCTGACCACCCACTGACATCCCGATCCGGGCCTTGCGGCCCGGCTTTCAACCCTGCCCATCGCGAGATCGGCAGGGTTTTTTTATTTGCGCGCCTTGAGGATCACGAATTTCGGGGTCGCCGCCACTTGCTCGACACCCCGGAACAGCCGCGCCAACTTGCTGTGGTAACCCAGATGACGGTTGCCGACTATATAAAGGGCGCCGCCGACCACCAGTGCCTCGCGCGCCTGCTGGAACATGCGCCAGGCCAGGAAGTCGCCCACCACCTGCTGCTGGTGGAACGGCGGGTTGCACAGCACCACATCCAGGGACTGCGGTTCCTGGCCAGCGAGGCCATCACCGGCGCGGACGTTGACGTCGCGCTCGCCGAGGGCGGCGCGCCAGTTCTCCAGCGCCGACTGCACGGCCATGTAGGACTCGTCCACCAAGGTGTACTGCGCGTCAGGGTTTTGCAGTGCGCTGGCGATGGCCAATACGCCATTGCCGCAGCCCAGGTCTGCGACGCGGCCACTGCCGAGGTTTTTCGGCAGGTGTGGCAGGAAAGCGCGGGTGCCGATGTCCAGGCTTTCGCGGCAGAACACGTTGGCGTGGTTCAGCAGTTCAATCGCCGGCGCATCCACGGTGTAGCGGGTGGGGTAGGGCGAGACTGCTGTCGGACGCTCCGCAATGGTGGCGATCAACAGCCGGGCTTTCTTGACGGCCAGCGAGGCGTGCATGGGGCCGATATAGCGCTCAAGCATTTCCCCGGCCGCGCGTGGCAGGTGCTTGACCATCGCCCCGGCGATCACTTCGGCGCCCGGCGCCAGTTGACCCTGCAGGCGGATCAGTTGCTCTTCCAGCAAGGCGAGGGTCTTGGGGACACGGATCAGCACGCGATCGAAGGGCCCTGCTGGCAGCTTGCTGGCGGGGATGAACGGCACCGCATCGAAGGCCTTGGCGTTGCGCACCAGGTTTTTCCCGAGGCCCTGGGCCGCGAGGAAAGAGTCGCCGCTGGAAGTCACTTGCACCTGGCCTTCAAGGCTGGCGGCCAAGGCGCCGAAGCTGTCATTGAGTACCAACACGCGGGTCGCGGCGCCGGGTTGCTGTTCGGCCAGGTAGCTGAGGAGGTACTCGTCGGCCGCGTCGAAGGCTTGCAGCGGATCGTTGTGCTGTTCTGGCTGGCGAATCAGATCGAGCTGGGCGAAGGGCGTGTCGAGCAGGGGCATGGCGGGGAGGCTCTGGGTAATCGATGGGCGTTGGGCAGTGGCCTGCACAACGGTCTGAGTGAACAGCGGGCAGGACCCCGGCAGGGTCGCTCAGCACTCAGACATTTGCCGCAAATGTTACTTTTTTTCAGGGGGGATTACATGCGTAGTTTCAGCCGCGCTTAAAACAACCCCGCTTTCGAAGCACAGAGCACGGCGGCAATCTTGTTGTTGACGCCCAGCTTCTTGAAGCAACTGCAAATATGAAAGCCTACCGTACGTTCGGACAGGCACAGGATGGTGGCGATATCCGCGGCCGTCTTGCCCATGGCCGACCACTTGAGGATTTCGGTTTCCCGTGGGGTCAGTTTGCTCGCAGGGCTGCTGGTTGCGGTGTCGGTGTAGGTCTGTGCTACGACCGTGTGGAGCGCATGGCAGAGCCAGAGTACCTGGCCGGCCTTTTCATACAATTCTTCCGGACTGACCGCACCTTTGCCGCGGCCCAAGGTGAGCATGCTGAACACGCCCTGGAAATCATGCACGGCTTGAGTCCAGCCCAGGTTCACGCCACATGTCTGGGCCAGGGACCAGAGGGAGGGGGAATCCTTGAAAGTTTTTTCCTCCCAGACCAGGGGCAATACACAAGTTTTGCAATGTTTAACGACCGGATCAACTTCAAAGAAGCGGGCCTGGTTATACAGTTTGTTCCATTCCTCCGGATAGTTGTTGATGCAAATGGGCTTCGCCTGAGTGTCAGGTCGTTGCGAAGTCATGGTAAATGAGCAGTACTGAAAGCCGAGTGCGTAGGTGTGATTGACGGCTAGGTCAAAAAGACTGGTGGTTTCGCTCTCGCCTTCCAGCTTGGGAAGTCTTGAATTGCGCCAGTTAACCATTGGTGAATCTCCATGAGGTTCTGCGCGACTGGGGATACGTCCTGGACTCCCTACGCCGCAGGAAATGAGTGTAGGACATGGCCTGCAAGGCAAAATGAAAATTTTGTTATTGCCGGGCGGTGCTTGAGATTTTTTTATTCGATTGTTGCAACTCATTCCCTGCGCTGAATAAATTTCTTGCGGTTTTTTAGTGGGTTGAAGGCTGTGTAACGCGCAAGTTATGGTGCGTTTGTAACGTCGGGAAAGGGCTTAATAGCCAATTGATTAGTGATGCTATTAGATAGCCATACTTGCGTGCGCATGGGATTCCACTACAAACCACCGGTGTTTCCGCGCGCGACTTTGAGGGACACTAGGGCTCCTGTAGAACGGAGCCTCCCATGACGGCCAGTGCTGAGAAATTTACCCGCCAGACCTTGCTCGACGTGCAATCGCTGACCCCCAGCCTGTTTACGCTGCGCACCACGCGCGACCCTGGATTCCGCTTCACGGCGGGTCAGTTCGTACGTCTGGGGGTGACCAAGGCCGACGGCAGCACGGTGTGGCGCGCCTATTCGGTGGTGTCTTCGCCGTTCGATGAGCACCTGGATTTCTTCTCGATTGTGGTGCCTGGCGGGGAATTCACCAGTGAACTGAGCCGCCTGCGAGTGGGCGATACCCTGATGGTCGAGCGCCAGGCCACGGGTTTCCTGACGTTGAACCGTTTTGTCGATGGCCGTGATTTGTGGATGTTGGGGACCGGCACCGGGGTGGCGCCGTTTTTGTCGATCCTGCAGGATTTCGAAGTCTGGGAGAAATTCGAGCGGATCATCCTGGTGTACAGCGCGCGTGAGGCCAAGGAGCTGGCCTATCAGGCGCTGATCGCCGAATTGGGCGAGCGTGAGTACCTCGCCGAGTACGCGCACAAACTGACCTACCTTCCGATCGTGACCCGCGAGCCGCACCCCGGCGCCTTGAACGCGCGCATTACCACGCTGATCGAAAACGGCGAGTTGGAGCGCGCGGCCGGGGTCGAGCTGACGCCTGAGCATTCCCGCGTACTGATTTGCGGCAACCCGCAGATGGTCGATGACACTCGCCAGTTGCTCAAGCAGCGCGACCTGCAATTGAGCTTGAGCCGGCGCCCGGGCCAGGTGGCAGTGGAAAACTACTGGTAACAAAAAAGGCGCCTGCAACAGGCGCCTTTGACACAGCCCTTATCGGTTAAAGCGGCTTGTCGTTCTGTGCCTTGAGCAGGTCACGGATCTCGCCCAGCAAGACCTCTTCCTTGGTAGGCGTCGGCGGCAGGCTTGGTGCCACGGCCTCTTCACGTTTCAGGCGATTGATCGCCTTCACGCCCATGAAGATCGCAAACGCAACGATCAGGAAGTCGACCACGCTCTGGATGAACTTGCCATAGGCCAGTACCACCGCGGGGACGTCACCCTGCGCAGCCTTGAGCGTTATCGCCAGATCACCGAAGTCCACGCCGCCGATCAACAGGCCCAGTGGCGGCATCACCACGTCGCCTACAAACGAGGAAACAATTTTGCCGAAGGCGGCGCCGATGATAATACCGACGGCCATATCGACCACATTACCTTTGACCGCGAAGGCCTTGAACTCACTGATCACGCCCATAGGTTATTCCTTGTTACAGATGAGAAGGGTGGAACCCAGTGTAAGTCAGTCATAGCGGGCTTGCCTGACACAACCGTTAACACTGTTAGTTTTTATCGACACATTAAATCGCAAATAGTTTGCAAAGTGCCACCAGTCGCGCGCGAAATACTCGCCAAATCAGTGGCTTACCACACTATTTTTTCAATCGGGTTAGTGCGGCTTTTCTATTTATCTTCTGGTGCTCGGGTCACTAGCCTCTGGCAAGCACAACTGAATGTGCATCAAAAAAACCAGAGGACACCTCGATGAAGAACTCAATGAGTCGCCGGTCTCTATCGGCGCGATATGCGCTGGTAGTCGCGACCGCCAGCCTGCTTTCGCTGTCAGTGCAAGCCGCCAACCTGACCCGCGACAACGGTGCTGCCGTTGGCGACAACCAGAACTCGCAGACCGCCGGCGCCAATGGCCCGGTGCTGCTGCAGGACGTGCAGTTGATCCAGAAGCTGCAACGCTTTGACCGCGAGCGCATCCCCGAGCGCGTCGTGCATGCCCGTGGCACGGGCGCCCACGGCACCTTCACGGTGACCGACAACCTCAGCGACCTGAGCAAGGCCAAGGTCTTCGCCGCCGGCGAAAGTACCCCGGTGTTCGTGCGTTTTTCCTCTGTGGTGCACGGCAACCACTCCCCGGAAACCCTGCGCGACCCGCGCGGTTTCGCCACCAAGTTCTACACCGCCGAGGGCAATTGGGACCTCGTTGGCAATAACTTCCCGACGTTCTTTATCCGCGATGCCATCAAGTTCCCGGACATGGTCCACGCCTTCAAGCCGGACCCGCGCACCAACCTGGATGACGATTCTCGCCGCTTCGACTTCTTCTCCCATGTGCCAGAGTCCACGCGCACGCTGACCGAGCTGTATTCCGACTCGGGCACCCCGGCCAGCTACCGGGAAATGGATGGCAATGGCGTGCACGCCTACAAGCTGATCAACGCCAAGGGCGAAGTGCACTACGTCAAGTTCCACTGGAAGAGCCAGCAGGGCCTCAAGAACCTTGATCCCAAGCAGGTCGTCGACGTGCAGGGCCGTGACTACAGCCACATGACCCATGACCTGGTCACCCACATCAACAAAGGGGATTTCCCCAAGTGGGACCTGTACGTGCAGGTGCTCAAGCCTGAGGACCTGGCCAAGTTCGATTTCGACCCGCTGGACGCCACCAAGATCTGGCCGGGCGTACCGGAGCGCAAAGTCGGGCAGATGGTGCTGAACCGCAACCCGGCCAATGTCTTCCAGGAAACCGAGCAGGTGGCCATGGCCCCGTCCAACCTGGTGCCGGGCATCGAGCCGTCAGAGGACCGCCTGCTGCAAGGCCGGGTGTTCTCCTACGCCGACACGCAGATGTACCGCCTGGGCGCCAATGCCCTGCAACTGCCGATCAACGCGCCACGGGTCACCGTCAACAACGGCAACCAGGACGGCGCAATGAATGCCGGCAAGACCTCCACGGGCGTGAACTACCAGCCAAGCCGCCTGCTGCCACGTGAAGAGCCGCAAGCCGCGCGCTACAGCCAGTCGGCCCTGTCGGGCAGCACCCAGCAGGCGAAGATCCAGCGTGAGCAGAACTTCAAGCAAGCCGGCGACCTGTATCGCTCCTACAGCAAGAAAGAGCGCCAGGACCTGATCGAGAACTTCGGCGGCTCCCTGGCCACTACCGATGACGAGAGCAAGCACATCATCCTGTCGTTCCTCTATAAGGCCGACCCGGAGTACGGCACGGGTGTGGCCAAAGTTGCCAAGGGTGACCTGGCACGCGTGAAGGCGCTGGCGGAAAAACTCACCGACTAACCACGCGTCCCCCCCGTAGGCGACGGCTTGCCGGCGATGGCGTATTCAACGCCGCCATCACCGGCAAGCCGGCGCCTGCAGGGTTACGCAGAGGATTGAATGATGCGTACCTTCTTATGGGCTCTGCTGGCCTGCTGGTCGCTGAACGTGTTGGCCGAACAGCCCGCCGCCAATGACGCCGTCGCGCTCCAGGCGCAGCTGCAGGATTACTATTTCGACGCTGCCCGCCGTGGCGACCTCGACATGCTCGACACCTTTATCGATTCCGGCTACAGCCTCAACACCCAGGATGAAAAGGGCTACACCGCGCTGATCCTGGCGGCCTACCACGGCGAAAGCGCCTACGTGGAGCGCCTGCTCGCGGCCGGCGCCGATGCCTGCGTGCAGGACAAACGTGGCAACACCGCGTTGATGGGCGCGATCTTCAAGGGTGAGCTGAAAATTGCCCAGCGCCTGCTGGCCACCGACTGCAATCCCGATCAACGCAACGGCGCCGGGCAGACGGCGGCTATGTATGCCGGGCTGTTCAAGCGCGTCGAGCTGCTGGATGCATTGAAAGCCAAGGGCGCCAACCTCGACGCCGAAGACCCGGCCGGCAACAGTGCTTCACGATTGGCCAGCGGTGAAATCCGGACCCCGGCGTCGCGCTGAGCTATCATCGCGGTTTTTCGGTTGGAGGTTCTCAAATGGCAAAGGCCAAGCGCATGTACGGCTGCACCGAGTGCGGCGCGACCTTTCCCAAGTGGGCCGGCCAGTGCACCGAGTGCGGTGCGTGGAACACCCTGACGGAAACCATGATCGAAAGCGGCGGCGCCGCAGCCCCCACCGGCCGCGCCGGCTGGACTGGGCAGCAGGCACAGATCAAGACCCTGGCCGAAGTCAGCGTCGAGGAAATCCCGCGTTTCTCCACGGCGTCCGGCGAGCTCGACCGCGTACTTGGCGGCGGCCTGGTGGACGGCTCGGTGGTGCTGATCGGCGGTGACCCGGGCATCGGCAAATCCACCATCCTGTTGCAAACCCTCTGCAGCATCGCCAGCCGCATGCCGGCGCTGTACGTCACGGGTGAAGAATCCCAGCAGCAAGTGGCCATGCGCGCCCGCCGCCTTGGGTTGCCCCAGGACCAATTGCGGGTCATGACCGAAACCTGCATCGAAAGCATCATCGCCACGGCCCGCATCGAAAAGCCCAAGGTCATGGTGATCGACTCGATCCAGACGATTTTCACCGAGCAACTGCAATCAGCGCCGGGTGGTGTATCCCAGGTGCGCGAAAGTGCGGCGCTGCTGGTGCGTTATGCCAAGCAGAGCGGCACGGCGATCTTCCTCGTCGGCCACGTGACCAAAGAAGGCGCCCTGGCCGGGCCACGGGTGCTGGAGCACATGGTCGATACCGTGCTGTATTTCGAAGGCGAATCCGACGGTCGCCTGCGTTTGCTGCGGGCAGTGAAAAACCGCTTCGGCGCGGTGAATGAGCTGGGCGTGTTCGCCATGACTGACCGCGGGCTGAAAGAAGTCTCCAACCCATCGGCGATTTTTCTGACCCGTGCCCAGGAAGAAGTCCCTGGCAGTGTGGTGATGGCCACGTGGGAAGGCACTCGACCGATGCTGGTCGAAGTCCAGGCCTTGGTGGATGACAGCCACCTGGCCAACCCCCGTCGAGTCACGCTCGGCCTCGACCAGAACCGCCTGGCGATGCTGCTGGCGGTCTTGCACCGTCATGGCGGCATTCCGACCCACGACCAGGACGTGTTCCTCAACGTGGTCGGTGGGGTCAAGGTGCTGGAGACAGCGTCCGACCTGGCGTTGATGGCGGCGGTGATGTCGAGCCTGCGCAATCGGCCATTGCCCCATGACCTGCTGGTGTTTGGTGAAGTCGGCCTGTCGGGCGAGGTCCGCCCGGTGCCCAGTGGCCAGGAGCGTTTGAAGGAGGCCGCCAAGCACGGCTTCAAGCGCGCCATCGTGCCCAAGGGCAATGCCCCGAAGGAGATGCCGCCAGGCTTGCAGGTGATCGGCGTGACCCGCCTGGAACAGGCGTTGGATGCGTTGTTCGAGTAAGCACTGACCCCACTGGCAACCCTGTTCAATGTAGGAGCTGGCTTGCCTGCGATAGCGGTGGATCAGCTCGCACATCATTAGCAGGCACTCCGTTATGCAGGTCTGCACGAACGGTCAGGTTTCCAGCAGTGCCGCCAACTCGCGGTGCAGTTCCTGCTCATCACCGAGGTTCAACTCGATCAGCCGCCGCAGGTGGCTGATCGAATCCAGGTCAATGTGCTCACACACAAACCCCAACTGCCCGTGATCGTCATGGGCCAGCCTGACCTGCATCTTTATATGCGCCTGTGGATCGAGGCGAATCTCCACGTCGAACGGCTCTGCGCGATTGCCCCGCCAGTCATCAGGGCGTTGCACCAACAAACCGTTGAGCGACAAATCCACCAGTTGCACCGGCCAATTCCAGCCGGCCTGTGCAATGGTGGTCCTGGCATCGAAGGCAATACGCCGGAAACGGCGGCGATCTGACGGCTGTTCACTCATGGTCAAACCCTCTGTGGATAAGGGGATTGTAGCCCTGCGCCATCATTGGGCTTTTATTTGTGCTTTTTTTGCCGTTGCAAGGCTCTAGACCAATGTAGGGGGGTGGTCTTTGAGGCCAACAGCGCTAAACTCGGGATGGCTGTCCTTTCTGTCCACCCTGGCTGGAATATAAAAATGAAAAATAATAATAGCCTGCTACGCCACCTACCCTGGCTGGTGCTGGCAATTGTAGGAGCGTGCGCCCTGG